>Ga0181557_1000754_pt1 | contig 38989 bp, 34 predicted proteins | sample 011ome_23_FD_148632 | JGI IMG/M metagenome (GOLD analysis project Ga0181557, IMG submission 148632) | Coastal salt marsh microbial communities from the Groves Creek Marsh, Skidaway Island, Georgia - 011506CT metaG (spades assembly) | ecosystem: Environmental > Aquatic > Marine > Intertidal zone...
AGCCTTATTTTTATGCTGCGAACGGCCCTCCTGACACTCCACAACCAAACCGGTAGGAAGGTGAGTGATTCGTATAGCGGAATCCGTCTTATTAATATGCTGCCCCCCAGCTCCAGAAGCTCGATACGTATCAATCCGAAGTTCACTCGGGTTAATTTCAACATCTTGTAGCTGATCTGGCTCAGGTAAAACCGCAACTGTACATGCACTGGTATGCACTCGACCCTGGGTCTCTGTTTCAGGCACTCTCTGGACTCGGTGACCTCCAGACTCAAACTTTAATTGGGCGTAGACATTTTCACCGCTAATTTTCACTACAACTTCTTTGTATCCGCCTAAATCGGATTCATTCTGTGAAATAATTTCCGTTGACCAGTGGCGTTTCTCGGCGTATTTCAAATACATCCTAAGCAAATCACCAGCAAACAGTGCCGATTCATCACCGCCAGTTCCTGCTCTTATTTCTAGAAAGACGTTTCGACCATCATTAGGATCTTTGGGTAATAAGGCTTTTTGCAACATTCCTTCGAGACAACGCTGTTTCTCTTCGCCTTCGAGAATTTCCGATCTAGCCATCTCACTCATATCGGGGTCATTAAGTAAATCTCTAGCTTCCGCGATGGACAGATCGATTCGTAAGTACTCCCTGTAGTTCACAACGACACTCTCTAGTTCCGCATGCTCACGGGTCCATCCCGTAAACTTCTCCATATCAAGCGTAGCGTTCTCTGAGCTCATTAATGCGTTGAGCTCCTCATGCCTTAAAGATAACTTCTCTAATTTATCTAATAATGATTGCTTCATACTTTAATTTTTATTTAACCCGTAAAGCCTTTCCAAAGCCTCTGAAAGACTCAATTTTTCACCTGTTGAATCATTGTTCAATGCGCGACTAGGCTCATCCATAAATTTATTTGAAATAGCCCTCGACAAAGCTTTAACCACGTTCTCGGGCCTTTCCCCTTTAGCAATTGAGGAAAGCGCTTTTTCCAACTCGATTTGGACAATTAATTCGCCACGCTTTCTAAACTTCTTAATGACAGGGATTATTTTTTTCCGATCAATCTGCGATTTAAATTGAACTAACCTTTCTGCAATTATTTTTTCAGCGTCTCGCGCCGCACTCTCGCGATTCCTCATGCCATCCTTCACAATTTTTCCAAGATCATCCACGGTATAAAGAAAAACATCCTCTAAATCGGAGGCTTCTGTCTCAATATCACGGGGTACCGCCAAATCAATCAAAAGGATTGGTCTATGCCGTCTTCTTTCAATAGCCTTTTCAACGGTCCCCTTACCAATTATGGGTAATGGGCTTCCGGTACACGAGACAATAATATCGAACTCATGTAAGCGTTGAGGAACATCCGTTATTGAAAAACATTTGCCATTAAGCGCATCAGCTAGTGCTTGTGCTCGACGCAAAGTGCGATTTGCAAATGACAAACTCTCCACATTTAAGGTCGAGAAATATTCACTGCATAGGCGGTTCATTTCACCAGCACCTATAAAAAGAACTTTTGATTCCGAAAGCGAACCGAAAATTCTCTCACTCACCTTAGCAGATGCTGCAGCTAAAGAAATTGAATGCGCACCGATCTCTGTGGTTGTTCTCACCTGTTTTGCTACTGAAAAGCTCGCATCAAATAACTCTCTAAGTCTGGGCCCTAGGGTGCCTGCGGAATCTGCTATTCGCACGGAGCCTTTAAGCTGACCAAGAATTTGGGTCTCTCCGAGAACCATAGAATCGAGCCCAGACGCAACTCTACAAGCGTGCCGAAACGCAAATTGTTCACTATGTTTGTAGACAATAGACGAAAGTCTTTGCAAACTAAAACCTCGGTAGCGAGAATACCAAGAAAGGATCTCGTCCACACCAGACGCTAAACAGTAAATTTCTGTTCTATTACATGTGGAAAGAATCACCGACTCACTAATCGAGTCCGAGCTAGCCAGGCTTTTTAAAGCCGATTCGATTTCGTGTTCACCTATAGCCAACATCTCCCTTAACTCCAAGGGACATCTATCGTGGTTAACCCCGATTGAATAATATCTTTGTTCCTGAACTTTCAATTGTTTTAAACGCCTTTACTTAACGAAAAGACCGAAGACCAAGCACACGATGTTAACTCTAATGCAAACATAAAAGTAATTACAGCTTGTGCTTCAGCCAAAAGCAGACAATTAAGGTGCGGCGCGTTCAGATTGGTCCTGGCAAACAACTTGAAAAATATATTAACGTTCCAAGTGTTTTGAACCTATTATTAACTTGCCTTCTTAACTGTGCCTATAGGCACTGATATTTTCGTAGGTTTGCTAAGGAGGTCCATTAACAAAATAACACGAGCAACCCCATCGGGCTCTTTGAACACGGCCTCTATATTGGTAAAAGCGCCAAATGTAAACTTTACCTTCTCACCCTTTTTATAGGCCTTTACCGGACGGGACAACAAACTTTCTTCGGTAGCCAACATACTACTAACCGTTTCCTCATTCAACTCCGCAAATCTTCCACCAAACTTTACTACGTGCGAAACGCCTCTTATGTTTCGCAACGTATGCATTATCTTATGAAAAAAAATGCCATCATTACGGACAAAAATGTATCGAGAAAATAGTGGCTCCGAGCTGACAACAATAGAGCCACTAATAACCTTTTCGACAGGTCTTAAAGGGAGATAAACATTCACCCCTAGCCTTTCCAGATTTTCTTTTGCTCTACTCTCTTGCAGAGGCTTCGTATAAATTACAACCCAAGACAAATCAGCTCCCCCATTCGATTTGAATCGGCTAGAGGTTATAACTTCATCCTCAAACCCAAAAAGTAACTTGTTTCAATGGTCTTTTAGTTTATCACGCCTCTAGTTTTTTCACTAAATCCAAGCAGAATACAATAGATTGTTTTCATAATTACAGCCCTCCAGTCAATGATTTCGCCCTCTATTTGCCATTTTTCATGATTAGTGAAAAGCTAATCAGCCCGCACCCATATCTGAAATATGAGATCCTACTAAGACTAAACTTTCGATAGGAGATCCCACCAATAAATCAGGACTTTCGAAGAGCATCTTGCTCTAAATAAACCCAATCGACGATATCATTACTTAATGTCAAACCAGGTATCAGCTTCGTTATTATCGACCGAATAACCTCTAAGTCATTTACATTAATGGCCATCTCAAGCGCACTTAATTTGGGCTCTAGATCTTCCCATCTAACATGCTCTTCATGCGCTTTCATAATCCTAGAGTGGGACGTGGGCTGAGGATTATTACCAATCAGAAGCTCTTCGTAGAGTTTTTCGCCGGGCCGTAGTCCAGAGATCTCGATTTCAATATCACCGTCAAGGTTTTGAGCATCTCTAACGGTTAAGCCTGATAACTTTATCATCCGTATAGCCAGGTCCATAACCTTAACGGACGGCCCCATATCAAGGACGAACACATCACCGCCCTTAGCCATCGCGCCTGCCTGTATCACGAGCTGTGATGCTTCAGGAATAGTCATGAAATAACGCGTGATGTCTGGATGGGTAAGCGTAATCGGCCCACCGCCTCGAATCTGCTGCCGAAACTTTGGAACCACCGAACCCGATGAGCCCAGCACATTTCCGAACCGCACAATGCTGAACTTGGTACCCATGTTGATGACGGCGATTGCCTGTAGCACCATTTCTGCTAACCGCTTACTTGCGCCCATTATATTGGTCGGGCGAACCGCCTTGTCGGTGCTGATCAATACGAAATCTGAAACCCCGTTCTCGATCGCTGCTTGAGCCGCACACAACGTTCCTAACACATTGTTTTTGATTCCCTCTGCTGGGTTATGCTCAACTAGTGGAACGTGCTTGTACGCGGCTGCATGATAGACCGTCGCAGGACACCATGTCGACATAATTCCCCGCATGCGCTCGTCATCTTGCACTGACGCCAAAAGCGGCACCAGGACAACATCACGATTAACGAGCTTTTCTTCCAATTCTTGGTGAATACCGTAAAGCGCAAATTCACTCTGCTCAATCAGCAACAGTTTGCTGGGACCAATGGCGAGAATCTGTCGGCAAAGCTCGCTGCCAATCGAACCACCAGCACCGGTCACCATCACGACCTTGTTACGCACATTGATTGCCAATAATATGTGATTGGGCATAACTGGCTCACGGCCCAAAAGATCGTCAATGTCCAGCTCGCGCAGATCAGAAATACTAACCTTACCTTGCGCCAAATCCGTCACACTGGGTAACGTTCTTACAGCTACACGAGCTGCTTGAATATCAGTCAATATTGTATTACGGCGCTTTCGACTAAGACTTGGCATAGCCAGGAGCACATTACTAATATTGATCGCAGAAGCAAGATTAGTAAGATCCTTGGGGTTATATACGGGCTGTCCATTTAATACATGACCGTGTAACCGATCATCATCGTCAAGGAAGCCCACAACTTGCATCTCTTGGCTACCAGCCATTGCAGCAACCAATTGGCGGCCCGTTGCTCCTGCACCATAAATTAAAACCTTAGGACGAGACGCTCGCCTCAAGATGCTGAGGTAATGATCTCCTAACCATAATCGCGCCAATGCCCGTGATGCCCCCACAAAAAGTAACAGCAAAATAGGCTGAATAATACCTACCGTACGCGGCACACCCGAAATGCCAATGGCAGTGAAGATTGATGCATACAACAAACCGTAAATACCAATTGCTCGAGCGACAGTTAACAAAGCAGGCCATCCACTGTAACGGAAAATTGCTCGATAAAGACCTGAAACAATAAAAACTGGAAATGCGATAAGAACGGAAACACCAACGGCCCACAGTGGAGCGCCAAATAAGGCTGTGAACTCACCAAGTCGCAGGTAGTATGCGATCCACACAGCTAAAACACAAAGCCCTAAATCTACCGACAACACGACGGCGCGTTTCGCAAACCTCGGTAACGCCAAAACGGGTACCGTCCATTGAGATACATGATTTTTCACGGCTTAAACCTTATTGAGCCCTCTAAACATTCCGTTACCTTGATCATTGTACAACTCTCTCTATGGTTATATTTGTAACATTGACACTCATTCAAAGTATCTATGAAGCTAACCTTAGCGAAGTCGGTTTTAGCGTTCCACGTCTGAAATCAACCTCGGACATAGTCTACGACGTTCCTGACCGCACTTACGAATTAAAAAGTTAGCTTAACCAGTTTCATAACAATTTTTTATGGTCAATCCTTTCGGATTTTATCACCACGGCCTGAACCGATAACAGTTTTGATAATGTATGAAAAGTATGTTGGTACACTTAGGTCCCGCAACATACGTGCGTCTAGTTGCGCAAGAAGTCTAGGCGTAGACATGTCAACACCATTAACTTGACCCAAACCGGTAATGCCTGGACGAACAGCAAAAACACCCCGAGAGGCACGCTCCCTAATCAATTCATTTTGATTTACTAAACAGGGTCTTGGGCCTACCAGGCTCATTTCACCCTTCAACACATTCCACAACTGTGGAAGTTCATCGAGTTTTGTGCGACGTAAAAAATGGCCGAGCTTTGTCACCTCCGATGCATCTACTAGATGGGTTGCAATTGATGCCGCGTTTGGTCGCATTGTACGAAACTTGACCAAAGCGAACGATTTTTGATGCCGACCAACTCGCTCTTGCCAAAATAGGGGCAACCCACTATCCAACCAAACCAGGAAATACAAAAACACTAAGAGAGGCGCTCCAATGACTAACCCCACCAATGAGAAGAACACGTCAAATATGCGCGTCATATTGAGCCATTTTGCTTAATTGTTCATCCATAGTTAGCGGAGGACTCCAGCCCAACAACTCTCGAGCCTTCGAACCGTCTATAACCAACGATCCAAGAAGACGATCAGCAAGAGGCGTCTTGTTTATCATTCGCGCTGCGAACCGAATCACTCCAGCGGGCACAGGAACCAGTTGAGTATGACAACCGTAAGCCTTTATAACTCTCCGTAACAGCTCGCTTGTTGAGATATCTTCCCCATCAGACACCAAGAAAACCTGATTTTTAGCTTTTGGAGAAGCGTCAATATCCGCACACAATGCTGCAAAACTCACCAAATTCTCAAGGGAAAGCATGGATCGGCAATTTCGGATTGCTCCCAACGGGATAGGCAACCCTGTATTAACCCAACGAACCAAAGAAGCAAAGTTTCCCTTAACTTCAGGACCATAAACTAATGGGGAACGAATTATGACTACCTCCAACCCTGTTTTTCTCGCGATTTCAAGGAGCCCTCTCTCAGCCTTCAGCTTGGAAATCGCATAAGCATCCTGCGGAGCGGTTAAATCATCAGGCTTAAAACAACATCCTGGAGCGGTCTCTTCACCATTCACCTTTACAGTGCTCATGAAAACAAAACGACGCACGCCAGCCTCGACAGCTCGACTAGCAAGCTCTATAGTATTAATGACATTGGCGCTCAAAAGGGCTGGCAAAGGATCTGTTTCATATTCCTCAGTAGCATAAGTAATACCAGCTAAATGCACAATGCTTGCGCATCCAGCTAGAGCATGCATCCAAGACTGTTCTTCCATAACAATACGCTCTCCCTTCAATCCACTTGGATGGCGCACGGCGGGGATAACCGAATAACCGAGAGACGAGAGATGCGGGCACAAAGCACGACCAATAAAACCGTTGGCACCGCTAATTAAAATTTTAGTCACTGAAGAATCTCCATTGATCTTACATGGCATTTGAACAACATGTTCAACAGATAAACTTGCCAATCATTCTTTATAAACTCTTGCAGCACTTACTTGTTAAATCTAATTTGCACTTGCCAATCAGGCATCCTAATTTCGCTGATTCGCATATGGAAATAATCCAGATAGATGGTCAAGCAACTAGAGCTTTTCAAATGTAAGATCAACCATCCTAAACAGACTCACTTCGTATTTCATTACATATAATAAACCTGACAAATTTTTCTTATCTTAAAATTGAAAGTAAATAAATTGATTAATAGGTCGCAGAAATACAAACACCAAACCTGTCGCGGCTGAGATAACTAATACCTCAGCGGAAAACTTAAGCCATCTTCGTGTACGAAACCAGCGCTCCGAAGATTCATGCACATAGAAAGACAGCGCAACCAAACCAAGTAAGAAAGCGGCAACCAAATAAGTGTTTTCTCTCATTCCTAGCCAAAGCCACTCCTCTAGGCAAAAGAGCTTACCGTACATTTTGAGAGCTACTTCAACAGATTGAGCGCGAAACGGAATCCACGCCAACATCATCACCAGCAAATTAATAGCCCAACCTCCCCAGGCCCTCATAAATCTTGGTAATCTACTTGCCGGCGCGAGAACTAACCGATGCACTACAATGCACGTCGCATGAATCAAACCCCACAGAATGAATGTCCAGTTCGCCCCATGCCAAAATCCCATTATCGCCCACGTCACGAACAAAGGAGTATAAGGTCGGCGCTTATCCTTATGTTGCTCATGGGTGTTGATTACTATACCGTCGATCGATCTATTCCACGCTTTTTTCCCTAATAGCGGCAAGTAAAGGTAATCTCGAATCCAGCTCGAAAGCGATATGTGCCATCGTCGCCAAAATTCACGAGGAGACGAAGCCATGTAAGGAAAATTAAAATTCTCTGGGAAAACAATACCCATCAATCGCGCCGAGCCGATGGCGATATGTGAGTATGCTGAAAAGTCGAAATAGATCTGAAATCCAAACAAAAATGCTAGCGTTACGACATCAACCGCACTAATATCTACTAACAACTGTCCAAAGCCAAAATCGACCAAGGGACTTAGGTTGTCAGCTATCACCACTTTCAAAAAAAGACCGAATAGAATCCGGCGAAGACCACTTACAAACAATTTAATTTGAAATTTTGGGCGAGAAGATAGCTGCCCAAGTAACTCGCTACCCCTGAGTATCGGACCGGCCACAAGCTGAGGGAAAAATGTCACAAAGCAACCATAAAGTACGAAGTCTTTTTCAGCTTGAATAACTTTTCTATAAACATCAATTGAGTAACTTATTGTTTGAAACGTATAAAAACTTATGCCAAGGGGAAGAATAATACTTAGAGCGGGAGAACGAACGTTTTGAAATCCTATAAAATTCAACGTCGCGACAGCATTGTCCACAAAGAAAAATAAGTACTTGAAATAGACCAATAGTCCAAGGTTAATAGCTAAGCTAATCATCAACCAACGCCATCGCACTTTGTCATCAGTAGCCGCATCAATATGCTTAGCTACAACAAAATCGGTGAAAGCCGACAATGCAATAACAACGAGAAACTCCGGCCGCCAAAAACCATAGAAAGTCATACTTGCCACAAGAATCATCCACAAACGACCTCGGTTTGGCAGCGTCCAGAAAAGACAGACAACTAGCGACAAAAAAACTAAATAGGTGACGGAATTGAAAATCAAGGTCGAATCTCTATTCGTCCCATGGACGAGGTCTCAATGACCAGTTCATGAAGACTCTCAGCCAGAATGTGATGTCCTGGAGCGCGAAAATGCATAAAATCCAACTCCTCCTTATTTCCAAGACTTGTGGATTCTTTAGTCCCCCAAAAACGATCAGGGATTAATTCTTCATAATTCTTAAATATACTTCCATACCGGATTCCTAGGGACTCCATATCTCGCTTGAAGGTTGAGTACTGCGCTGGGACATAGGGAATTCTCACTCCTCCACGCAAAGGAGCGATGTACATTATTACTTGTATACCCTCATTACTAGCCCTATCAAGGATCGCTTCCAAAGCCGCTAAGTTACTACGGTATCTGCCTTTAATAATTGCACGCTCTGTATTAGGAGTGATCCCAAATACAAAGTTTCTTACCCGATATAGACCAATAAATAGCCATCCTCTGATTTCTGGTCGAAGTTGCCAGAGGCGGCTGTAAGTACCGAGCCAATCATTCAATTTACTTTCCGTCAGCTTCTGCAATGTACCGCCTATCTCAGAGTTACCGTTATCAGTTGTAATTACCTCCGCCCCTAAGCCAAGCTGGAAAGACGAAACTAAACGTTCACCAATCATAGTTTCAGAAAGGGACCGGCTTGTACCTATATCCTCCATAAAATGTGCAATATCGGATCGCACCCCACCTTCTCGCATATCATCAAACACTAACGGAAGAATGAGGGTCTTCAATGGTAGACGTCGCCGGAGAAACTCAAATGTCACATAATGCTCCTGCAAACTGGCATTACCAAAGCTAAATGTGAGCAAATCAAATTTATGTTGGTTGAGGCTTTCAAATAGAATGTTTGGTGCATTTTTATCACCGGATTTCCATTGATTAATCTCGTGTAACTGCGAATTACCCAACCAGAGTACCGCTCGAGTAGCTCCACGCGCCCTCTGGCCTTTAATACAATCTTGCGCATCTCGACTACCGGAACAATGAACTAAAAAATCACCAGACTTCGCAAATGAAACTTTTGTGTCAGTTCCCAGCGTGCTCGATACTTCGAAATCAGTCTCGCCGGGTACAAACAAAAAACTCAAGGCTACAAGAGCAATAAAAACGCCAATTACAAATGTAACGACCAAGTCAAATTGTGAGGTGAAAAATCTCTTACTCATAACCAAATTAAAATTTATCCATTAAACGATTACATTTTTTGAAAATTACTGGCATGACTAGAATTCATTAGGGTCTATTTCCTAGTACATGCGCCTTGAATCAAAGTTCTCATTATGTGAGATTATTCAAAGACGGACATCTTGATGACACAAGTTGTTGTTAATTAAATAACGCACAAGGCTATCTGTAAAAATATAAGATGGTAAAAAACGCATAATATCCGGACCTGTTTAAGTAAATCTTCGTAATTAAATCCACTAATTTATCTCATTTGATGGGGTCTCATCACACCCACTCGTAATTGATAAAAACCATTTAAGGATAGCGTCATGATCGATGAGTTCCTGAATTTATTCATTAAGAGGTTATGATGTATAAAAATAAAATCAGGTAGCGTAATGAAACTATTCCAATCTAGCGTTCATGTAATTTATATAAAGACTACTGTTAAACTGCTCGGCTTTGCGTTCGTCTTATTAATCGTCAGCTGTGGTGAGCATGAGGTAGCACTCGATGACTCTCTTAAGAAAAGTCAAGCGTTTGAAAAATGGACGTTAGCATCAGATGAAAACAGACCAAATCCAATAAATGGTCCCTCTCTGTATGCTCACAAACAATCAAAAGCTGGTGGAAAAACTGTGGATACGTTTTTGTGGTGCTCCGCAGCGAGAGTCCAGATTCAAATTCACCTATTTAATGGACAATTCAGCACGACTACAGTTTACAACCCAAAAGAGGAAAAATGGCTTACTGGTTTTTACATATCGTTAATTAACGACAAAAGTATACAACTCCCAAGTATCCTAGCAGCGCAAGATATTTCCAAAAAACACATCTACAACCTTCAAATGAATTACACAGAGGGTATACCTAAAACACAGTTTGCACCCGCCGATTGGTCCCTAAAGCTTCAATTCTCGGATCGCCAAAATTTACAAATTCACTTAGGTGATGTGTCGTCGGAAATATCGAAACTGTGTGGCTCGTGATAAGCATTAACTAATCTAGAAATACATTATCGGGCCTGGGTCCATGGTTTGTGATCCAGGCGTAAACTCTCATCATTGACTCAGCAGAAAGCTCCCACCTATATCTGCTTGCATAAATTTGTGCCTTAACACCCATCAAACCTAGCACAGAATCGTTGAGATTTGTTGCTTTTTCCAGCGGGTCGACTAAGTATTCTGAGCCAGGCTCAACCACCCAACCACAACCCTTTTGATTCAAGTCCAACCAAGGCGTTTCGGTTGTCGTGATCACCGGCAATCCATAAGATAAAGCCTCCAACACGACAATACCAAAATTTTCACTATAAGTTGGTAAGATAAAAAGGTCCGAACTTCTGAACATAATATCTTTCTCTCCTCCCTCTTTGCGGCCAACCAATTGTACAGATGAGGTTAAATTTAATTCTTTAATAGTAGTTTTTACCTCCGCGAAATAAGCCGGATCAGTGGTGCCCCCAACAATCATCAAGGACCAATTTAACGGCTTAACTCGCGCCCATGCCGTAAGTAAATCCTTTATTCCTTTTTTGGGATGAATACGTGAAAAAAATAACGCAGTTTTGTTTTTTTTTGATTCGCCCGTCTGAATTAGCTTACTTTCTGTAGGCGGCATGTTAACGCCATGAGGAATGATAGCAATAGGTTGGTCCAGTCCTAAACGACGGATTGAAGCGTGCTCCTGTTCAGATGTGGCGATAAAAATAGCAGCCGACTCTAGGTCTTTTTTTTGATAACACCACAAAGCAAACTTTTTTTTAATTTTTTTTTGCTCCAAAGACCATGCTTCTAACATTCCGTGAGGTTGTATAACAGTTGGGATATTTGATTTGCGTCCACGAACTGAAGCCCAATGATTCATTGCCGTCCACATACCATGGTTATGAATCACAGAAGGTGCTCTCGATTTGACAATCTTCGCGAGTGCAAAAATCGCAGACGAGCCTGTTACAGCCCCTAATTTTCCAACGTTTGAAATAATTGTTAAAAAGTTAAGTTCGGTCGTTGAAATACGCGGTGCTAAAGCTTGCATTTGACTCATAACAAGGACCTCAGCATTACCAGTACCAGTAAGGTGATGAGATAATGATAGGACCGATCTTGGTAAACCGCCGGCCTGTGGATCAATCGTTGGCACCACCTGTAAGACGTTCATTTTGGCGTTTTTAGCGTATGACATTACATTCACTCTATCGAGTAATAATTTGATTTGCTCTTTTTGAATATTTACCCCAATCATAATGTGCGACACTTTCAACACAAGTTTTACTCATGGCGCGAATCGCTTGTAAATTCTTACAGCAATTCCTCATATGTTCATACAAATCCTGTACGGCTCCACTGCGAACAACCCAGCCATTTATTGAATCCCTAACTACCATTGAAGAACCAGCGTGTTCCGAGACAACGACAGGGACTCCAGAAGATAGCGCCTCGAGCACAACCATACCAAATGATTCACATCGCGAAGGAAGCAAAAGACAGTCGCTTTTCCATAAATGCAATCGGACATCCTTCTGTGATAACTGACCTAAAAACCTTACTCTAGGAATTTTTGCTTTCACTACAGATAACTCTTTTGTTCCTGCAACTAAAAGCTCGGCCTCGGGAAACTCCTCAATCACCTTACGAAAAGCCTCGGCAAGCAGGTCAAATCCTTTGTGATAGGTCGGTTGACCTACAAAAATAAATGTCGGTTGAGTTTTAGTAATCCTACCCTCAGGGGGGAAAAACATGGCCTTATCACAGCCCGGCGTATTCAAAGACAAACGCGTCTCTTCCACTCCAGCATCTTTGTACGTATTTAACGCCAACTCGGAAGTACAGATAATAGTATCAGCCAGTCTTATTTCTGAATCCTTTCGAGCACGCATTTTCCTACCTGCCAACGTATTTTTACCGGTAATTTTAGCGGGCATACATGAGTCAACCCACTGATAATGACATGCTGCGGCGTCCAAAAAACAGCGGATACCTAAAGTTTTTGCTGCTTTAAATGTCATTGAACTACACATTTCATATCCAATCACAAGATCAGGCCTCAAAAGATGCAGCCGGGAAGCGACCCAACGGTCAAACGTGAACCATGCTAACCACTCTCCGAGATCACGAACTTGAGGATTACGGCTAACAGCTGTCCACTTTTGGAAATATAATGGGCCAAACAATACGCTTACTTGATAATGATTTAAATGTCCCAATGAATGTCGAAAGACTGATTTGGGAACAAAGATGTCAAGAGCTCTGGGCCACCATGACATGCTGCGGCGATCTGGCAGCAAAGTCCAAAATGACACACTGTTTCCTGCGTCCTGAAGGCCAGCAGCAAGTTTGTGCCCATGCTGCCTCGTAGGGTGAGCAATTAATATATTCATCGTCCCGCTGAAATATTCATCTTCGCGTCAGAAACATCCCGATGTTCATTCCAAGCCATCACGAGGACAGCAACACAGAACCAATAAAATGCCGCGCCCACAGGCGGAACAAAGACACCACTCCCCATGTGCACACCGAGAGCCATAGTTGGCAATACGAATATCGCGGACCACTTTACCTCTTGCGACACTCCCTTCAGTAGCATAAACAAAGCGAAGATGACCATTGTTATTCTAAACGTTAGACTAATTAGCCACCCCAAGGCACCCAATTCGAGAACTAACCGACCTGACTCCTCCTCAAACCCTAGCGCTCCAATTCCAGCTGGTAGCCATGCAAACGGACCTTGATCCATCACAAGAAACGGAGCGGCTTGATTCGCCGACCCAGACCCAAAACCAAACCAACCCGAAACACTCAAAAAAGAAAACGCATTGGTAAAGGAGCTAACATACCTGTACGAATCTCCAGGTACATGGCTTGAATTAAAAAATCGATCTGTTACTGCATTCCACATATCTGGATAAATAACAAAAGTAAATAACGGCACCAAGAAGGAAGCAAGGACATATTTCAATAGTTGTTTAAATTCGACCATTTTTACCAACATAACAGAAGTTAGGATCATGCCAACGGATACGAATAAAATGACTACCGCTGCTCTAGAACCGTTCGTTGGTAATGCAAAGATAAGTAAAGTGAGCGGAATAGCGATTCGATATGAAGCGCGCGTCTCCTTAATCAGTAAAAAAAAGCCCAAAAGAATCGTCGATTGTAAAAACCATGTAAATCCTGTGATGTAAGAAAATGTTCCACTGCTCCTCACGAACCCCCCAAACAAAGGGGAAACAAAAAAGGATCCTCCCCGCACAGGATTATTGATGATACTGTCAGGGGAGGAAAAAAACTGGACTAACGCTATCACACAAACAGGAATAACGAGCCATGGAAAAGCTTTTTCAAAGCTCTTATATAAGTTTGATAAGCTTCCCGTTATTCCGGGTACGACAATGAGTAAAGTGATGTATAACAGATGGGTTTTAATTCCCCAAATCCCGACCAAATAATTCGGCAACTTAGGATTAAATGCGGCAATCAAGACATAAAATGAATATGCACCAACAGTAATCCATACAAGTCGAGGAATCACAACTAAACGAGTACGTAAGTGCGCGAAAAGAACTAAAGCGAAAGACGCAATCAAGAAAATGTCCTTTGCTATAAAAATTAATCTCTCAAATTCATAAAAAAACCATTTCCGGAGAGCGCCATCATATACGAGCAGAATTAAAAAAAAGACAAATAACTTTTTAGCGAGATTTAATGTTCTCTTTCGTTCAATTTCGGTCATAATTAAATTTTTTACGAATCAGATTCAAATAACGATTAGCAACGACATTTGGTAAGTACTTAGCAAGGTGCGCTCTTAATAGGGCCGGACTGGAAGACCCTGGTATGGTAGTGCCTGACGCCTTTGCTTTCAACACAGAGGCCATCGCCAAACCGATACTTCGTTCACATGGCTCTACTGTAAGTCCGCAAGGTCCTAGAGCCTCCGGCAATCCACCACTCCGCGCAGCAATGACCGTGTCGCATGAAGCCAAGCCCTCCAACGCGACGATTCCAAACGGCTCCTCCCATACTGAGGGAATCACCATACAAGTATGCTCCCTTATCTTGTCGGCCAGATTCTCCCCCGTAAGGGGTCCAGTAAAATCAACCTGGCGATTGAGTTCATTATCGACCACGAACTGACGCAATTGGCTAAACTCAGCTCCTTCTCCGATAATAGTTAACGTTGCATCAGAAAATTCTGCAAGAATTGTCTTAAAAGCTTGCAAGCATAGTAAAGCCCCTTTCTCTGGAACAAGTCGACCACAAAATACAAAATCACGCGATTTACTTTCAGAATGGTTAATCGGAAACAGTGAACTGTTAAAGGCATTATGAATAATGATCGATTGCCCTGGAATCTTACTAGCGACAAAACTACTAACAGAAATATTTACGTAGTATCGCGTTAATTGCCTTTTAACCCATTCTAAAAAAACAGCAATCCGACCAGCGCCACGGTATATACCATGATGACTCATAACGACTGGTTTAAATGCACACCAAGCAGCAAAGAGCCCAATGAGACTAAGATTAAAAAATAAGATCACATCAACATTCTTAAAACTACGGACTCTTCCCTCAAAAGTTTGAGTCCGGACAACCGAAAACAACTTATTCAATGTTACTGAGGACGCGATATTTGGCTCGTCGGTGATTACGGTGACCTCATGTCCTTGAATAGAAAATTCGGTCGCTAAAGTTTCTGCCAATGTCTCAATACCTCCGATGGAGGGGCTAAACACGCGTGTAAATAGACCTATCCTCATGCTGCCCATCTATTGACTTTTAACATCCCAAACTAACATTAACTTCAAAATTAAGGCAACTTGCACCATCAAACTACCCACGGCAGGCAGCATACTTAAAAACAAAGCGTCTGACACTGTCGAAATCCCATACACCCACAAAAAAACCATCTGAAACCCCAAGCCCAAAATTACCGCCCACGACTGACCATGTGTTGCCTTGCGTGATAACGAAATGGTGTATAGCACCGCACTAGAAGAGTACAAAACCATACTACCGACGGCGATAGGTAGATCGGCGCCACTCGCTTGATAATTTTTTCCAAGAAACCACAGCCAAAAGTTTGGCATTAAATATGCTGATAAAAGTATGGATGTACCTAATAAAACCAAAATTAACGTTATTTTAAAAGTTTCGTAACAGAACTTAGACCGATCGATAATTTTTGCAAACCGTGGCTGAACCCAGAACGGATTAAGGAGGAGCAAGATCCCTAATATTTGACTAATACGAGCTAGCGCACCTGTTTCAGCGACCATATTTGAAAATCCATACCCGCTCAAAATAAGTATCCCTAGATGACCTTGAAATACAGAATAAACGACGGATGGTATCAAGGGCAGTACAAATTTCTCTAGCCTAGCACTGTCCATTGAGCTACTCTTAAAATCACACTTAATATTTGAGGTTAATCGATCAATCAGAAAAAGGGCGGAAAATATACCAATAAAATTTATGATGAGCGCGATTTCTATGTGCGGCAGAAAGAAACACAGTGGAGAAAGTACAAGTCTAGGGACGCACTCCGAAATCCCAACCCAAAGTAAACTTTTGGCGTCACTCCGAGCGTTAAGAATAGATTTCTGGACGTTAATTCTAGTCTGTAAAATTCCACAAAGTACAGCGACAAATGTAAAGGTAAAGGCTCGCCAACCTTGAACTAAAGGCGTCAAAATGAAAAAAGCTAATACACAGCCAGAGAGAACTGCGACGGGTATAAACTGCCTCCAAAGCTTCCAAGCTGTATGAAGCGTAGTGGCATGAAACTTATGATCTTTGATTTTCCCTGAGACGAATGTATTCACACCACTAGAGATACCAAAGTCAGAGAAGGCACAACTCATAGTCTGTAAAAAAAGTACTAGCACATAAAGAGCGAAGTCTTCAACCGGCAACCACCAGATAAAGAAAATACCAACAAGGATATTCACAATTGAGACGAAGCTCTGTCCGGAAAGATGTTTAAGAATAAGCTTCATATGAATATTGAAAACCTCTTATAAGCAGCATATACAACATCTTAATTTTTGAAATTTTAAGGCCTAAGGAGCTCTTTATAAATTGCTTCGTAGTTAGCCGCACTATCGGCGCAAGAAAATCTTTTTATATTTTCAAGTCCCCCCTTAATCAAATTACGACGATAGGCGTTATCAGAAATTACCCTGTCAATTCCAGCCGAGATACTGTTAACATCTTCTGGATTAACCAAGCATGCGGCCCCCTCGCCAACCTCCTTCATCGAGCCTCTATTGCTGGTAATCACTGGCCGACCGATTGCATTTGCTTCCACAATAGGCAGCCCAAATCCCTCGTATGTAGATGCAAAAATTATTATGTCTGCTAATTTATATTGCTCTACGACCTGCCCCCGGGATAGATCACCGAGAGATTCATAAGCCACACCTGCCATCTCCAGGGATTGAATTTGGCTGAAAGACAGGCGCCCGAGGATAACAAGTTTGCAATTTTTTCCTTTAAGCGCTCTCGCCACTCTTTCGAGGTTTTTATTTGGCGCAGTCCCAACTTGTAGCAGGACAGGTGCCGACTGACAGAAGACTTTTTCTGAAAAGGAAAATTCTTCTGATACTCCGTTATAGATCAAACGAATTTTCTTAGGATTAACCCTAACGTACCTGAGCAACTCAACTTGGGTCGACCTTGAAACTACGGTCACCACTGAGGATCGCTGAATTGGGAGCCATAGCCAGAAGAACCAATAGATCCATCGTCTCACTCCGCGCAATCTGTGCATCATTACGCAATCATGAATTGTTAGGATAGTGTTTTTTGACAGTAGACACGCTAAAAAATGAACATCTCCAGTAACATGGTTCAACTCAGATTGGCGTATCCTCGCCTCCAGCGCGTTATAAAACCTACGAAAAAATCCTTTGGACGCGTATCGACTAGTGACTACCCTTACATCGATATCTGGACTAAATTTTGCACGAACATCTTCGAAAACATGTTCAATACTGTGGAAACCAACCTGTGGCTTCCGTTGATAGTGGTTTACCTTCATTGAATTCTAAATGACTAAATTAGTCATGGATATTACTTTGATAACAATCCCTTTATTCGACCGGATAGTGAAGCGAAAATCATATTACGCCACTCGACCTTCTGCGACTGAAGTAATGACAAAAGTATGCGAATAATTCCTGGCGAACCCGACCAGCCGACAAGAAATGTAAAAACTACATAAACTGAAAACCTTAGCAAATTAAGATGCTTTCTCATCAGAACAGCGTAATTGTAGTTACTCCAATAAACGCCTTCATAATTGATTGTCCGTAGTCCGGGAGTATCCCTGGGGGCGCTATAATGCGCCACGACAACCTTTGGATCAAATATAACCTGATACCCAAGTTTTTTTACCTTGAGACCGACATCCATCTCCCAATAGAAAGATACATCACGACGCAGCCTAGTATCTGGCAACGACCGCTTCAATATCTCCAAGTTAAAACTTGAATTACCGCCCATCAGAAAATCAACATAAACTGGGTCTGAAAACATCGTGTCCTTATACATGTTCCCGACTGGTTTTCCATGCCAGCACAGTTTCCCGACTGTATCTGCACGTGGATACTTCTGCTCGACCCCATCAAAAAAATTGACGCAACGCCCTCCAACCCCAGCCACGTTTGGCAGTTGATAATGATTTGCGATGCGCTCGAGCCAATCTTCACGCGCCTCCGCATCGTCATCTAATAGCGCCAAAACATCGCCCTCGGCAATTCTGACTGCTTCGAATATCGGTGGTAAAAAGCCTGCATCTTCAACAAATGCATGCTTAATCTCAATATTTGAGTACTGTTCGATACTACTAGCAATTACTTTGTTTGTTGAAAAATCATTGAGACGTGACACAACTATCAACTCGAACGGCTTGAGGCGCTGAGTTACAACTGACTTTATCGCCCTCTTAAGCTCTTCTGGCCTTTTATATGTTGGAATTGCTACCGAGAATTTCATTATAAGAACAATTCCATTAGCTTCAAAGGGTATTTTGATAAAACCTTAAAAATATTAGTCGACACGCCATTTTCTCTACAAGCTCTTAACACCTCTCGGTTGAGCAAAACTTTAGATTTCCACCCACTAGTACTAACTCCCCCTGTTTGCATACGGACTAAAACTTTAGAGCAATATCGATAATGCAATGTACTTTCGCTAAAAACCCTCACTATATGCTCAAAGTCTCCTGCAATTCGGTAACTAGTATCAAACTCCCCAACCCGCTGATAAATCTCTCTTCTTAGAAAAAATGCGGGATGAGCTGGCATCCATCCCCAAGCCAGTCGGCTTGGCTTAAATCGACCCGAACGATAACGACGTACAATCCGATTTGGATTCTTTTCATGAAAAAAATCCACATCCCCTATTAAGGCGTCCGTACCTCCTTTTGACATTATCCCCACTACCCGCGAAAAAACGTCTTGGGTAGCATACTCATCATCTGCGTTCAAAAAGCAAACTATATCTCCCGTTGCACGCTCAAGTCCCTTATTCATTGCATCATAAATTCCTTTATCTGGTTCACTTATGACGCAATGCAGGGAAGAACGAAATGAATCCAAAATATCTAACGTGCCGTCACTTGAACCGCCATCAATCACGATATACTCAAAATTTTTATAATCTTGATCGAATACTGACGTCAGTGTGCGCCCCAAGGTTGAAGCGCTATTGAAACATACGGTAATGACGGTTACTTTCATTCAGCATTTCTGCGCTGTCATTGCCTCTCGATGACGTAATCACCAAGAACTAAAATATCCATTTTTGTTCTCAAAAAACAATTTATGGCCTCGTCCGGTCGACAAACGACTGGTTCGTTTTCATTAAAAGACGTATTCAGTAAGACGGGAACCCCTGTGAGATTCCCAAAGGCACGTATCAACCGGTAGTAACGGGGATTCTGCTGCTCGGTAACTGTTTGCAATCGACCCGAACCATTGACATGTGTAACAGCCGGAATCCTATGACGTTGTTCCAGAAGTATCTGAAAAACCTGCAGCATGAAAGGGACGTCGTAATCTGTCTCAAACCAATTATTAACCTCTTCACGAAGAATAGACGGAGCAAAAGGTCGAAATGATTCACGACGCTTAATTTTTGAGTTCAAGATCTCTTTCATATCACTTCTACGCGGATCACCTAGAATGCTACGGTTACCCAGAGCGCGAGGGCCCCATTCCATTCGCCCTTGGAACCACCCAATTATTTTTCCTTCAGATATAGCCTGAGAGACATAACGACAGAGTTCAAGCTCATCTGAGATAAATGTAACTTTACAATTCTCAGAGATAAGTTCGTTACTTCTTTGTTGAAGCAATACAGAGATATCATCGCTAGAGAAGTCGGGACCCCAATAAGAATGTTCCATTACAAATTTTCGCGGCTTACCAAGTTTCTGATTCCATACAGTGAAAGCGGCTCCTATGGCACCTCCCGCATCTCCGCCAGCAGATTGTATGTAAATATCTTTAAAATATGTATTGTCCAGAATTTTGCCATTTGCAACCGAATTCATCGCGCACCCTCCAGCCAAAGACAAAGCTTGAAAATTAGTTTTTGATTGCACATGATTCAAAATATGAAATAAAGCCTCCTCGTACATCGCCTGAGCAGAGGCAGCAATATTCCAGTGGTGTTGACTTAATGGCTCATCTTTAGAGCGAGCGGGTCCAAAAATCTCTTCAAGCGCAGGAGAAAACACCCTCCCAATGACTGGCTCTCCACCATCCCATACCATTGAAACGCCTTTCGAATGATGGATGAAGTACTCAAGGTCAAGCTCAAAACGACCTTCCGGCAGAAGACGCACGACCTTTCTCATTCCATTGATCTCGGCATTTTCACCATAAGGAGCTAAGCCCATAACTTTATACTCATCTCCATAATGCGGAAAACCTAAGTATTGGGTAATAGCCAGGTAAAAAAGTCCAAGGGAATGAGGGAAATAAGTGCGACCTTCAACTTTAATTTTATTTGAATGCCCTGATCCCCACATGGTGCTAGCAAAGTCACCGAATCCATCGACCGAAACGACCGCGGCATCCGTAAAAGGTGATACGAAAAAAGCACTCGCCAAATGCGCCAGGTGGTGCTCAACATTATCGATATGAGCTCGAATCGTATCTGATGGGACCCCAAAATACTCTGCAATTTCATCACGCACGTTATGAATTTTTACGGCGTTTTTTAATCTGTTTGTAACCGCCTTCAAGCTTTTATTTTTAGTAAAAGCGAATAATGCCTTACGCATAGCATTGGAGGTGGGGTCTCGATTAATGGCAATACGATTTATATCAGAAAGGTTTACTCCCCCCGCATCGAGACAGTACCTAATTGCCTCTGTTGGTAAACCGGCCCAATGCTTCACCCTGCGAAACCTCTCCTCCTCCGCAGCAGCTACCAAAATCCCATCTACCACTAAGCATGCAGACGCATCACCATGAAATGCATTTAGTCCCAGAATAATCATGATGCGCCTCCGGCACGAGAAAGAAGCTCCTCATATAAAGTGTGATGCTGCAAAGCCATACGCTCAAAGCTATAGCGCACTTTAACTCTTTCTCTCGCTATACTTCCCATTTTCATTCTCGCTTTGGCTCCAATACAATGAAGCTCTCTCAGGCTAACCCTAAGTTTTGCAGCGTTCCCAGGATCGATTAATAAGCCGCCGCTATCATTCTCAGGCAATATCTCCGAGACGTCTCCAACGTCGGTAGCTACACACGCGCAACTACAAGCCATCGCCTCAAGCAAAGCAAGTGGACAAGCTTCACTACGTGAAGGTAATACGAAAATGTCGCACTCATGCATTAACTGTCTCACAGACTCAGGTGATTGCCAGCCCACAAAATCCACCTCGCAATTCAACTTCCTCAGCTTTTCGGTCTGCTTCAATAAAGTCGCATTATAAACGCCAAAATTGTTTAACCACGCTCCTGCCAAAACCACTTTCACTGGGACATTAAGACCCTCTAGAGATTCCAATAACACATCAAAACCCTTTAGAGGGTTGATATTCCCAACTGCGAGCAATTTAAGAGTCTCAGTAACTGGTTTTGAAGTTTCCGCAACATTCCAAAAATTTGTATCTACACCCCCTGGAATGAGCCGCGCACCGGGCAGTGAGTATACTTCTTTTGATTTGTTAGCAACTACCACAAGCGAATGCGGCAATCTGGAGATTAGTCGTCTGCCCAAACGCACTAGAATTGCAAACGACTTCTCAGTCTCGTGAAAATGCCACACGACCGGCATCTTAAGTATGCGAGCCGCAATAATCGGCGCCACATTAGCACCCCCGTGCACATTAATTATTACATTGTTACGGCGCACACGTTTTATAAAATACCGACAAATTTTTGTTGCGTTTAAAAGGACTTCAAGCGGATATAATATTCGCAATGTGTGCCTAAGATTCAACAAAGGCAAGTCTGTAAATTTCCCCTTACCTCCAGTAACGACTATCGAATCAAATTCAGTAGCTAAAGTTTTACTCAAACACTCAACATAATTATGCGGCCCCCCTCTACGCGGATCTAAAATGAAATGGTAAATGAGATTGCAAGGACGCTTATGAACCATAATTTCTGAAATTACCTCATTTCACGTAACTTTAATTTTAAATTCATTTGACCCGGCGTGCTTTCGAGATTGATTTTTTCCCCAACGACTTCCATAGCAACCTCATCCAAATTCGAAAATAAAAACCTAAAAACAAACGATGAGTTATAAAATATTCAAAAATCAGAAAAAAATAAAATCTGACTCCTAATCGGTCTTGACTAGAGTTATTTTTAACGAAGTGTTTTGCTAAAACTGAATAGTAGAGCTGTCGAAAAATAAAATGGCTAGACAAAGAAGCAGGATGTTGCCTTAAAAAGTAATACTGTTTGCTCAAAACGCTAATACTCATATGGTGAATGCGTATCATCCTTAAATAAAGCTCGTAATCTTGAGAAAGTCGCATGCGCTCATCATAACCGCCCACGAGTTTAAATACGACCCCACGAAAAAACATAGAACCGTGGACTAATATGTTGCGCCGATCTAAACCTTTTAAGTCAGAGGGAATTTCTAATGTTCCAGCTCTAATTGCAGCCGCGTCTATCAAAATAGCATCTGTCCCAACAGCATCTATACTTGGATGACGTTCCATAAACCTTAACTGCTCCTCCAAACGAACCCTGTCCGACATATCATCAGCATCTTGGCGTGCAACATAGTTGCCCCGCACTAATTTTAATCCTATGTTTAGTGCTTTAGTCAGACCAATATTTTTATCTTCTCGATACAGTCGTATTCTCGGGTCGCGCTCCGCCCAAAAACGCAACCGACTCTCTGTCTCTGCGCCGGAACCATCGTCGATAATGATGAACTCAAAGTCCGTGAAAGACTGCGACAAAATACTACCAATTGCCTCATCCAAATACACTGTAGGCGTGTCGAATACAGCCATCAATACGGAAACCTCTGGCACGATACAACTAATGTTAGCTTCGGAGCTACTCATCCTATCTTTGGACAAATCGCCGCGAAAACTGCATGCTCCTTTGCGACAATCGTTTCTAATGAGAACGTAGAGCGGACAAATCGCATGGCGGCAGACGCGACTCGCTCCGGATCGCCGGCCAGTGCTCGACGAATGGTTTCAGCAATATCGTGCTGTGATGCGGATGGTGCAAGGTATCCAGTAACGCCATCCTTGATGAGCTCATTAATTCCTGTAGTGTCAGTACCAATACATACCAGACCGACCGACATTGCCTCAAGTAACGCCTTTGGCATCCCCTCCCAAAGAGAAGCTAACACAAAATATTGGTATCGACAAAGTACTGCAGGAAGAGCGTCATTATCAACCACACCTAACCACCCTACGTCCGCATCGCAATTCTCGGCGGTATCACGAAGCTCTTGTTCTTGCTCGCCTTGGCCAATAATGTCCAGGCCAACGCCAGCCTCAGCACACGCCGCAATAATCGACTTGAGATTTTTTTCAGGGGATAATCGGCCAACATAAATTAATCGGTTTACTTGGTGAGTTGCCTCAGGAGCAAAGCGCTCAGTGTCGACGAAGTTACCGATGATCTCGGGCGGCCTGGATATCGAACGATAGCGACTCAATACGTAATTGAAATCGAATCGACTTGAAACCGAGGTCCTGTCTGCATAGCGAAAGGCAAGGTACTCTGTGATCCTTGCGCTTACATTCCGAATCGAGCTTCTCGGATGGACGCTAGAAACAATCCTGGATAATGTATATCCTGTTCTCACATAAAGCGGCTTACATAGTATTTTGGCCGCGATTACCACCGCTGCGGAACCGTCCATTTGATTCGTTTTAATAACATCACAAATAATTAATGCTTTAATCCGCATCAACGGTAAAAGTAATGAGTAACATACACTTGCGGACCGACGAAGATATTTGAACCAACGCGGCGGACCAATCACAACTAACCCCGCAGGTAACTTACCTTCTTTTCGCAAAGAAATAGCTAGTAGCTCGTCCTCTACTCCATAAGTGAACCATATGATCTTTCCAAAAGTTCCGCTGGAGAGATGCCGACGATAGAGCGCAACTTCCCGATCAAACATTCCTGATCGTACCCAGATGGCCAGACTGACACCACGCGTAAAAATCAGGCCGAGCGTAACCACTATTCGCCACCACTACAAACTGCATAAAACTCTCCGAACCGTATTTCCAGCGACTCAAGAGCTAACCCGGCACGCTCAATCTCTTCCATAAAATCTTTTTTCGTATGCTCCACCTCATGAGTACGGTCAAGCCGATACTCAACGCCGATCTCTTTCTTGTAAGATGCCAACCAGTCCCGCTCAATCGTTGGAACACGAATCAAGAAAAGCTGCCGACTACGGTCTCGCCAAATCAGTTTCCTACTCAACATGGTCAGGAATCCAACACGGTCATCAATGTGTTCGAGAACGTTCGACAAAGTAACACAATCAATCGGCTGGCAATCAGAGTAGTCGTAGTTAGTCGCATCTGCGGCGATGAATTCCAGATTCGGCGCAGAATAGATTCGACGCGCTTCCTCAACCAGCTTAGGCGACAGCTCAACGCCATATACATGCCGGACCCTTGTCGCCAGCATCGCCGTCATGGCCCCCGAATTTGAGCCGACATCAACAACGACCCAATTATAGCGAACATGTTCACAGAACCATTCCTTATACTTTAGTAAACTATGTTTTGGATGAACACCATCGTTAACTGCGACCGCTAAAATGCCGGCGAGATCGTACATTCGATTATGCACATTTAAGATCCAGCGTAACAAGTGTGGCGCAACACACTTGTTACGAATGATACGTAGCAAAAACGTCTTCATTTGAACGAACCACGGCGCCGAGCTTTCAACAGTAATCGTTTGCTCAAGGTTCCTATCGCTTCAGAAAGTAGACTAGGTGCTTCACGCTGAATTGCTACATTCGGCTTCACACTCAAATTATAAACATAGTCCACTAAACGTCGCGTTGACACCTCAGGCGAAAACCGTTCTGTAATTGACTGGTAAAAATTATCTGCAAGATACTGCCGGCTATCGTGAGAGCTGATAAGTTCTTCCAAAGCGTCATACCAACCCTCTGCCGTCATTACCAACCTCCCAGAAAATCCATCGGTAATCGCGTCACCCATTGAGGGTACCGCATCCGCAACCACCGGGATTCCAAAATATCCAAAAACGAAAGCCCTTCCCGCATTAGAGGATGACTTGCACTTGACCCAATGATCATAAGGATCCTCCAACAGCAACAATCTCGAAGCCTTCCCTAAGCGCCGCACCAAACTTTCAAAACGCCAAGGGGTGTAATTTTGAACAACACCAATATCACCACCCGGAAAATACTCTTGATAACAATTTGGATACCACTGTAAATCGCGAGTCAAGCAAACACGATCGTTTGGCCGACCCAGGGTCCAGGGACCTAGTTCCCTAATGTTGTAAATTGCGTCGAATTGAATGGGGTATTTTTTACCTAACTCATTTAGCGCCGGAACAAGTCCACAATACGAACCGTTCAAATGGACCTTATTACCGTGGTAAATAATACGATACAAATCTTTTGGTTTATGGACAATGTACTCGCAGTCGAAATGGGGGATCATATAATAAATGAATTGGTTCCTATTGACTGGTAAAAAAGCCTCTCGCTGCTCAATTGAGCTGACGATACAAAAATCCGCATCACGTGCCTCCTGCAAAGTACTTGGTTTAGGGTCGGCCACTCCGATTAATATTTTGGCATTCACGCTCCGAGCATATTCACTATCCGCATCACGTGCCATAAAAATAACTACATCGTACCGCCCGTAATTTTCCCAATCGTTGTAAGCTACTTCGTGACCGAGTTGGGCCAATTGATTACCAATCCCCTTGACGCAGACATGATAAGCCGCGCTAGTATTATTTTTTGAATTGAGTACAAATCTCATATTTTCTTGACTCCAACAAATTCACTCCGCAGCAAAGACTAGGAATCACTTCAAATCTATCTAATCTTGCTCGAAATTTAACTTAATTGTTCTTGTTATATTTAATTTAATCTAAAGAATTTAATGGTTCTAAGTCCTTTGCAAACTCAGTTTTCCTAACGACGTTTTTTCCAAAGAATAGTGCGCCATATTTCGTTAAATGGGCACGATCAGTACTCAACATGTTGCCATCTTCGTCTGTAATTGGCATGGCCTCATTTAAAATCACTGGACTAATCATAGATATATATTTGTCCGTCGGGATATTCCTCGCAATTTCCTCGTCTATAGCGATGAGTTCTGAAGATATTTTATTATATCGATTGGCCCTTCCGATGGGCCCCTGTCTCAACAGCCAATTTAAGTTGTATCCGAAATCCTTAAATCCAACATAAAAAATTTCTTTGCCATTTGACTTTGTGTAGGCCAAGTCCTCATCCAGACAATTTGCATCGTACCCACCACCAGCAAATACAATCACATTCGCAGAAGAGAACAATTTTCTCCCGAGGGTATTATTTCTGGTACGCATGCACTCTTGCAAATCGTCTCTGTACACAATATCAACTCCATACAGATCAAAAGTTTCGACAATTATATTGACGAAGTCTCTCGCGAAGCTTGTCCCCATAACAAGAATTTTCTTATCAGCTTGATTTTTAAATTCACTCTTCTTGAATTTATAAACCCGCTCATTGTAAATCCTCTTGTCCATGTCTTCAGCCCGAATATCTGTCCCGAAAGCCCTCTCCGGTAGCCCATATGTTTTGTTTAGTATTATCCCAAAAATGATTAAGAGGATCGAAGATATAGAGGCGAGAAAAATAAAGCTCCGAGATCGAATCCGTCTCCTATCCCTGAACGGCGTCTCTACAAATTTCCAAGTCAAAATCGACAAGAGAGACGCGACCGCTAATGCCATCAAATAATCTACGGCATCCGGCCTGTTGGCAGAAAACGCTCTTACGAATGAATACACGGGTTGATGCCAAAGGTAGAGGCTGTAACTGATCAGGCCAACAAATACAAGGGCTCGAGAGGAAAGTATTTCCCTCAAATACGAATGACTTACAGTACTGACTATGATCAACATCGTACCAATCGTTGCCACAACATTGTAATACCCTAGTTCATTAGTTTCTGTGTTGCACATGACCATCGCAAATGCAATTGCGAAAACCCCAAAATATGCGGCGAGAGGAGATCGACACAGACCTACAGCATGCTTGGAGTCAGACAACACAATGAAGGCAGCGATCGCACCAATCAATAATTCCCATGCCCTCGTTGGAAGAATGTAGAAAGCCCACCGCGGTGATGTGATATTCAATAAATAAAATGTAATATAACTAATGGCAGCAAGAATAAGGATTATCCAGGCGACATGAGTACGAATATATCTCCATAGACTTAGCATCAGAATTGGAAAAACTAAGTAGAATTGCTCCTCGACTCCCAGACTCCAAGTATGGAGCAAAGGTTTGAATTCGCTCGCCAAATCCCAGTAGCCGCTAGTGATCCCCAGCAGAATATTATTAGAGAATAATGTGGCCGCTACTAGCGATTGCCCAAGATTCTTGTATTCATCAGGCATGAGCACAAAATATCCAGCGACGGCTGTCGACATCATAACCAAAAATAACGCCGGCAAAATTCGCCGCGCCCGGCGCTCATAAAAATCTTTTAAAGTGAAGTTACCTTCGCTGATTTCCCGAACAATCAATGTGGTAATGAGATACCCACTAATCACAAAAAAGATATCGACTCCAAGGAAACCTCCAGCAAACTTATCGAAGCCGGCATGGAATAACACTACGGGAATCACAGCAACTGCCCGCAATCCGTCTATTTCAGGTCTATATTTCAATTGAAGCCTCAGTCTGGTTATACATTAAGCATATGAAATGAATATCGTAGCTAATTAACGACCTGCTTTTAGCTCGAGCTACTGTGCGAATGATTGCTCCTCGTTATTAACCAAAAAATCCCAACGCGAGAATATTTAAAACAATGGTACTCTCAATTATTACTGATCCGTCTATAGACAAATGACTGTTATCTCGAACAATTCATCTTTGCCCTCTTAACATTGAACACTCAATGCCGGCACACCATTGGGCACTTTGATTATAGAGAAATACACTCTTAAAATCGGTCGTCACTTGCTTAATCGTTTCACTTACCGATTGGTATTGAGCTAGTTAGCGTATCTCATTAAACTTGCAAACTGGATCTCTGCCAATATGATGGGGGGGTTGGTACGACGCACTTTATAGGCTGCAAAGAAAATCAGGGATTATCCCTAATCACCAGCGCCTTAAACGTTGTTATTAATCCCGAAAGAAGGCGATCTCTCTCCATTAGCTGCAGCGCAGAACGCATGTCAGTCTAATTTCCCCTGGCCGAAATACTGCTTAAACAACTACTTTTAGCGCAGATGACTCATGATACCCAGGCAACCTACTAGCGCCATGGGAGGAAACGCCTCAAACAAAACCACTGCGATAATTGATAAAGCGCGCAGACCGTCACTGTCGGGACGATAGTTCGTAATTGCTAAACAATTTTTAAAGCTCCATATTAGCGTGCTGTGATAGCAACCAAATCAAAGCCGCCTCATTGTCGTAAATAAGATTCTTGGGAATATCTTTGCTGAGCTCCCTCGGAGACAGGTAAGGATCTTCATTCGCCCAGATTGCCCATCCAAAGTCAATCAGATAAAGTTGATCGTTCTTGACTAGCAAGTTTCCAGGTTTGATGTCACGATGAACAATCTCAGCTTCTTTGAGAATTCCTACTATCTCTGCTACTTGCTTACGGTAGTCAAGCGGTATATTCTCGACAGAAAGCTCTTCGCCGCAGTACTCCATTTCGATCCAGTCATCCCCCACAGCGAGAAGCCGCGGCGCGCATCGACCATCCAAAAATCTCAGAAACGTGGCTTCTCGCCGCAGCAACCACTTGGGATCGAACAAATGTGTGCCACGAGTAAAAGTCGGACCAGCTTGTTTGCGCACAGTGCCATCTGACGTCAGTGATAGTCGATTTATCCGACTATGAAAAGGCTTACGAAATGACACTAAGCTCAAAAATCTAACAAGATTTTCCCAAAGCTCCTTCATGCTGAGAGAAGACGAAACACCATGTAGGCCAAATACTCGTCATTACGAGGTTCGACGAAAGACTGAAGCACTTTACACCCCCTAAGCTCAAAATATAACTTGTAGAATGGCACCAGGAATTTTTCTAGCGATAGCGAAGCCGTATCGTCAATGCCATAGAATTCTGAACGACGACGACTCCATTCGGGATAAGCTTTAAAATTAAACGGTGACCAATTAACGTTGATGATCACGTAAGCATCAGGTCGAAGAAGACGGAGAGCGATCGGTAATGCTTCGAAATGCTCACAATAGCGATCATCTGGCCCGTAGATAGCTTGTGGATTGTCAATAACCACAAAATCGAAACGGTCGTCAGTGGTCAGGCCGTAATCAAACGAATCAACAATCCGCAACGTTGCTCCTGGCAAATTACGCTTAAGGCCTGGAAGAAAATCCGGATTAATTTCCCACGCCTCAAGCGATCCCACCTCTTTTGCATAGACTGCTGTTTGCCAATCGCCCTCGCGTGCAAAATAATCGAGCGCCTTGAGGTCCCGCATATCTACGCCCTGAGATTTCAAACGAACACAAATCCGCTCCATCGCCTCACCGCGCATAACTTTGTTCGATTACGTAAGGGCCATATCCCATGTCTTTTCCAAAATTCATATTGTAGCAAGAGCTCCTCCCGCGTCTGAGCGAAACTTCGTAATACTTGTTTAGCGTTTTTCTTGTTCGAGACAACGGCTATCACCTTAGTGCTTCAAGAACTTATACGTCGAACAACAGTTGTATTTGCTCCAATTAATGATTTTTTTATCTCTCAGCAAGCTTTGATTAATGTGCGGAGCTCGGAACGGCTAAACTCGACAGCATTCTCCGTAGAGAACATTTGGGGTGGATTTGAGTTGATTTCGTTTGGCCGTAATACGTAAAAATCATCCACCTCAAAACAGTAATGGACCTCATTTTGACTCACCAGCTCTTCATGAACTTTTTCTCCAGGAAACAGGCCCATGATTTCAAAATCTTGTCGTCCAGTTATCTCGCGCAGGATATTTAAAATGGAGGCTTGTTTCATCTTTTTTATAAATACTTCGCCACCCTGACCGACCGCCAAGGCTCGTAAAACAGTGTCGGCACCGTCGGAGGCAGTGAAGAAAAATCGTGCAACTTCCGGATGCGTCAGTTTGATATCAGCATGCATGTGCCGATTTTTTTTCCATACACTAACTAACGAGCCATTAGAGTCAGCCATATTACCAAAACGCACTGAAAGGAAGGTCACATCCGAGACTCTATCCGCCTCCTCGAACAATTTTTCCATGATGTACTTGGAACACCCGTATACGCTGGAAGGCGACGCTGCCTTATCGGTGCTGACCGCGACTACTTTTTTAATACCAGCCACATTACGCGCAGCCCTAATCACAACTTTCGAGCCATCTACGTTATTAAGATACGCCTGTGTCGGTTGCGCCTCACACATAATTAAGTCCTTCATTGCTGCGGCATGAATGACATAGTCGCAGCCACGCATCGCAAACTCGACCGCCTCCTGATCACGCACATCACCGATCAGATAGGATACGTTAGGGGAGGCTAGCTTCTGCCTCATGAGATATTGGCGCTCTTCGTTACGCGAATAAACTACCACACGATTATCCGCGGCAAGTTTGCGCGTCAACTTCTGTCCTAGTGAGCCCGTGCCGCCGGTCACCAACATTTTACAACCATTAAATGATTCCAAAACTTTCCTCCACAAATTTGATGCTTTGCATTGCCTCCTCGTCGTAAAGGAGATCGCCCGTACCGTTACACACACCAATCACTACTGCGGGACGCGAAATATCATCCACGAGAACATCACCGGATACACCCATGATACCGCGGGACACAATCCAAACGCCATTATCGAGCTGACGACGACCCAGGCCCTCTTGAAGTTTGCGCGTCGCCACATAACGGCTAAGAAAACCTTCCCAGCCAGCGGTTGGGGACAGCACCTCAAGCCAAAGATTCCGCTCCTTTGCGGCCAAAATTGCACCTCGCGTGAAACAACCGTTACCCACATCAAGCAAAAGCGATGCTTGCGAACTCTCTACGGCTACGTCATCAATCACGGCTGTACCTGGAGTACAGCCGACAATGACGTTCGCTCCGTTGCACGCCTCCGTGACACAAGAGCAGGCAACCATAGTGCCGCCTCCGCGCAGGATAGCTTTCAAACCCTGCACCGTGGAGGAGAGACTCGAAACCCGACGCCCAACTAGTCGCACCTCACTGCCACGCTCAGCCAACCTCAATGCTAGCTTGATACCAATATTCCCGGCTCCAACAATCGCGATCCGGATATTTTTCAAATTAGGTATTCGCTGCGCAATCCATTCATCTGCCGCCTCAACTGTGAAATCATTTGGTTTGAAGAAATGCGACTTACTGTCGGGGATCAGATCGGGTGCGACTGCACCCAAATCGATACTAGCCTTAATTTCGCAATCGATGAAAAACTTTGCCACGACAGCATCGAACCGTTGCACAATTTCAGACAGCGAATGGATTTCACGAAAAATCAGATTTCCAGCGAACATCCCCTCTGTGAGTCTGCTAGACCCTACCAACACTGGCGGATTGTTAACGTTGGCTGTTGTTGCCAAGCATAAAGCACGTTCGCCTTCAAACGAGGCTAATCGCTCGTAGAGTCGCGTTAACTCCTCAGCAATCATTTCGACAAACCTATTATTTCTCGGCTTTGTGGGCCATGATTGAATAGTAGATCAAGTGTTGATAGGTAAGGCTGAAAAATAGGAGCGAGATATGTTGGGTGCTCGAAGAAATGGTAGTCAAGCACCACGCCCTCAGATTTAAAGAGCTCATTATCGAGATATTCCCGACCAGATGGACCGGACAAATATGTACTAGCACCCAGGTGCTTGCATATTGATACTAACAGCGCAGAACGACTGCCAGACACATCCAAAGTCGACGAACGCACCATGGGCACCGTAATCGCTAGTTGATGGCGGAAAAACTTTATGAGGGCAAGATTTAGGTCAACTAATAGACTATGTTTATCCAGGAAGATAGCTTCCAGTTCCGGCCCTAAAGCATTAAAGTACGGGTGTCTGCGATAGGCCTCCACAACACGGGCCCATGTTTTACGGGGCCACGGTTGCGTATCATCAAGTTCCATATCCACGATTCGCTTATTTTTATGACCCATCATCCGGACAGGTGCTGTCGACCAAAATACATCCCCTCTTCGATCGATCAGCCGATTTCGGTTCTGATAATTATTCTTTGAAAACTGCACGCTATCAAGAATCACATACAAATCACAACTCGCCATTTTGTGAAAAAAACCGAGCCAAGGAAGATACTCTGGCTGATGAATAGTAATTAGCATTAAAGGGCTTCCTGATCAGGGGCGGAATCTCTCCGTTTGAAAACAAAATATCCAATGTGTCCGCTCAGCGGCCGTAAGGCTGCATCTACAACACGTCTCATTACACGCGCAAATAGACTTTTAGAATCATAAAGACCCTGTAGCACTGGCTTCAGAATGGTCACTTCATCTTTCAAACCCTTGATGCCATCGAGCAAGCGTGTGGATACCAAAACAAAACCGCTGGCTTCAGCGGAATCTAATATTGCCTGAGTTGAGTAAGCGTATTGATAAAAACTGCCTTTGGGAACGTCGGTGACGGTTGGATAAGCATTATATCTCGCCTTTAACTTCCGCAAAGGAGACATCATTGGCACTGTCAGAAATAAGTAGCCACCAGCTCGAAGCACACGCGATGCCTCGTCCCATTGTTCCTGCATTCCTTCCTGAAAATGCTCAAATACGCCCAGGGACCAGTAGCCGTCCATAGCTCCATCTAAAAGGGGTAAATTTCTAATGTCGCCGACTGCAATATTCAAACCCGGACAAACAGCTACTGACCTTGTTAGGGTCTTTCGAGCGGTATCGAAACCAAAAGCTTCATATCCCGCTAACTTAAGCGAGTAAACCTTGTCCGCACACCCACACCCACCCTCGAGAACAGCGTCCCCAGCCTTCAAATAGCGGCGCGTCTCTGCTACCAGCCATGCATTAAGTCCAGGAGCAAACAAATTCTCCAAAGCCGCTCGACTCCACCGCTCATCCCAGTCGTCTGGTAATGCAGCTCCGGTTAGATAAACAAGTCGATTATTATCTTTGTCGTAATATCGCATGATAAAACGTGGCTCTATATGACGCGCTGATAAGTACGAAATGCCTCTGCATACATGCAACGGGCCTCTATCCCACGATAACGGGACCAAGCTCTAATGCCTTCGGACGATAGATAATTTGGTCCCTCGCGCACCTGGGAAGGGAAACACCGGGCGAATAGCTCGAGCTTCTTCGTCATTTGCTCTTCGGTCAAAGTGACATAAAAGTCCGGTGCGAAATCGGTCGACGGACCAATCGAGTGAACATATGTTGGATTTTCCATAACGTACATTTCCTTTGGGCAATGCCGAGCCGTCGGTCTCGTAGCAGCAATGGTCGCCTCATAAACAATAGTATGATCGTGATGAAAAGATGGTCCCTGCACAATCAACACCTCGGGTTCAAGAGCGTTAATCGCGGCCTCGATGACGGATACGATTTCGCTCTTAGGAAGTGTATCCAACCGCGCGTCAGCATCAAAAGGTAGTCTATCGTCGCGGTGCCACTGACCATTGAAGTGCGAAACATAATTTTCATATTCGGTCAATCGCTCAGCTCGAGTCAAATATCCGCAATGATGCATGGTGATATCAGAAACAGTAATTAATAGGAAATGCATTTCATATTCGTGGCGGAATCTCTCCAAGAACCCCGACGCACTGATCGCGGAATCGTCGCTGTGTGCCTCGACCACCAATAGACGTTTACCTAGATTCATCATGCCCCTTCATTTGCAAAGTTTTAAGAAGCGCAGCTTCAAAGCTGCGAGCGAATCCCTCTGGGGTATACTCCATCGACGCCAAATAGGTATCAATGACACGGCCCTGCATTTCTTTTTTGGGCATATCTTTGAGCTTATTAACTAGCTCGCGAATACCCTCTACGCTTGCGGAGCCAACTTGTATCCCAAAATCACCAGTGTCAACGCCAGACTCCCAAGTTGTAATGGGGACGACTCCTCGGCGCATACAAGTAACCACCGACGTAGCACACCCCTCAGCAGACCCTGGGAAGACTTGAAAAGCGGCCGATGCGGTAATCGCGGAGAACTTTTTACTGCCAAGTCTCACGAATCCATGGTAACGAATATGTAAATTCCGCGCCAGTAACGGCGCATAAAACTGCCAAAAATCCAACTCGTTGGCGGGAGCGCAAACATCTAACGTAACACCTTCTAGCCCATCAAATGCCTCCAAGACCAGATCCAGACCCTTGCATATTAGTCCATTACCACCAAAGTAAAGAAAATGATTACTTTGCTTCTGAGTCAAGGCCAAGGCATCAAACTGTAACATTGGCGAGGTCGAGGGATAGATCCGATAGGTAGGCAAACAATGGGGCGCATAGGTTTCTTCACTAAATTTGTTACCCACGTAAAATATTGCATCTATGCCGGAAAATCGCTGTTCCAAATTCTCACCTCGAACAAGGCGTCGCCGAGCACACCTATCACCAGTGCGCCAATCGAACTCCAAGTGACGCGCCTCTACCAACCGGTTCGACGCTTCAGGCTCCGGTCCTGCGCCAAAGAATACACGACGACGCGACTTGATTCGATCCATGATCTCCCTGTGCAAAGGTGCCGAATTACCGGCCGCATTTGCCACATACACCTCATAGTCATATTCCATCAAGGGCTTAATATCTGCCAAAGTAGCGTCACGATCTACTAGATCAACGACAAAGCCTAATCGGTTTAATATACCGACGATCGCAATGATCTCTGCGTTGTTCGTATGCACATATGCATTACGTAATCGGCAAGAAAATAACGGGTCCGTCTTAAAATATATTAGCGCACGGCGCCCAACTCCCCGCTTACTAGCCCCTATGCTTGAGACTACGTTCTTTTTAAAAAAACGCAGCGGTATTCTCACAAGCAATAAATCGAGTAGGGCTTCAATCGACATTTTGGGTAATAACGATGACTTTATGTAACGGCTTCAAAGGTTTGAAATCTTCTCAAATATGTCGTTAGATTTTCGATTCTGCAAAAAACGATGACGACCATAAGCCGCAGAAGAGATATTTGTGCCCACCATAAAATCTCTCCACTGTAGCATCGCCAACCGTAGATCAGGCGCCCAACCAAAAGGACCACATAAGCGCTCAAAACGGCTTTCGGGAATAGACTCAAACCTAGCTTTAGCCTTAAGTAGGGAAGGGGCGCACTTAACAAGAAATTTTTCCACATATCTACGTGATTGTTGGACGTATATACGGAATTCCCGCACATCATAGTTATTTTGAAATATGACTGCATTGCCTCCTAAGCTGGCTATTTTCGCTTTTTTACTCATCGCTATCAAATATAAAAGTTGACTACTTTCGATTTTTTTTTCTTACAAATAGCACAAAACCCAATAAAATCAAACCAACTGCATTTACTTTCTAACAACTTTTTGGGCTGCTTTTTCGCTTCTCACAACCACTTACTACACGTAAAATCATTGTCTACACATTAGTTCAAAAGAGAACAGCAAGATAACAGCAATGGAAAAAGACACACAGCAAGAAATAAGCCAACTAAGTAACGAACATAATAGTAAAGCTGAAAGCGTTCTTGTTGTTGGCGCAAATAGTCAAATTGGATCAGCACTCATAAAACAGCTACGCAAAGAATCCTATACTGTTTTCGGAACAACACGAAACATTGAAAAAAAAGATAAGAATTTATTATATTTTGACTTATCTGAACCCAACTTAAACATAGATTTTTTCAAATTCGAATGCGTCATCATATGCGCCGCAATAACAAACATTGCGGAATGTGAGTCTCAGCCTGAAAAGTGCGAAAAAATCAACTTAACAAATACAATAGCACTCATAGAAAAGTGTGTTCTCTCTAAATGCTTCGTAATCTTTCTCTCATCTAACGCCGTCTTTGATGGCAAGAAACCATTCTATAGACATACAGAAGCGGCGAACCCCATTACTAAGTACGGCGAATTTAAGCTAAACGTAGAAAAATATATTCAAGACTTGTCGCAAAACGATGCCTGCATTTTGCGCCTAACTAAAGTAATTACCGACAGCACTCCATTTATTCAAAACTGGAAGGCTGCCGCTGAAAACCGAAACGAAATCCAAGCGTTTAGCAACCGTCTTATTTCACCAATAGAAATTGAAGATGTAATTAATTCTATAAAGCTTTTAATCGAACGTAGGCAGAGCGGCATTTTCCAATTAGGTGGTAGAGAAGAAATTTCATTTTATGAATACGCAAAGAAATTATTCTCTTCAGACCCAAGCATGCTTGGCAAGATTATTTCAACCCCTACTGCAGAATCAACCACTGCTAAATACAATTCACTGGCGACCTTTTTACCTCACTCAAAAAGTAGCTATAGCTTTGAGGGTTCTGATTTAATTGTTTCATCACTACTTCGAAATGTCTCACGAGGAAAATACATTGATGTAGGAGCTAATCATCCAACAATTCAAAATAATACAAATTACTTTTATCAGAAAGGATGGCGCGGATTAGCAATTGATGGAAATGATGAATTTGAAATTTTATGGAAAAGAAGTCGCCCACTCGATGTTTTTTTAACAGAGCTCGTATCTGATTCAACTAAAGAGGTTGAATTTTCCATTTATCCTGATGATACGTTATCAAGTATGGACTCATCTTCTATTCAAAGATATGAAAGCAGATATACGAAGGACGAAATAATCACGAGAAGAGCGACAACCACTACACTTGAAAAATTGAAAAATAAATATTTTCAAGAACAAGAAATTCATCTTTTGTCAATTGATATTGAAGGTGAAGATTTGAATTGCTTAGTAGGTGCAAATTTGAAGTTGTGGAAGCCAGGCGTAATAGTAATAGAAACAAAAAATTTATCTCTTTATAAAATTTTTGGTAATGAAATTGTTGAATATTTAACGTCTTTTGGTTATCGATTGATTGCCAAAACGCCTCTTGATGCCTTCTTTATATATCCTCAAAAGCCTTACCTACGATGGATTCCCAAATCAATAATTTGCTAAACCAACTTAACAACCACTTTCATCATAGAAGGACGTAAATTAATGTAGCGTTTTGTGACTTTACGAACAACTTTAATAGACATATCATCTCGCTAACCCATTCACTGAGCGCTTAGCTGTTCACCGTCTGGTTGTCCAACACTAGACCAGCTCTTTTACCTATATTTTTCAAGCTAACATATGAATAAATTTCTTCATCAAACTTATCCATTTGATCACTACTTTTGTATGGGATAGATATTCTTCCTACCGTTCCATTCTTTCCATTCCCACAACAACGAAGCTCTTGTTTGATATTTAGGCTTCCGCCACTTAAGCCCCAAAAACAAGAAAACGCTCCGGCATCAATCAACGGGTCGTTAGGGAAATATTTGATTTGAGGAGGGAACTTAGGCTGCTAAAAAGCTATTGAGTTAAATTTTTTAGCATATGACGCGCCCTAGCCTAAAAAATCAACGAGTTCTGATATTGATAAGATTTTTAGGATGCTTGTTTCGCTTCCCACAAGCACTTGTTACACTTAAATTAAACGTCTTTAAGTTAGGACAAAGGAGAACGGCGATGACAGACGAACAGAGAAAGAGAGAATTTGGAATAAATCGAAAAATAATTGAAAGTTCAGAAGTTAAATTTGGCCCTAGAACACAGCATGCATATCTTGTAGATCCCAAGCATTTGTTATTTACTTTGTCACGATATAAATTTGTCTCAAAAATGTTTGAGGGTTATAAAAATGTTCTTGAAATTGGATGTGGTGATGCGTTTGGAACTTCATTGGTTGCGCAAACTGTTGAAAAAGTTACAGCTACAGATTTAGATAACAGATTCGTTATTGAGTTAAAAAACACACACGCATTTTCAAATAAAATAAATTTTATCGCGAAAGATTTTATAAACGATTGTTTGAATGACGATTTTGATGGAGCTTTTTGCCTTGACGTTTTAGAGCACATACCAAAAGAACTTGAAAACAATTTCATCACAAATATTACAAAATCTTTAGATATAAATGGCGACTTGATAATTGGGATGCCGTCACTAGAATCGCAGTTATATGCATCTAAGATAAGTAAAGAGGGGCACGTAAATTGCAAAACAACTAATGAATTAAAGAAACTAATGTTGAATTATTTTTCTAAAGTCTTTATTTTTTCAATGAATGACGAAATTTTACACACAGGTTTTGGGCCTATGTCGCATTATATTTTTGCATTATGTGTAAAAAAATTATAAAAATATAAACCAACTCAACCGCCGCTTTAAGCTCAGTAAGACGCAAATCAATGTCGCGTTCTGTTAAGTTTGTTAGTCCTGTTTCCCTGCCGCTATGCAACGTTGCGCCACTTGTGCCTATGTGTTTCTAAGTGCCATTTACAGCGTGTGCTAGCGTGTTAGCAGTAAACGCTTCGCTGCTCTTTGCGCGTGCGTAAGCTAAAACGTGTGAATTGTTTTCCTTACCCAACCACATTCGCATTTGCCACATACACCTCATAGTCATATTCCATCAAGGGCTTAATATCTGCCAAAGTAGCGTCACGATCTACTA
>Ga0181557_1000781_pt1 | contig 38231 bp, 37 predicted proteins | sample 011ome_23_FD_148632 | JGI IMG/M metagenome (GOLD analysis project Ga0181557, IMG submission 148632) | Coastal salt marsh microbial communities from the Groves Creek Marsh, Skidaway Island, Georgia - 011506CT metaG (spades assembly) | ecosystem: Environmental > Aquatic > Marine > Intertidal zone...
TGAATAGCGAGATTCTAACACATCCACGTTTTTACACAGCCAGGGTCATTTGCAGGCGAATTATCTTGCGCCGCCAGAAGTCCGATAAGATCCGAAAACCGGACACTAGCAGAGTGGTTAGATCGTCTCATGTAATCTGAGAATCTGACGAGTTGTTCCACTATAATTGAGATTGTGTTTCACTAATTCTGCGAAATCACTTGATTTTTTTGCTGATGAACCACCTTTTTTTGTTAACCGATACCAGATCAGGGCGCACTGATATCTCTACCTTCGCCCGGATCAACCAGGCGGATCAGTGTCGCGGCCAGTTTCGCCATGGTGCGTGATCGGCTCCAGGCATTCTCGATATTTTTGGCGATGGCGATTCCGTGATCGAATGCGCGCCACGCGGCATCAGAATTGCCTGCGATGGCATGTCCTTCGGATATTTCGGCAAACATCCACACGCGGCTGAGGGCGCCAATCACGTCATCGGTCGCAGCCTCGGCCATGGCCTCTGTTGATACCCATTCCTCGTCGCCGATGGCGCGCTGTTGTGCGGTGATTAGCCATAGCGTATGCGCTTTGAGCTTTCGGTCGTTGATCTTCTCGGCGATGTCGATGGCCTTACGTACAGCTTGAAGCCGGCCATCCGCATCTACATTTGTCAGCGCCGAAATATCGTGGATTTGGGTCAGTGCGATGGCGATGCGGCTGATGGCAAAAGATTGCGCATAAGGTCGCTCGATCCGGTCAACGGCAGCCAATGCTGTTTGCAAAGTGGTGTCCGCATCATCGACGTTGCCTGATGCGGCTTGCGCCAATGCGATTCGGCCGAGCGCTACCGCCCGGTAACGAACACTTTCAATACTTGATGCTGTCGCCAATGCGGCAACGACATCTCCAGCGCGGGCCTGGGCCTCGGCGGCGGTCATTAGAACGGGTGTTCGGTCCGCAGGACTAGAGACCGAGGCCAACATATCAAGGGCGCGGGCCGTTTCTTCCATGTCCGCCAGCGCCGACGCGACGTGCCGCATCCCGGCACTTCGGGAACTGGATTGTTGCAGCGTGCGTGCAGTGCGTTCCGCGAGTTCGAGTTCTCTTTCCGCATGTTCGCGCGCGCCAGCCTGGGCCAAGATTACCGCTGCCCGGGTACGGTGTGCGAATTCTTTTAAGGGCTCTTCAATATCGAATAGGCTTTCAATCAACTTGTCCGCCGTTTGTTTGGCATCGGCCAAGTCATTTCGCCGCAGCTGAATTTCAGCAATCGCCGCCAACGCAGCAGATTTCTTTGAGGGATCAGGGATAATACCCGCCGCCGCCAAGGCATCTTCTGCGTGGCCGGCAGCGGCTTGCGCTTCTGAGATATCGCGAAGGGCGACAATCACCAATCTGGGATCTTTGATCAGAGCCGCCGTTTCCATGGCGCGATGACCCAGTCCGGCGCGGGCCTCGGCGATCAGGATTTCACCATGGGCCCAATCACGCAGTTCCGTTTTGACAACGGCTTTCGCACTTTCAAGTGCCTCGTTAAGCAGGCAAAACGCCGTCGGTTGTTCGAAACACAAACTGGGATCACGTGTCGGATCGGCGACGCCCGGGCCATCACTTTTGATCAGGTCGCGGGTGGCCGGGTGACTGAGGAGTTTTGAGCGGGCATCATTGATGCTTTCCGCGCGCGCCCGTTCCAGTTGCCGCATCAGTTTGCGGACACCGACGGCATATTCCAATTTCCCGACAGTGTTGGGGGTTGCTTGTCCATCTTCTTCCAGGCCGTTCAGGCGTTGATAAATTTTGATCGCTGAACGGGTTTTCTTGGTCAGGCGTCCGTCTTCGTCACCCAAATATAGGCCCAATTTCGATAGTGCCTTTTGCGCCCGTAAAACAAGATCGCTGACGGGCAGGGTGTCAGACGTGCGAACTTCTGTTTCAAGGGGCGGTAGTGCGGTGGATGCTGGGCGCGCATGGGACAGCACAAGCGACCCAGCAAGCACGCCCAGCGTGATGCAGGTCGCTGATCTTAACCGATTTTTCCCCAGTGATGCGTTCATCTGCGCCGTCATACCCAATGTTGCTGACCAACATATTACGAGAAAATGCGTTAAATGTGTCTAAGCACCTTGGCGATACGTGCCGAAGCTTCTAAAAACCGCCCATGGCGGTATACACCGAAATTGATGATCACGCACTTGTCGACTTCATGGCGGCCTATGATGTCGGCGAAGTTCTCTCGTGCAAAGGCATCGCCGAGGGGATCGAGAATTCGAATTTCTTGGTCACCACAACGTCGGGTCCGTTTATTTTAACGCTGTACGAGAAGCGCGTTGATCAGGCCGACTTGCCATTCTTTTTAGGGTATATGGATCATTTGGCGAGCCGAGGCGTGCCGTGCCCAGTACCCGTCAAAACAATGGATGGTGAAGTCTTGCGGGTGCTCTCAAAACGTCCCGCCGCCTTGATTACGTTTTTGGCTGGGATGTGGCCAAAGCGCCCGACGGCGGATCATTGCCGTGGCGTGGGCGAGGGATTGGCGACGCTGCATATGGCGGGCGAGGATTTCGATGGTACGCGGGCTAATACGCTGGGTATTTCGGCATGGCGGAAGCTTTTGACGTCCTGCGAGGGGGATGCCGATCACGTTCGCGCCGGATTGATACCCCGATTGAATGATGTGCTCGACCGTTTGGAATCCGAATGGCCCAGCAATCTGCCCAGCGGTATTATCCACGCCGACCTTTTCCCTGATAATGTGTTTTTTCGTCACGGTCATTTGTCGGGGATTATCGATTTTTATTTCGCGTGCGCAGATGCCTATGCCTATGACATTGCGATCTGTCTGAATGCTTGGTGTTTCGAACCTGATGGCAGTTTCAATATCACCAAGGCGCGTCGGTTGCTGGCCAGTTATCAGAGCGTGCGGCCATTGAACAATGATGAAATCGCGCACTTGCCGATTTTGGCGCAGGGGGCGGCGATGCGCTTTTTGCTGACCCGGTTGTATGATTGGGTGAATACGCCCACGGATGCGTTCGTGACGCCTAAAAATCCCGAAGAATACATCCAGAAACTAGAATTTTATTTAGCCGTAAAGGGACCGGAATCTTATGGCCTCGACCTCTGACAGCGCGCCCAATGCAATCGAGATTTATACCGATGGCGCTTGTTCCGGAAATCCCGGCCCCGGCGGTTGGGGGGTGTTGTTGCGCTGGCGAGGACACGAAAAGGAACTGTCAGGTGGTGAGGATGACACCACAAACAACCGCATGGAACTGATGGCGGCTATTCAAGCGCTTGAGAGCTTGAAGCGCCCATCCCATGTCGATTTGCACACCGACAGCACATACGTGCGCGATGGCATCACGAAATGGATTCATGGTTGGAAGCGCAACGGCTGGAAAACCTCGGCTAAGAAACCGGTGAAAAACGAAGACCTTTGGAAACGTTTGGACGCCGCGCTGGCAGATCATCAAGTCGAATGGCACTGGGTCAAGGGCCACTCGGGACATCCAGAGAACGAGCGCGTGGACGAATTGGCCACGGCAGCGGCGCAAGCGATTAAGAATGGGGGTTAGGTATTGCTCATCATCCATGACTATGCGGCACTAACAACTACTGCTTCTACTCGGGAACGACCACATCAAGGGGGGCACTTAGATTAACTATCATCCAAAATAAAGGGAGCCTCGAAACTGCCATTCTTGGGGGTGAACAGGTAGTGTTGTCAGGCTATTCCGGTCGTCCCCCTAATGTGCTGCCGTTTCTTTAAAGGCGTCACACATACTTTCTTGAGTTGTTCCAACTGGTGAAGGAAAGTTGATGATCACAGTTATTACCTGATCCCTCTTTTTTCAGGTTCGCTATTTCAATTTGAAATTAAACTAGAGGCTCCAGCGTCAACTGAAAAACCCGCCAATTTATCTTGGCGGGTTCCTCAAGCAATTGGTTCTAAGCAGATGGGGTCACATCTCACCTTCGACTACGGTAAGTCCAAGAGTGTGCCATGCCTGCATGCCGCCACGGTAGTACATGATCTTTTTCGCTGGATACCCCTCTCTAAGCATCGCTTTGATGGCCATTGGCGACTGTCCACACCACGGTCCGTTACAAAACAGGAGAACTTCCTCGGCATTGTCGCAATTCCATTTCCCATCAGACTTTTTCTCGCAGCCGATCTCGTCGAGTCTCTGCGCCATTTGCGTGTAAGGCATATTGATCGCACCTGGAATTGTGCCATCCAGGTGCCACTCAATCGTTCGACCATCGATTAATTTGCCCCCCTTTTTAGCAAACTCGAGAAGCTCCATTTCTCCGACCGTCGTGACTCCCGGAGCAACCTGCATCGGTTGAATGCAGAAAGGAGGACACTTTCGCGATGTCTTTGAGTATGCGGGGTCAATCGTATTGTTCTGATCCTGATTTCGCGTGATCTCAACCGGTCCATTATTGGTTGGAACCGTTACACTTGCAGTACTGCCATTCAGCTTCACTTCAAGTTCCGCAGCGATTACTAGGCTCGACGCAAGGACCAGTGCAGCCAACAACGATGCAAACGATAAGGATTTCATTTTGGTTTACTCCCCCACTCTTTTCATTTCAAACCGATATCATATTCAAAAAGATGAATGTTTGTCACGGATTATGCCGCCAGGAACACACTTGGATCGTGTCCGTCTTTTGCTCTAGGAATCCGTAATCTGCAAATTAGACAAAAAATGGACGCGATCCGGGCAGATCACGTCCATTCAGGGGACTCTCAATTTCGCTGCACGGGAGGAGAAGCAGCGTCAGGGAGGAGAGTGCGTCTTATGCGTGGCCGAGGCTCCAACGCAGGCGAGCTGCTGATGCGGATGCATCGGATTGGCCACGATATTCGCGGGCTTTGATTTCGGCACCGACAGGATTGCCCCAACGGTCATGAGCCTGTGTCATGCCAGGGAACCAGCTTGCTTTGGATTTTTTGCTATTATTAAACATGTCTATATCCTCATGTCTGTTCCGGCAGTGCCGGTGTTCGTTTGCGTTGAAATGAACATAATCAGGGTTTTGGTTGCGCACAAAGGATAGTTTCTCATATGATACATGAATAAATACTCATGTATTATTCATGTGTCGTTACCCATGAGGTCCTATGCTTCATCTGCCCCCCATCGCTGCGTTGCGAGCCCTTGCCGCCGCGGCGCGCCATCTCAGCTTCACCAAGGCTGCTCAAGAACTGAACGTCACCCAGAGTGCGGTCAGTCATCAGATCAAGCACATCGAGGAAATGTGGGACTTGAAATTGTTCGAACGACTTCCGAGGCGACTTGAGCTGACCCATGCGGGCGAGCGGTTATCGGTCATCGTTGATGATTTTTTGAGTCGTTTAACCACGGAACTGGAATCGTTGAAAGCCGATGCCGGGCATAAGGCGCTGCGGGTCGAGGTCATGCCATCATTGGCGGTCAAATGGCTGGTGCCGCGTTTACAGCAGTTCCGAGAGGATCATCCCGAGGTCGATGTTTGGTTGTCGACCCATCACGACGATATTGCGGGATTAGACCGGGGTGAATTTGATGCTGTCATTCGGCTGGGGGATGGCCATTATCCGCGCCATAAATCCTGGTATATGATGCGGGATTATGTGCTACCGGTGGCCCGGCCCCGGTTCCTGGACGAAGTGGGGCGACCAGAAACCCCTGCTGATTTGTGCAAGTTGCCATTGCTGTTGCGGTTTTCTGGGATCTTATCGCCGGGATGGGATTACTGGTTCAAATTCGTCGGCGTACCGGAAGAACTGTATGCCGATGCGTTGAAAGAAGGCACGCGCTTCCCTGATACCAACATGGCGATCCAGGCCGCGTTTGAAGGGGAAGGTGTCGTGTTAGCGCGAAGTGCGCACGTCTGGGAGGATTTGCAGACGGGGCGTCTTGAACGCTTGTTCGATATTACCTGTCCATCCGATGTGTCGGTCGATTTGGTGTGCCGCCCCGAACGTGCGGAGACGCCTGCATTCGTGGCCTTCAGGGATTGGTTATTGGATGAGGCGCGGAAATCGCAAGAAGAGTTCGATGCCGCCGAGGGCGTGACAACGGCGCCCACTTAAAAGAAGAACGGCGGCACTCCTATGAGCACCGCCGTTCTTCTTAAACTCAGATAGGCTTAGAGTTCACCGAGCATCGTTTCAGCACTGGTTTTTTCGAACGTACCTTCGTCAATGTGGATCGATGAAACGACACCGTTATCGACGATCATCGCGAAGCGTTGGCAACGCACGCCGAGGCCACGTTCGGTCAGATCCAAAACGAGGTCTGCGGCCTTGGTGAAGGCTGCAGAACCGTCGGCCAACATCATGACTTTGTCGCCCACGTTCTGATCTTTGCCCCATGCGCCCATGACAAAAGCATCGTTGACGGACAAGCATGCGATGGTATCGACGCCTTTTGCTTTCAACGCGTCGGCGTTTTCAACAAAACCCGGCAAGTGTTTTGCGGAACATGTCGGTGTGAATGCACCTGGGACGCCGAAAATGGCGACTTTTTTACCCGAGAACAGATCATCGGTAGATATGGTATCTGGACCGTCGTCGGTCATGATTGCGAGATCAACAGAAGGAATTTTGTCGCCAGCTTGAATGGTCATTGGGTCTCTCCATGAGATTATCGGTTAACAAATGCGTGGCCAGAAAAACAGCCTGACCATGACATAAGGGATTAGGTCAGCGATTCAATGATTTTTCGTGGATAAGCGCGGGGCACGTGCAAATTAGTCGAACTGTGTCGCCATCTTTTCGGGCACCGTTTGCTTGAAACCATTGAGCACGATGTCCGGGGTGAGCAATTCGGGCAGCGCGTAACCGTCGAGCGCATTCGGCCCATAAACCGCGTTAAATGGGATTCCATACCGATCAAACGAGGCTAAGTAATTCGCAATGTCATCATTGGGCCGCGTCCAATCGGCCTGCATGGCGACCACATCAGGGCTACGCATCAGTTCCAAAATCCGGCCTTGTTCCAGGACCAGACGCTTGTTGACCTGACAGGTGATGCACCAATCTGCGGTCACGTCGACGAATACGAGTTTACCCGACTTAACCAAGGCTGGGATGACCTCTGGGTCAAACGGAGACCAAGCGATTTTGCTGAGTGCGGGTTGATCGGTATCGAGTGGCCCGTCGATGTCTCCAACATAGGCATTTACGAACGACGCTGCCGTCACGAACATCAATGCAACCGGTGTTGCTTTGCGCATTTCGGGCGCGATCTTGACGAACCAGCCCAACCAAAGCGTGACGAATGCGAGGGCGACACCCGTCCACAAGGCACCGGAGAATCCGACCACACCTGCAACAACACTGAGCAACCAAACTGCTGTCGCGGCCAGCGCAAACCCAAGGGCGATTTTCAGCTTGTCCATCCATGGGCCGGGTTTTGGCAGTTGAGTTGCCAACTTCGGCACGGCGGCAATCAACAGGTATGGCGTCGCAAGACCAATGCCCAAGACGAAGAAGATGACGGCAATTTCAGTTGCACCTCGGGCCAAGGCGAAGCCTAACGCGGTGCCCAAGAACGGGGCCGAGCAGGGGGTCGCCAATAAGGTAGCGAACATTCCTTGTAAGAAATTACCGCCGATCCCTTTGCCCTGTCCTGCCTTGTGGCTGGCAGTCGCAACGGCACCCGGAAGCTGCACTTCAAAAAAACCCCAAAGATTACAGGCGAATAATGTGACCAAGAAGGCCATCGCAATCAGGAACCATGGTTGTTGGAACTGGATGCCCCAGCCGATACCAGCCCCCGCCGATTTTAGCCCAATCAGTGCGGCGGTGATGATCATGAAGGTCGTGATCACACCTGCGGCACTGGCCAAGAAGCTGGCGCGAACATGTCCACTGGCGGCACCGCCGTGCTTAATGACGCTCAAAAATTTGATCGACAGGACAGGCAGCACACAGGGCATCAGGTTCAGAATAAGCCCACCTAGGAATGCAAACAGCAACATCGCAAGCATTGATCTATCGGCGACATTGGGCTCGGTCTCATATATGCTTGGATCGACTTGGGTGACGGTATCATCGGTTTCCAAATACGTTTCAGCCGCGCGCGCGCCATCGCGAATGGTCACAACGAACGGCGTATTGATCACCTTCGCCAGGTTCTCCTCCGGCGGGCCCGAATATCCCCAGACGGCAACACGCATGGTCGCGGACATACCATCCTCCGCGATTATCACGTTTGGTCTGCTAAAGCCTAAACCCGTCTCGACCGGCCCTTCGATATACACATCGGGATTTTTCAGCGGAATGTCTGAAGTGGCGGTTGCGATCAAATAAATCGATTTGTCGCTTTTCTTGATGTCCAGCTTGGTCACGTCCAAGCGCGCCGCCTCTGGCGAATTCGGGACCTGTGATTCGAATTTACCGATGTCGTGCGCGTATTCCGTTGGCGCTCCCTCTCCCGGGGGAATGGTCATCTCCAGATTGGCTTCGTAAGGAATGCAAACGTCGTTGCAGGTCAAGTAATTGAGATGCACCACTAGTTTTGCGGGCTTCGTGGGGTCAATAGCAGCCACCGTGAAGGGAAAAACAACCTCGTCCTCGTACCCCAAGGTTTCCAGACCGATGACCGAGAAACGTTCTGGGATGGGCCAGGATAGGTCCGTTGCCGAGACGTTTTCTGATCCCGTAAAATCAAGCTTGGGTGGGTAACCGGCGTCACCGGGAGAACGCCAATATACTTTCCAATGGGGTTCGAGATTGAATTGGAGGCCCGCTTGCACACGACCCTCATCCCCCAGGGCATCACTGGCAGCGATTAACCGGGTGGCGGTCTGTTGCGTCTCGACCCACTCGGATGAGACCGCATGGGCTTTGCTGTTCCACCCCATAAGGACGAGCATCAGCATTGAAACAAGCGCGGTAGTTTGGCTGCGAAAACGTGTCAAAATAATCTCAATTTTTGATTCTAATGCGTACCATCCGCCACAAAACCGGGTGAACTGCAAGTTACAATGAAGTCATCACGTGAAGTTGAGATAGCGTGAAAAATCAATGATTTCCATGTTTTTGCAGGTTAATTCTGATGTGTCATAATGCTGCCGTATTCGCGGCACAGGGTTGATGATCCGATCACCGGAAATCAATAGAGGTTCATTCATGAGTTTTGATCCACCACAGAACGATTCAGGGGATGATGTAGGGAGTTACCTGACAGGGCAGTTTCTGATTGCGATGCCAGGCATGCCGGATGACCGATTCCAGCAAACCCTGATTTACGTTTGCGCGCATGGACCAGAAGGCGCGATGGGTTTGGTCGTGAACAAACTTATGGACGCGATTAGCTTTCCCGATTTGTTGGAACAACTGGAAATCACTGTCCCACCAGAGGGAGAGGGGATAGAAGTATTGTTTGGGGGGCCCGTCGAAACGGGTCGTGGCTTTGTGCTACATTCTCCTGATTATGTGCATGACGGGACGATGGTCGTGAATGACGATGTGGCACTGACCGCGACGGTCGACGTCTTAAAGGCGATTGCGGGTGGCGATGGTCCGCGCCAAAGCTTATTGGCGTTGGGGTATGCCGGCTGGGGGCCGGGACAACTGGACGATGAAATCAAAGATAATGGATGGCTCTCAGTGGATGCGGATACGGAATTATTATTCGATACCAGTGTCGATTCGAAATGGCAGGGGGCGATGAAAAAATTGGGAATTGATCCACTTATGTTATCGGACAATGCGGGCAATGCCTAAACGCGGAAACAAACCCGGCGGGAAACGCGACCCTGATCAGTTCATGGCTGATTTGATCGCGCGCATGGATGCCTGCCCAACGGCCGAATCCTTAAACGATCAGGTGCTGATGCCGTTCGTGTTGGCGCTTGAGAAAGTCTGTGGAGCGCGTGGTTATGCCATGAACATTTATGGCGAAAACGCGAACTTGGTTTTTTCCGGCGACCCCGAAGATACCGAGGCGATTTATCAAATCGTCGAGGCGTATTTGGATGATCAAGCAGAAGACTAGATCGTGTCCGATCACTCGCAAAATCTGACCACTTGGTTATTTGTCACCGCAATCAATGAATCTGAGATTGCGGCGGCGGCCGCTTCGGGTGCCGATGTGGTGATCGTTGATCTTGAAGATTTTACGCCACCTGATTTGCGGGCAATGGGAAGGGAGCGTTTGAGTGAAACGCTCTCGGTTATTTCAAGCGCTGGGCCAAGGACGTGTGTTCGCATTAATCCGACGGGAAGTGCGGATCATCGTCCTGATTTGATCGCGGCATTGGATGCCGGTGTGCAGTTTGTTTCTCTGCCAAAGACAACATCTGCTGATGAACTGCATGATTTGGCCGATGCGATGAAGGCTCATTTGGATGATGAAAGTGAACGGCCGTTGTTGTTGCCCTGCATCGAAACCGCCGAGGGGTTGGTGAATACCTATGCGATTTTAAAACAAAGCCCGCCGTTGATCGGATGCTTGGTTGCATCCGAAGACATGACGGCCAGCTTGGCTGCCCCAAGGGATCGGTCTGGTAAAGCGATTAGATATGCGCGCGAACGGTTCCTAGTGGAGTGTCGGGCCGCAGGGGTGGAGCCGGTTGATTGCCCCTATACCTGGGCTGATCGGGATGGTTTAATCGCCGAGACCGAGGACGCCAAGGCCCTTGGGTATCATTGGAAGTCCGCTGCACGCGCCGATCAAATCACTGATATTCGCGAGATATTGGAGCCCAGTGCCGACGAGATTCCGGCTGCGGAGAAACTTGTGAAAGCCTTCGAAGATGCGCAAGCGTCTGGCCAAGACCGTGTCGAAGTCGATGGCCGTATCGTTGAGCAACCGTCTTATTTGAATGCCAAGGCACTGTTGGCGCGAGTCAGGAATCGCGTCCTCACCTAACCTCTCCCCCCTAGAAGGGGGAGAGGGATGAGAACGCGTCACGTTGATACAGGGTCCCTCTCCCTCATGAAATGGGGGAGAGGACAGGTGAGGGGGTTAGCCCTTATCATTCGGATCGACGACCATGAGTTCAATGGTCGCACCATCGACAATCAGCTTTCCGGCATTTTCAAAATTGATGGTGATCTTGTCGCCGACCACGGTTTGAACGCGGCCAAGACCCAGTTCTGGGGCCTTTGGGTGACGCACGAACCCGCCCGGATTCACAAATACATTGGCAGGATGCAAAGCCATCAGTTGAACCGTGCCGCCAATTCTTCGAAAGGTTCCATTTCCGATATGGGGCCGACAGCGGTCACGGTCGGAGTGCCACTGAACAACCGCGCCGCGACAGATTTGACCGCCGCGTTATCGACGGCATCAACCTTGGCGACGATTTCATCGACGGTAAGGTGACGCCCGAACAACATCACTTGTCGCGCCAATTGCTCGACGCGCGAGGATGTGCTTTCGCGGGCCATCAAGATGCTCGCCTTCAGTTGCGTGCGGGCGCGCGTGATTTCGTCTTCGTTGATATGGTCAATGACCTTCGCGGCCTCTGCGGCGATCACGGGGATCAATTCTGCCGTTTCGTCAGCGCTGGTGCCCGCATAAATACCGAAAAGCCCTGCATCTTCGTAACAGGACAAGAATGAATAGATCGAATAGGCGAGGCCCCGGTCTTCGCGAATTTCTTGGAACAATCTGGACGACATGCCGCCGCCAAACAGGGTCGAGAATACGGACGCAGCGTAAAAGTCATCGTCTTTGTAGCCGATCCCGTCGAAGCCGAGCACCAAATGCAATTGTTCCAGATCGCGGGCCAGCAGATGGTCACCACCCAGATATTGGGCGTGCTCCCGTCCGTTGCGTTGATGGGTGGAAAGACCGCCGAATGCATCACCGATCATGTTGACCAGTTCGTCATGGTCGACCCGCCCGGCGGCACAAAATACCGTATCCTGGGCGGTGTAGCCGACACGCAAATATTTCTGAATGTCATCACGGGTCAGACTACGGACGACATTTTCGGTGCCCAGAACGGGTCTGCCCAAAGGCTGGTCGGGAAAGGCTTTTTCCTGAAAAAGATCAAAGACCACGTCGTCAGGTGTGTCGTGGGCTTGATGAATTTCCTGGCAGATCACCGATTTTTCTCGCTCTAATTCAATCGGGTCCATGGTCGCGTGCATCATGATATCGGATACCAAATCGACCGCCAGCCCGACATCTTCTTTTAAGACCTTGGCATAGAATGCCGTGTTTTCACGAGAAGTATAGGCGTTGATGTGCCCACCGACGGCTTCGATCTCTTCGGCGATCGCGCGGGCCGTTCGGCGCGCCGTCCCTTTGAAAACCATATGTTCCAAAAAATGTGATATGCCGTTAAGTTCTGCTGGCTCATCTCGGGACCCGGTTTCAACCCATGCGCCGAGCGTCACCGTTTCAACCGTGTCCATGGTGTCTGTCGCGACGCGCAGACCATTTTCCAAGGTCGTCAGACGAACGGTCATGCAGCGCCCGATTTCAGTGGGCTGTGATCATTGATGTAGGTTTCAATCGCCGCCAAGTCGCCTGCGATGTCGACGGCTTTTTCTTCGCGATCAAACAGATCGCCGACCCGCGGCGGTAGGCCAGGGCGGACACCAGATGCGTCTTCGACGGCATCAGGGAATTTGGCAGGGTGTGCTGTGGCCAGAACGACCATCGGTGTTCCATCGGTCTCAGGCGTGGACCGCGCGGCGGCAACTCCCACAGCGGAATGAGGATCAATTAGCATCCCGGTTTGGTTATGCAAATCTTTGATCGTTTGTTTGGTTTCCGTGTCGTCGTAACGCGCCCCAGCGAATAGCGCGCGCGCTGCTTGATAGGCATCCTCGCTGACGGAAAAGGCCCCGGTTTCACGGAACTTGGTCAGCGTGTCAGCCACCGCGGCCCCATCACGGCCAAGCAGATCAAACAGTAACCGTTCGAAGTTCGATGAAATCTGAATATCCATGCTGGGGCTGATGGTGGGAACAACGGTTTCCATCTTCATTTCGCCCGATGAAAAGAAACGGGCCAGTATATCGTTGGAATTCGATGCCACGACAAAGCGCTTGATCGGTACGCCCATTTGCTTGGCGGCGTAACCTGCAAAGACGTTGCCAAAATTACCCGTCGGCACAGTGAAGGAAACTTGCTTATCCGGTGCGCCCAGTTGGACGGCGGCATAAACATAATAGACGATCTGCGCCATCACCCGCGCCCAGTTGATCGAGTTTACGGCTGATAAGTTATGACGATCACGGAACTGCTGATCGTTGAACATCGCCTTCACCAAATCCTGGCAATCATCGAATGTCCCTTCAACCGCCAGATTGTAAACATTGTCTGCGACGACCGTCGTCATTTGTTTTCGTTGCACGTCTGAGACGCGACCTTTAGGGTGCAGCATAAATATCCGAAGGGCGTCTTTATTTTTACAAGCTTCAAGCGCGGCCGAGCCTGTGTCGCCAGACGTGGCACCCACGATGGTGATGGATGTGCCGCGTGCTTTTAATACGTGATCAAAAAGCCCGCCGAGCAACTGCATGGCGACATCTTTGAAAGCCAAGGTCGGGCCATGGAATTGTTCCATCAGCATCACGCCATCGCCGATATCAACCAGCGGGGCGACGTCGCCATTTTCGAAGGTGCTGTATGCGCGTTCAATAATTTGTTTTAGATCTGCGTCTTCGATGGTGCCGCCGACGAATGGCTTAATCACTGTAAACGCGATTTCGTTATAGGTCTGCCCGGCCATGGCGCGCAGGTCATCGGCACTCAGTTGTGGCCATTCGGCAGGCACATATAGACCGCCATCACGGGCAAGACCCGTCAAAAGAACCTCATCGAATGCCAAGTCTGGCGCACTGCCTCGCGTCGAAATGTAACGCACGTCGCATACTCCCAAATCACATGCCGCCATTGGTGACGTTGATCATCGGAACTTATCGTCCGACGCAGGGGCATACAAGTCGCCCGATGTAGGAGAGTTCAAGTCGAGAACTAATCGTCCAAGAAGGGTAGTGCGAAGATTATCGACTACGTACAAATACTGATACGCAAATATATTGGAATTCGCACGTAAGGCGTGCAACACTTCTACTCACGGGGGAAAGACTGGAGGGCCATATGCGCTTATCAGTGCTTTAAGTTATTATCACCGTCTTTGCAACAACCCTGGGCAATGCGCATGCCCATGATGGCGAGCAGGTTGTGATTGGTACCGGTGGGGAAACTGGTGTGTACTACGCGGCTGGGAAGGTTTTGTGCCAGTTGCTTGATGACGCAGGAATTCCATGCAAGGCGAAAGTGTCGGCAGGGTCAATTGCTAACTTGAATGCTTTGGCAAAGGGCGAAATCACGTTCGCCATGGCGCAATCTGACTGGCAGTTCCATGCGTATCGCGGGTCCAGTGATTGGGGCGGCGAAAAGCTGACAGGCCTTCGCGCAATGTTTTCCGTTTATCCAGAACCATTTCAAATGGTTGTCAAACGTGACGCTGGTATTACCCGTTGGAATGATTTGAAGGGAAAGCGGATTAACGTTGGAAATCCGGGCTCCGGCCATCGCAAGACGTTCGAAGAACTGGTGCCACCAGGACGATGGGCGAGTTGGCTTGGATCGGTATCTGAACTGCCGTCGAACGAACAGGTAGATGCGTTCTGCGATAACAAGTTTGATGTTTTTGTGTTTAATGTTGGAATTCCAAATCAGGCGATGCAACGGGCGGTCGCGGATTGTGGTGGTCAAATCATTGGCCCGCGAAGCAGTACCATTCGCAAAACAGCCTCTGCAGCGTGCCCATATTTCGCAAAGGTGACAATACCTGCCGGAACATATTGGGCCGAACAGCCCGAGGTGAAAACATTTGGTGTTTTGGCAACGCTTGTGACACGCGACGATACCGACACGAAAATTGTCGATGCGCTGCTTAAAGCTGTTTTTGAGAATTTTGACGAATTCAGAGGGAAACACCCTGCCTTTAAGCAATCTGAACCGTCCGCAATGGCATCAGAGGGGTTGAGTGCACCACTGCATCCGGCTGCTCAGACGTATTTCCATTCCAAGGGTTGGGTGGATTAGGGCCGAAATACCCTCAGCGCTAGGCTTATCATGCAGGCAAATATCTAGTACGAAGATGATCGATAAACGGCGACGTTTGCAGTGGGCGACCCGTCGCTTGGGTCAATAAATCATCGGTCGACAGTCGTCGGCCATGCCCGTGAACGTTTTCGCGCAACCATGCGACCAACGATGTGAAGTTGCCATGGCCAATTTCGGCTTCGACATTTGGGATCGCCGCTTTTGCCGATTGATAAATCTGTGCCGCTGTCATGGCCCCCAACGTATAGGTGGGGAAGTATCCAAAACCACCGTCATACCAATGAATATCCTGAAGCGCGCCATGGGCGTCGTGCGGCACGTCGATGCCGACTAAATCTTTGAACATCGCGTTCCAGGCGGATGGAATATCCCGAGCCTGAAGTTCGCCACTGATAATCTGCTTTTCCAGTCTGTAGCGCACAATCACATGGAGGGGATAGGTTACCTCGTCCGCGTCCACACGGATATAACTGCGCGACACGTCATGGTATAGGCGTATCAGGTTTTCAGTTTCCCAGGCAGGTCCGGTGCCTTTGAAGGCATCGCGAATGATTGGAATGGCATACTCCAAAAAGGGTTGAGATCGGCAGACCTGCATTTCCATCAACAGCGATTGGCTCTCGTGCATGGACATACCCAATGCATTGCCCACGGGTTGCAAGCGCCATTCAGCAGGCAGTCCCTGTTCATAAAGCGCGTGGCCAGTTTCATGAATTACACCCATCAGGGCTGATGTGAAGTCGTCTTCATCATATCGTGTTGTGATGCGGACATCATCAGGGATGCCGCCACAGAACGGATGATGGCTGACATCAAGGCGACCACGGTCGAAATCAAACCCCAGTGTTTCCATGAACTTGAGACCTACGTCCCGTTGTATGTCCGTCGGGAACGGGCCTTCGGGACGGATGATCTCAGGTTGCGCTTGTTGCTTGGCCAAAATGGATTCGAGGAAGTTAGGTAAAAAAGAAGTGAGCTCATCGAATACAGGGTCGACATTGGCTTGGCGTGCACCAGGCTCAAACGCGTCCATCAGGGCGTCCAAAGGATCAAGTTCAAGCGCGTCACCAATGCGTTTTGCCTCTTCGCGAACCAGATCCAAAAGTACAGTGAACGTGGGTTCGACGATAGCGAAATCATTCTGGGCACGGGCGTCGCGCCATGCTTGCTCGCACGCACTTTTGGCACGGGCCATGGTAGTGACAAATTCCTCATCAAGGGCACGCGCGCGGCGATATTTTTTTGAGATTTCGTTTAAGTTGGCGACCTGCCACTCGGTCATTTCTGACGTGTCATCACTGGCGCGTGCGATCAGATCGCCGGTTTCGTCCGCTGTTAAAATGCCGTGCGCAATGGCTCCCAGTTCCGCCAATTGCTCGGCCCGTGCATTCGCGCCACCCAGCGGCATGATCGCGGCATAATCCCAATGCAACATTCCTTCGGCGTCGCCCAACAAGGCGATCCGACGAAAGCGCGCAGAAAGATCATCATAAGCCTGATGGTTGGTCGTCCCAGTCATGGGTTAGTGAAACCTAAAAAACGGGGAAGAACAATATCCGGTCGGCGACCATGGCCAGGAAAATCAGGAAAAGATAAAGAATGGAATACAGGAACAACTGCTTGGAGTGTTTGTCACCGTCGGCCTTCCATACTTTCCAGTTCAGCATCCAGAAGCGAACGTTCAGACCAATCGCGATCACCGCGAACAAAGCACCCGATATACCTAGTGCGACAGGGGCCAGTGTCGAAGCGATCATCAACACAGTATAGATCAGCATTTGCTTCTTGGTTTCGCGGATACCGGCGACGACAGGCAGCATCGGCACACTAGCGTTCGCGTAGTCTTCTTTGCGGAACAGTGCAAGCGCCCAAGAATGCGGCGGGGTCCATAAGAAGATAATCATAAACAATGCAATGGCGCCGGGATCAAACGTACCTGTGACAGCAACCCAGCCGATCATGGGCGGAAACGCCCCTGCAGCACCACCGATCACGATGTTCTGTGGGGTGCGACGTTTCAGCCACATCGTGTAGATCACGACATAATAGAAAATACTGAATATCAACAAACCGGCGGCGACATAACTGACATATGCAGCCATCGCCCAGACGGACCCAATCCCCAAGAACAACCCATATCCCAATGCAACGCGAGGATCGACGCGACCGGATGGAATGGGGCGATGCTGGGTGCGACGCATGACCATGTCGATATCGCGGTCATACCACATGTTAATGGCGCCCGCGCTGCCAGCGGCAATCGCTATACACAAAACAGATATCAATCCGGTGATCGCGTCACCACCACCGGGGGCCATCAAGGTCCCGACAAGGCCTGTCATTACGACTAATGACAAAATACGCGGCTTCAGCAGCATCGTGTAGTCGTTCACACGAAAACGAGGACCAGTTTCCTCTGCTATACTTGCTTCAGGCGCTTTGTCTGGTGTCGTAATCTGGCTCGTGTCGCTCATTCGTTGTCCCACCCATGTCTGCCAATCCCGACTTGTATTCTAATCAGTCGGAAACTTCCAGGAATTACCATGTGTTAAGTCAGTTTGTTTCTGACGCTTTAAGCAATTTTTTGCCACACATCCAGATAAACATGACACCGCCCAGCACGGCTATCACACCACCGATGCCAATTCCGACATGTCCAATCCAGTTTCCAATGACATCTAGGCCCGGCGAAGTGCCTGCAACTTTTCTGGGGGCACCGTATCCACCTGCGATAAATAAGCCGACGCTGTGTAGGAGTTGACCCAATCCATAAAGCCATAAAGATGCTCTGACTGCGCGCCATTTCGTGATTCCTCGACCCAGAACTGGCAACACAAAAAGGTATAGAAATCCCATCAGTGCAATGTTCACGGCCCCGATCACCGCATGATAATGCGCCGGTGTTCGAGTGTCCGTTCCATCAACAAAGATACCCAAAAAACCACCAACAAAGAATAGAGCCATCGACAGCCAAACACACACGGCTGCGGAACGACCGACTTCGGTTTCACTTTTGGGTGCCTTGATCAGGGCAGCGGCGACCAGAAGACCGATGAATGTAGGCACCGGTGCCAATGCATATTGATACTGAGTGAATAAATCCCGCTCGGCGACAGAAAGGGGTTCTTCGACAAACAACAACAAGAGCCCACCGAGCGCGAGAAGCCCCAAGATTCCATATGCAATCATCGCGACTTTGGGCCGCACCGGCGGTTCGCCAATGATGCGTCCGACCAGAAATAGCCAAGCCCCGATCATGATCGCGACGTTAAAGAACTGCAGGATATGTCCACCGGCCCAGAAAACATCTTCGTTTTCGGCCGGGCTGTTCGGCATGCCGCCGTTGTGGTTCCAGGAAATCGCAAATGCCGCAATGGTCAGGATAACGATTACGCTGGCAGTGATCCCGGATGTGCCAATTGGCTCCAATGCACCTTGGCGATTCGATAGGTTTATGAACACACGTGCCGCACCCATGACTGCGCCAAAGGCGACCAATAACAAGCCGATATAATAGATAGGGTCAATGATTGCGGGGACGTAATTATTTAAAGACGGCACACCGGAATCCATTAACGCTGGCGCACCTAATAAAAAGAACGCCGCCAACAATGCCACGGCGGCCGTGCGACCCATGTTTTCTGATCTGGGGGTGCCGTCTGAAATTCGGTAAGCCGCTATTTGCGCGAAAATCATGCCACAGGCCACGAACCAAACGACAAACGACATGATGACGTGAATGATTAGGCTACGTTCGTAGAATGCGACGGGCCATGGAAACAGACTGTCTGCGCCGGGTAGGCGAGAGATCGCGAGCAGCAACGCGAATATGCCTGCAACGGCCAGGGATGAGACAGCCAATATGGACCAGAACCGCAGTTCTTTCTGGGCGACAGCACCGCTCAGGCTCAGACGAAAGCCTTCAATGGGATCCCATTTTTGCGGCTGCGATGGTTGTAACAAATGGTCAGGCCCCAACAGTTGGATACATATGTACAGCCATCACATAGACCACTACGCCGGAAATGCCGACAAACATCCACAGCGGCCAGGTGATTTTGGCGATGCGTTTGTGCTTGTCGAATTTTTCACGCCATGCGCGGTACACCGTGATCGGCACAAGCGGTACAATAGCAATTGCGCCGACCACATGAATGAACAAAAGTGAAAAATAAAAATAACGAACGCTGCCTTCGCCACCAAACTTGGCGAACCCAGAGTTCAACTTGTAAATCACATATGAAATCAGGAACAAGCCCGACGCTGCCAGAGCACTGATCATCATGGCTCGATGCTTTTTCCATTCGCCACGTTTGATGAAAACATAGCCCATAGTCAGGAACGCGACAGATATCGCGTTAAGAATAGCATTCACATGCACAAGTGACTGCGCGTCCATTTGTCGCCTCGTTATTGCAAACTAAAACTCTATGAGAAAATCACTCGAGCGGGTTCACCGACAATCGCCAGAAGATACTTGCATACATACCTAAAGCGGCAGCGGCCAGAATCAGTCCGAGCATGATATTGCGTGTGCGGGTAGATAATGACTTCTCAGTCGGCTCGTCACGAATCTCTTCGGTCATGAAACGGGTCCTTATTAAACGCGTCGATGTTTCAGATCGTGATTTTTTTTCACACGATCCACAGAACATGATGCGGATTTAATGATTGAATGCCCAAAATGCACGGACTTTCGGCATAAAAATCTCTGCTTATTGGATATTTTTGCGAGGAAATTGGGTAAAACCGCTGTTTTCGCACGCGTTCTCGGAATCCAGTGAAACCGTGAAAAACGTGATGAAAATAATCACTTAGCGCCTTGCCCAATGTTCCAAGGCGGATTAAAAATACGTAAAGTGCACGTGCCCAAGGTGAGCGACGTGCAGCAAATAAAATTTGAACGGCATGACTATGGCGTCATGCTGGAGCTGGGTGAGAAGAATGACGAACAAGCTAAAGCTTATGTTCTCGGCGATTGCCGGGGTGTTTCTGTTTTCGGGTTCAGCATTGGCGGGACCAAATGGTGATGTGCGATCTGCTCCTTGGCAGATGTGGTTGCAAGAGCCTGGTTCGCCAACAGCGGATAGGATTGTAGCGTTCAACGTGCAACTGCTGGTGATCGAGACATTGATTGTCATCTTCGTGATGGGGTTGATGGCTTATATCGCTTACAAGTTCAACGCCAAGAAAAATCCCGTTCCGTCGAAAACCACCCACCATACCGGCCTTGAAGTTGCTTGGACGGTTATTCCGATCCTGATCTTGGTTGGCATCTCGGTACCATCGATTAAGCACTTGTATTTTGCCGACCACATCGAAGAAGCCGACATGACGTTAAAGGTAATCGGCAATCAATGGTTCTGGACATACGAATATCCAGATCATGGCAATTTTTCGTTCGATAGCTTACCGGTAGCAGAAGAAGACCTCCAAGAAGGCCAGCCACGTTTGTTGGCGGTAGACAACAAAGTGATCTTGCCTGTTGAAACTAATATTCGTCTGCTGATGACATCGGTTGATGTGATCCACAACTGGGCATTGCCATCACTCTCGATCAAGTTGGATACAGTCCCTGGCCGTGTAAACGAAACTTGGACTCGTATTCACGAAAAATATGTGGGTAAAACAATTTATGGCATGTGCTCTGAATTGTGTGGTGTGAACCACGGTTTCATGCCGATCGCCATCGAAGCGGTTTCCAAAGAAGATTTCGAAAAATGGGTCAAAAAAGCCCAAGAAGAATTTGCGTCTGATGTACCTGCAGCACCTAAGGCCGCCGAAACGGTCAAGCTCGCAGATGCCTCGCAGGCTCAGTAACATCAACGCATCGAATTTATAAGGAGAGGGACGTATCATGGCTAACGCAGCTGACGCCCATCACGACGACCATCACGACCACTACCCCAGCTTCTTTCGGCGCTGGTTCTGTTCGACGAACCACAAGGATATCGGAACGGTCTATCTTTTCGTTTCCATGATTGCCGCACTCATCGGTGGTGGCATGTCCTGGTATATCCGCCTTGAGTTGGCAGAGCCGGGCATTCAATACATTGACGATTCCCAATGGTACAACGTGCTGCTGACCGCGCACGGCTTTATCATGGTGTTCTTTGTTGTGATGCCCGCGATGATCGGTGGTTTTGGTAACTGGTTTGTGCCGCTGATGGTTGGTGCGCCGGATATGGCCTTCCCACGGATGAATAACATCAGCCTTTGGTTGCTAATCGTTGCATTGGTGTTGTTGTTGATGTCCGCATTTGTCGGTTCTGGTGTTGGTACTGGTTGGACTGCGTATCCGCCGTTATCAAGCGGGATATATCATCCGGATGCCGCGGTCGATTTTGGGATATTATCGCTTCACCTTGCGGGGGCATCCTCGATCTTGGGTGCGATCAACTTCATCGTGACAATCTTCAACATGCGTGCACCCGGCATGACGCTGCACAAGATGCCATTGTTTGTATGGTCGATTTTGGTGACGGCATTCTTGCTGTTGTTGGCATTGCCTGTGTTGGCTGGCGCGTTGACCATGCTGCTGACGGACCGGAACTTCGGTACAACGTTCTTTGATCCTGCCGGCGGCGGTGACCCTATCTTGTGGCAGCACTTGTTCTGGTTCTTTGGTCACCCAGAAGTTTACATCATCATCTTGCCAGCATTCGGCATCATTTCTCAGATCGTATCCACGTTCTCGAAAAAGCCAGTGTTTGGTTATCTCGGCATGGCATATGCGATGGCCGCGATTGGTGTTGTCGGCTTCGTCGTGTGGGCCCACCACATGTATACGGTCGGTTTGGATGTTGATACGCGGGCATACTTCACCGCAGCAACCATGGTGATCGCGGTCCCAACAGGGGTCAAAATCTTCTCATGGTTGGCGACGATGTGGGGCGGTTCAATCGAATTTAAGACACCAATGCTTTATGCCTTTGGTTTCATCTTCCTGTTCGTTGTGGGTGGTGTGACCGGTGTGACGTTGGCGAACTCTTCCGCTGATTTGGTGTTCCACGATACTTACTTCGTGGTCGCGCACTTCCATTACGTGATGGCGATTGCGGCGATCTTTGCGATGTTCGCGGGCTGGTACTACTGGATCGGCAAAATGTCCGGCAAGCAGTACAACGAAACACTGGGTAAAGTTCAGTTTTGGCTGTTCTTCATCGGTGTGAACATTCTGTTCTTCCCGCAGCACTTTGCTGGGTTGGCCGGTATGCCACGCCGTATTCCAGATTACCCGGATGCCTATGCAGGCTGGAACTACATCAGTTCTGTCGGTGCGTTGATCACCATGATTGGTACGTTCTTGTTCTTCTGGATTCTGTTCCGCACGTACGCGGCTGGAACCAAGGCTGAACAGAACCCATGGGGTGAAGGTGCCACGACACTCGAATGGCATGTTCCTAGCCCGGCACCGTTCCACACGTTTGAGGATCAGCCGGATATGAGTGGCAAAGCGCCAGCTGAATAATCGATAGATCGGCCAGAGGGAATACCAGAGAAAACATATGTCTGATTTAGGTCGAAAAAACGCCAGAACAGCGACGGTACTTTTTAGTGTCGTCGCTGGCATGGTCGGCTTGGCGTATGCATCGGTGCCTTTGTACCAATGGATATGTCAGGTGACGGGCTTGGCGGGTACGCCTTCGACCGAAAATGTTGTCGCATCTGATACGATCCTGGACGAAACGATCAATGTTCGTTTTGACTCCAACGTCAGTCCTGCGTTGCCGTGGCAGTTTGAGCCGTTGCAACGCGAAGTGACAGTGCGTTTGGGTGAAGAGAGCTTGGCATTCTACCGGGCGACAAATACATCGGATAAGCCGATCGTTGGCACATCGACGTTCAATGTGTCGCCATTCAAAGCAGGACCTTTTTTTGTAAAGATGGAGTGCTTCTGCTTTACCGAACAGGTGCTGTTGCCGGGCGAATCAATAGAAATGCCGGTATCTTTCTACGTTGATCCCGAGATCATCGAAGAAGCAAATACCAAAGAAGTCCGTGCGATCACCTTGTCGTACACATTCTATCAAGCAAAAGACCAAGCGAAGGTATCAGAGCTAAAAAGCACCGATGCATCGCAGGATAATGGGGGCTGATCCGGTGACGCGGTGGGCCAGACTAAATGAATTACGAACCCGAGGGAGAACCAACTCATGAGCGGTGTTAAGAGCCATCCGTATCATATTTTAAACCCGAGCCCATGGCCGTTCGTCGCAAGTATGTGCGCGTTCGTCATGGCGATTGCAGGCATTTGGTACATGCGTGGCGGCCCTCTTGCGGGCTTCCTTGTTTGCCTTGGTGCGGTGACCGTATGCGCGATCATGTGGTGGCGCGATGTGGTCAAAGAATCCGCAAATGGTGTCGATCACACAGAAGAAGTGGCGCACGGTCTGCGAATGGGCATGTTGTTGTTCATCGCATCCGAAGTGATGTTCTTCTTTGCGTTCTTCTGGGCGTATTTCAATGCGTCGATCCCGGCATTGAGCTTTGTCGCCTCTCCGGTTTGGCCGCCAGAAGGTGTCGTGCCGCTGAACAGCTGGACATTGCCGTTCCTGAACACGCTCATCCTTTTGACGTCAGGCGTAACCGTGACCTATGCTCACCACGCTATGCGTTTGGGTGATATGGACCGGGCTGCCAAAGGCATTTTGCTGACGGTCATTCTGGGCCTGATCTTTACCTCATGTCAGGCGTACGAGTACGGCGTTGCGACATTTGGTTTCGAAGATGGCATCTACTCATCGACGTTTTATCTCGCGACCGGCTTCCACGGTTTCCATGTGATCGTCGGGACCATTTTCCTCATCGTATGTTATTTCCGTTGCGTGAAGGGTCATTTCACCGCTGAAAAACATGTCGGTTTTGAGTCTGCCGCATGGTACTGGCACTTTGTTGACGTCGTGTGGTTGTTCCTGTTCGTCGCCGTTTATTGGTGGGGCGGGTCAGGTTACGACTTCGGCTAAGACGCCAAGCATTATGAGATCAAAGGCCGGGGATTTCCCCGGCCTTTTATTCTTTTTGAGAAAGAAAACCCGGTTGAAAAACTTTGTAGTGCGGCATTGGCTCTGATGAAGAAATTTTATCCGCGTCGATTCCACAAACTGCCCATATCGCGAAAGATTCTCTAAAAGTCGCATAGTGTGCGCTCATGTTAGAGTCATCTGTGATGACACTTGAGTAAAAGAATTGCCCGTCCACCGATTTCTTTCCCTGACGTAGCGTTCTTGGGGCAGGTAATAGCTGCAATAGTGCGTTCGGTAGTTGATTTTGGTATGCGTTGTAATTGGTCACCCAAGACACTCCCGTACCCCCTGTTAGGGGAATGACTTGGTTAGTAGCTTCAAAATGAAGTGCAAATCCGGGTCTGGCCGCGAAACGTAGTATGTGCTTCTGCAAGATAGGGCCGTCACAATTCAGTGCGTGTAAATTTCCGTTCTCGTTTCCTTGCAAACGGCGAACCTTCTTGGTTTGTAGAAAGCTCGGCTTCATCTCCTCCAAAAGGCCAGGTACGTTGTTCGCGACTCCTTTGATACTTTTCTCAACCTCCTCCTTAGCAATTTCACTCTGAGCGTCGGGGAAAATCCGCGATGCCATATTCGCTACAAGATCGTCGGTTCGCGTTCCTTCATGACAATTTGAACATGCAGGAAATTCCATGCCAGAAGGGCGCTGTCTCTGTTCAAACAATGCTATGGGAGGACAATGATCAATTGAAGTGGACCTGGTTTTGCCGCCGCAATAGATACAGTTGGGATGCTGTTTCAGAAGTTTGTCGAACTTTCGTTTCTTTATTTTTGACTCACTCATGGCAAAAGCCCCAACCATCCCCACCACAGATAATTCAGGGGGATGAGAACGATGAGTGATACGACAGCCAGCGCCAGAGTCATCTTGGCCCCGTCGCGCATGGATACGCCGCCCAAGTGCATGGCAACGATCAGCGGCGGCACTTGATAGGGCAAGATCACGGTGGAATACGCGATCACCTGCGTCATCAGTACAGTACGTAACGGGAAACCCGATATGGCGGATAGCTGATCTGCTAACGGTCCGACAATGGCCGGAACACTGGGCGCGGTAGAGGCCATGTTGACCGCGACACCCAGCCCAATCATCGAATAAAAGGACTGTAGAGGTTCCTCGGGGGAGAGGGGGAGGTGCGCGAGCATCCAGCCCCCCATCCAATCGCCAGCACCTGTTTCGACCAATAATGCACCCAGGCTTAGAATGCCGGCGGTATAAAGCGTGGATGGAAAGTTCACGCGGGTTTTGAGGTCTTTGTCATCAATCAACGCAATCCCCGGCCACAAACAGATGATCGCGGCTGCCATGGCGATCCATGCGGGCGAAATATGATGAACGAAGTCTGTGACCCAAAAACCCAACGTCAGGGCCAGAAGAACTGAGAGCTTTTTGCCGTCGATACCGAGTGGCGGGTTCTCGGTGATTTCCGCATAACGGCGCTTTCTGTGGGGATCGGCGGGAAACATCAGCATGACAAGGCCAATGATCAGGACGGCTTTTAACAACCCGTTGATCGGCAAATGGGTCAGCATGTACTCGCCGTAATTGAACGTGATGCTGAACAGGTTTTCTGCAACGCCGATCAGCACCATGTTGGGCACATTGGATGGTAAAATGGCACTTGCGGGCATCCACGTGCCGCAGGCCATCGCCAGCATCAAGCCTGTGCGTTCATTTGACCCTGGTTCGTATCCGATATGATCACAAAGTGCGACGACGATGGGGATCAACAGAACAACGCGGCCCATCGTGGATGGCATCACGAACGCCAGCGCTATGCCGACCAACGCGATCCCAAAAACCAACGTTGCATAGCCGCCGTTAAGGCGTGTTGTGATGGTTGTCGCCAATTTGGCGCCTAGGCCGGTTTTTTGAACTGCGGCCCCGATGATCAACCCACCGAACACCAACCAAAACGCGGTCGAATGAAAGCCGGAAAACACCACATCCGGCGGCGCGACACCAAAGATGATGGCGATGGTAAAAAACGCCAAGGCCGTCAAATATTCGGGAATGGCCACAGTCGCATACAGGCCGACCGCGAACAGGCCGAGTGCCGCCCCATTCATGACCGTTGGCGATACAACATCGGTTGGTGGAATCAGCACCAAAAACAGCGCCGTTAACGAGGTGATCGCGGCAATGATGTTTGGGGGGGATAGGAATCTAGAAGTATCAGACATCGACATATCGCCTTTATATCTGATCAACCCCACGCTGCCACTTAAAAGACTGCGATAAGTGCGCTAGGGTAATCGCAAGTTTACAGGGAGAGACGAGCCATGTCCGACAAAACGCCGCCAGCGATTGACCCAGAACGTAATGCGCAGATGTTCAAAGAGTTCACAGAACGCACGCAACGCATCATAAATACGTTCATGGAGCGCCAAAAAATGGGCGATACCTATAATGTCGTCGATCCCGTTCAGGTGGGGACCATGTTTATGGAAGCATCCATGAAGATGATGGCTGATCCCGCCAAATTTGCCGCGGCACAAACCGAATTAATGCAGGGATACGCAGACCTGTGGCAGGCGACGGCCAAACGAATGAGTGGCGAAGACGTCGTTCCGGTTGTTGAGCCGGCCAAGGATGATCGTCGGTTTAAGGATAATGCCTGGACTGATGAAGCGGTCTTTGATCACATCAAGCAATCCTATTTACTGGCGTCCAATTGGCTGACGAAACAAGTTAGAACAGTTGATGATATCGATGAAAAAACCCGCGAGAAACTGGAATTCTATACCCGGCAATGGGTCGATGCGATGTCGCCGACCAACTTCGTCGCGACCAATCCCAAGGTCTTAAAGGCTGCGTCGGAAACCAACGGCGAGAACCTAATCAAAGGATTGGATCACCTGCTGACGGATTTAGAAAAAGGCAAAGGTGATCTTCGGATTTCGATGACCGATACCGACGCGTTTGAGTTGGGCAAGAACGTTGCCATCAGCGAAGGCAAGGTCATCTATCAAAATGACATGATGCAGTTGCTGCAATACGCGCCATCGACTGAAAAGGTTGCCAAACGCCCGCTGCTGATTGTGCCACCGTGGATCAATAAGTTTTATATTCTCGACCTTCAGCCCAGGAATTCTCTGATCAAATGGGCCGTTGATCAGGGCCACACAGTGTTCGTGATTTCATGGGTCAATCCGGATGAACGTCACGCCGACAAGGGGTTCGAAGATTACATGCTCGAAGGACCGTTGGCCGCGATGGAAGCGGTCTCCTTGGCGACAGGCGTCAAGGAACTCAACGTTATTGGGTACTGCATCGGGGGCACGTTGACGGCTGCAACCCTAGCGTATTTGGCCGCTGCCAGGGACAATCGGGTCAAATCCGCGACGTTCCTAACCGCCATGGTTGATTTTTCTGAACCAGGTGAACTCGGGGTTTTCATTGATGAGGAGCAACTGGCCCGCCTTGAAGAGCACATGGAAAAGCAGGGCTACTTGGATGGTCAGTACATGTCTCAGGTCTTTAACTTGATGCGCGATAACGATCTGATTTGGTCCTTCGTCGTGAATAACTATTTGATGGGGCGCGAGCCCATGGCGTTCGACTTGTTGTATTGGAATTCTGATAACACGCGGATGCCGAAAATGATGCACTCGCTGTATCTTCGGAAAATGTATTTACAGAATAAGCTGGTGGAGCCGGGTGGTATCGAAATGGGTGGCGTGCCCATTGATCTCACGAAAATTAAAACGCCTGTTTACTGGCTGTCCACCAAGGACGACCACATTGCACCTTGGCAATCGACCTATAAGGCGACTCAAATTTATCAGGGTCCTAAACGGTTTGTGCTCTCGGCAAGTGGCCATATCGCTGGGGTGATCAACCCGCCGGTTGCCAATAAATACTGTTATTGGAGCAATTCCAAAACACCCGAAGACCCAGACGAATACTTTGAGGGTGCCAAGCAGCATGATGGTTCTTGGTGGCCAGATTGGCAGAAATGGGTCAAAAATTATGCAGGTGGCGAAGTTGATGCACGCAAGCCGGGTGACGGTAAGTTAGAGTCGATTGAAGACGCGCCCGGGTCTTATGTGACCGTTCGTATTTAATCATTGTTCTCATCAATTAGTCATCCGTTTGTTTGCCCGAATTAGCGATTCCGGGCATAGTGCGCACATGGCCGAGGGTGAGATCACAGCATTAGAAATTCCGCCTGGGCGCGCCCTTGAGGTGGCCGCAGGCGATGTGCACAGCCACTTGGAATTGCTCGCAGAAATGGCGCGCAGTTTTGCCTCCAATGGTGATTTAAACGAAGCGTTATTCAAGGCTGTCGAGCAAATCACCGAGATGGTTGATGCCGAAGGCGGCGCGCTGTTTATGATCGATAGTTCAGGCGCGTATTTGGATTGTCTGGCCTGTGTCGGGCCGACCCAAATTACAGGTCTTAGGCTTAATCACGACCAAGGCATTGTTGGGAATTCGGTTCAAACGAACGAAGGCCGCATCGTTCGCGATGTGAGCAAAGACCCCAATTTTCACAAAGGTGTCGACGAGCAAACTGGCCACACGACAAAGTCTATTTTGTGCGCTCCGATGGGCGTGAAAGGCGATCGCATTGGTGCGATAGAGCTGATCAACAAGCGCACCAATGATGGCCTGTTTGATAATAACGATCTGAACTTACTCCAAGCCCTGGCGTCCTCTGCTGCATTGGCAATTTTAAATGCCCGTATGTCGGCCGCCTTAGTCGAACAGGAACGTGTGAAGCGCGAGCTTGAATTGGCGGCGGAGATACAGCGTTCGTTATTGCCCGCTGACACCGACAATGATTTCCCGATCCAAGGCGTCAATTTACCGGCGCGGACAGTTTCCGGTGACTTTTACGATTTCTATCCTTTGGATGATGGACGGATCGCATTCACGTTAGGTGATGTGTCTGGCAAAGGGATGAATGCGGCTTTGTTGATGGCAAAGACTGCGAGCCTGCTGCGCTGCTTGGGGAAATCGATCAAGGAACCAGGGCGCTTACTAACCATCGTGAACGATGAAATCTGCGAGACCGTGACGCGTGGTATGTTCGTGACGCTGGTCCATGGAATTTACAACCCTGCTTGCGGGCACGTCCGATTGGCAAATGCGGGGCACGAACCGCCGTTGATTCGTTCCAAGGACGGAACTTTCACCGCCATTGAGGCAGAGGCGCCGCCCCTCGGCATCATGCCATCGATGGGCGATATCGATGCTTTTCCAGAAACCGAATTCAGTTTGGATGACGGCAAGCTGTTTATATTCACCGATGGGGTTACGGAAGGATATATCGCTGAGGGGGAAGAGCTTGGCATTGATGGGTTGAAGGACATTCTGACCGCCCCTGATGCACCGGCAATGGCCGAGATGCTGACCAATATTGCGGGCAAAATTGGCAGCGTCGAAGGTGCGCTGCGCGATGACGTGACCATTATCGGGATTGACGATGGCATCGTGATGCATTCATCCGAGGTGTCCGCGTACCCTGGTGTGCCGGGTGCCAATGATGGGCCAAGTGAAAGGTTGATGCAGTTGAGAGTGTCGGCCAAGCCAAACAGGTTGAAATTGGTTCGCAATTCGGTGCGCGAAGCGTCCGAGTTTTGCGGGTTCTCAAAAACAGACGTAAATGACATTGTTCTGGCCGTCGACGAGGCGTTCCAAAACGTCATCCGCCACGCATATGGCGGCGAAAGCGAAGAAGACATCTCTATAGAGCTTCGCCAACGCCCAGATGCGATGGTGATTGTCATTCGCGATTTTGCTGATCCAGTCGATGTGTCCAAGGTTAAACCGCGCGATTTGGACGATATTCGTCCCGGCGGCTTGGGCACGCATTTGATTCAAGAAGTCATGGATGAAGTTGATTTCTTGCCCCCGCCGATAGATGGCGGCAATCTATTGAGATTAGTTAAAAGAATTGAGGGATGAGGTTCTGATGCAGCACGAAACGTCTGAACATGGCGGCGCGCTGGTGATAGCGTTTTCGGGGGATATTGACCTGCAAACATCACCAGATGCCCGAAAGGCGCTGTTAGCCGAAGTGGGGAAGGGACCTCCTATACTGGTTGATCTCTCTGGAGTTGGGTATATCGACTCTTCGGGGGTGGCGTCTTTGGTTGAATGTTTACAAAGCGCCAAGAAATCAGGACAAAAGTTCGCTCTTGTTTCTGTAAGCGAGAGCGCACTGAGGGTCTTGCAGTTGGCACGCCTGGATCGGGTGTTTACAGTCTGCGACACAATTGATGATGGGATCGCTGCGGTAACATAAGCAGCGCGCATGTTGGGCCAGATGGGGGACCGCAGGGGTGGCGGAACATAAACCGACCGCGACAGAACGCATAGAGAGCATCGGCAAGTCCACTGTGGGTTTCGTTGAGGCCATGGGCAATGGCGGCATCATTGTTGTCGAAAGTGCTTATTGGCTGATATTCGGTGTTCGTGAACGCCAGCCCGTTCGTTTGAGCGCCATCGTTCAGCAAATGATGGAAGTCGGTATTAACGCGATCCCGATCATTCTGATGCTGACTGGCACGATTGGTGTGATGTTGGCGATTCAGGGCATTCATACCTTGCGTATTTTCGGTGCCGAGAGTCAGGTGACGGTGGGGATTGCTTTTTCAGTGGTGCGTGAATTTGCACCGTTGATTACGGGCATATTGGTTGCTGGGCGATCTGGCTCCGCGTTGGCGGCACGGATCGGGACCATGAAAATCAATCAGGAGATTGATGCGCTCAAAGTTATGGGGATCAATCCAACACGGTTCCTCGTCGTGCCTGCAATGGTAGGCATGTTGGTCATGGTGCCAGCATTGACTTTGTTGGGCATGTTCATGGGATTGTTTGCCGCCGGGTTATATGTGAACGCAGATCTTGGCATTTCATTGGCGGCTTATGCTGCCGATACCATCGATATTTTATCCCTTGATGATTTGGGTCACGGACTGGGCAAAAGCGTGATTTTTGCGGTGCTGATTGCAGTCATTGGTGTGGTCAACGGCGCCGGCGTTCAAGGCGGTGCCGAAGGTGTGGGCAAAGCGACCACGCGTTCAGTGGTCCAGGCCATTTCTGCGATTATCATCACTGATATGATCTTTGCTTTTGTGGCGACGAGGTAAGGGGGTTATGCGCAATCCAGCTGCTATCCTCGAAGAACGCAAGTCGCGCCAGCGTCCCAAAACAGGGCCAAATGCGGTGATCGAAGTTGAAGACTTGGTCACGCATTATGGTGATCGGATGATCCTTAAGGGCGTCAGCATGGAAGTTCGTGAAAACGAAATCATGGTGATCATGGGAGGATCAGGGTCTGGCAAGTCGACACTGCTTCGTCATCTCATGGCTTTGGAAAATAAGACATCGGGCACGATGCGTATTCTTGATCATGATATCGATAAAATATCGCGTCAGGAATTCTTGGACGTCCGAAAGAAACTGGGCGTCGCGTTTCAGTCCGGCGCCCTATTCAGTTCGATGACTGTGGGCGAGAACATCATGCTGCCACTCTATGAGCATACCGAGCTTGATCGTATGACCATGGAGATCATGGCCCGGATGAAGCTTGAGGTTGTTGAACTATCCGGATTTGAGGATTTGATGCCGTCTGAACTGTCCGGTGGGATGATTAAACGCGCTGCGTTCGCGCGCGCCATCGTGATGGATCCACGAGTCTTGTTCTGTGATGAACCCTCGGCGGGTTTGGACCCGGTCGTTGCGTCAGCCCTGGATGATTTGATTTTGGATATGCGCGATGCGATGGGGATGAGCATTGTTGTGGTGACCCACGAATTGGACAGTGCTTTCAAGATTGCAGATCGTATTACGATCCTGGATCGTGGTGAAATTTTGATGATTGGCACCGTTGAAGAAGTATTGAACGCAGATAATGATCGTGTCCAAGCGTTGCTGAATAGAACTCCTGAAGAAGATAAAATGGACCCGGATGAATACTTGAACCGACTTGTCGGTGACGTGAGTACGGGAACGGCCCACCTATGAGGACGCAACAGTGAGAACAAGCAAACTGAGTTACTTTGCCGTTGGTTTATTTGTCATCGCGATGATCATCGGATTGATCGTGGCGATTGCGCTTCTGACCGGCCGGACAGGGGCATCAGATCGATATTTCGCTTACTATTCTAATGTCACAGGTGTGAAATTCGGGACGCAGGTCGTCTACGAGGGATATCTGATCGGCCAAGTCACCGACGTCACGCCCGAGCCAAAAGACGGTCGTATGCGCTTTCGTGTCGATTTCGATGTGACCGAGGGTTGGGTTATCCCCAATGACAGTATTGTTGAAATAGCGGCCCCAGGGTTACTTGCGGCGGTGACGCTGGCGATTAATGCTGGTGATAGCACCACACCGCATAACCCAGGCACAGAGGTCGCCGCGCAAGAACGCGCTGATATGTTCGCCGCTGTTGCCGATGTGGCGGGTGATTTTGGCGACTTATCGAGCAATTTCATCAAGCCACTTTTGTCGAATGTGAATACAGCTGTCACCCAGATTAACGAGTTTTTGGCGGCGGGCGGTGAGGGGCAACTGATTGCAAACGATGCCCGCGCCACCATGAATATGGCCAGAGACATAATGGGAGACCTAAAGGGACGTATACCCACATTGGCTGATCAGCTTGAAGTTATCTTGGCTGATATTGGCGATACCAGCGAACGCCTGAACAATATTCTAAGCCCAAATAACCAAACAAAGATCATCGGTATGATCGACAATTTGAACGCCGCGACGCAAAAATTTGATACGGTTTTAATTACGCTGAATTCTATCCTCCGCGATGTTGACGATTTGGTTTTGGATGACGACGGCGACGTGGCCCGCATGGCAAAAGAAAGCCGCTATATCGTTGAATCAATAGCGCGTAATATCGATGCTATTAATCAAAACATGGATGGGGCAGCCCGGAATATGTACGAGTTCAGTCGTCAAATTCGTCAAAATCCTGGATTGCTGCTGGGCGGAACGTCGCCGGCCGATAAGGGGACCGTACAATGATCCATAAATGGGTGAGGTGGTTGAGCAGCGGCGTTGCAAAAAGCGTCGTTACCGTGGTTCTGCTTGTGATGCTAGCCGCCTGTGCCGCACAAGCGCCTGTGCCACAAGACAAGTATTATCGCTTGCAAGCCATCCCCGCGTTCCAGCCGCTATCATCGCCTGTGTTGTCTGGCGTGCTAGAGATTGAACGATTCACGGCGGACGGCCTCACCGCTGGTCGGCCGATTGTTTATGTTGATGCTGCGGACCCAAACCAATTGCGCGAGTATCACTATCATTTTTGGACGCAGGCCCCCACCATCATGTTGCGCGATGAATTGGTGACGTATTTGCGCCAAGCTGGTGTTGCTACCAATGTTGTAACCCCAGAAATGCGCCTAGAGGCGGACTATGCATTGGGTGGCCGTATTAGGCTATTGGAACAAGTTATTGGTTCCAAAAAAGGCACAGCGATGGAGTTGGAGATCTCGTTACGTAATCCACGAGATGGGCAGCTCTTGTTTTTGAAATCTTATCGTCACGACGTTGAGCAATCGACCGTGGGCGTGGCCGCAGCAGTGGACTCTCTGAACGAAGCACTCAATATTATTTACGCTGACATCTTGGCCGATCTTAAGAACCTATGAGCCGAAGACCGTCGCGTCGCGGGCGCGGGAAGCAGAAAAAACAAGTTAAGCTACCGCCACCTGCCGTCATTGAAATTGAAACCTTGGAGAGCCATGGTGATGGTGCGGGGGTAGGGCCCGATGGTAAGCGGGTTTATGTGCCATCGACACTGCCCGGCGATGTTGTAGAAGTCGAGTTTGTTGCGATGCGGGGCGACAGTTATGCAGCGCGGGCGCAGTCATTCGCTAATCAGGTACATCGTCGGCAACCAGACTGCGATGTTTTCGACTTGTGTGGTGGTTGCCAGCTTCAGCACGTTCCAGAAGATGACTATAAATCCTGGAAATCTAATAACGTTAAAACAGCGCTGGCCCGCCAGGGGTTAGAGCCTGAAATTCGCCCCCTTGAAATGACGCCGCTGGCCAGTCGCCGCAGGTCCACATTCACCGCGAAGAAAACGCAGCGGGGCGTCCTGATTGGCTACAACGGGGCCCAATCCAACCAAATCATAGATATCAATCATTGTCCCCGGTTGATTGATCCGCTCAATCGGCTGATCGGTCCGTTGCGCTCGTTGACTGAAGGGCTTTTGCCGGCCAACGGTGGGGCGCGTTTCGCCCTGACACAGAGCACAGGCCACAGCATTGATCTGATGATCGAGACAGATATCGATCTAAGCTTGGCGCGTTTAGAGATGCTGTCGGCATTTGCTCATGATCATCATATCTCTCGGATCACACGGAAATCCTCTGACAATTTGATCGAGCCGATTATCGAGTTAAAACCTGTGAAGGTGCCATTATCGGGCATTGAGGTGCCACTGCCCGCCGATAGCTTTCTCCAACCTTCTCTTGAAGGTGAGCAGGTGCTCACAGACCTCGTGCTCCAAGCTTCGAGCGGATGCCAGCACGTCATCGATTTGTATGCAGGAATCGGAACCTTTTCGGTGCCGCTGGCCGGGATAGCGAAAAGCGTCTTGGCGGTGGACGGGGCCTTGCATCAAATCGCAGCACTAAAGGCGGCCATCAATCGCAACGTCAAACTGGTGAACATCACAACAGAGACCCGTGACTTGCAGCGAAATGCGATGATGGCGTCCGAATTGAACCAAGCTGATTTAGTTGTTTTTGATCCGCCCCGCGCAGGGGCCAAGGAACAAGCCTTTGAGATTTCTCAGTCCGATGTTCCCAGGGTGATTTCCGTGTCGTGCAATCCGGCCACCATGGCGCGCGACCTGCGGGCCCTAGTTGAGGGAGGGTATGAGATCGAATACGTCACGCCAGTAGACCAGTTCCCGATGAGTTATCACGTTGAAGCGGTCGCGGTGCTAGGTCGTCCTTAGGGATTGAAGGGGCAACGATTTGCGGTCAGATCAGCTTGCGTGTAGCGTTTTTGGATGGATTCTGCTGTAGGCAAGATCAACACTAAGCCGATAGGCACGTGCACCCATGCAGACGGAGTGATTACGCTCCGGCGTCAGGACGAAACGTTGGCACGCTTAAAGCCCGGAATGGATGTCTTTGAAACGGAGGAAATCACAACCACGGGCGCGGCGCATGCAGCGATTGGGTTCATCGATCACGGAGAGATGGCGATTGATCCGACGACGTCCCTCAGGTTCGAGAGATTTCAATACAATCGTAAGTTCGATGATTTTTGTCGGATAACGCTTTTCCACGGTGTCATTGGTGTGATGGATGGCCGCATTGGCCAGGAGCCTGATGCGTTGATTATTGATGCTGGTCCCCTGACCCTAAATGTTCATGCGGCGAGCCTGATTTGCAGATTGGCCCCGAATGGGGTGAAGGCGGATGTAACGCTTCTTTCACCGTCATCAAACACGTGTGGCGAAATCGTGGTCCACAATAATGTGGCCGTCGAGACATTGAATGTGCGCAATCAAACCCTGCGCACGGACGGCAGGTATGGATACGTGTCCAAACCCATGATCGTGACATCAAACGTATTGCGCGAGACATATAAAGGGCCTGCTGTTGGGCCGATCCTGCGCAAAATTTGTGACATGGCACGCGAAGATGAAGAAGTCGAACTCGAAGTCATCTATGACTCAGATCCGCAAGGGTTCGAAATGTTCCGCGATCTCACGGATCGACTATTGGAACGTCGGTTTTTGACGCAGCATATATACCCTGGGGGCGAGCCCGAGGAGGATCGTTATGAAAATGAATTGCTAGAGGACGCATTCGATGGGGAACGCTTTCGCTTGAAGCACAGCAGCGATCAATGACTCAGGTTATTCCATCTCTAGTGCGCGTTTGTAGACTTCCAACAGGGTTTCCATCTCACTGCGGTCATTTTCATCCATCTTACGCAAGCGGATGATCTGGCGCAGAATTTTAACGTCAAAACCGGAAGACTTGGCCTCGGAGTAGACCTCTTTGATATCTTCGGCCAAGGCTTGTTTCTCTTCTTCTAGGCGCTCCACGCGCTCTACGAAGGTTTTTAATCTTTCCCCAGCTACTCCACCGATATCAGCCATTGATGCCTCCAGCACTTCTAAAACATGAAACGTTGCGAGAACCTATCTCTCGGCAAAACTGATCGCAAGACCGGATCGCCATCCTATCCCTTGCCCACGTGATTCGTGATCGGATATCCTAGGAATTCTTCGTGATTCGCATGGATTGAGGATCAGTTTTGTCGGAACTACAACTCGAGCGCTTTAATATTCTACTGGTTGAGGACAATGGGTTTGTCCGTAATACCTTAGAGGACCTTCTCCGATATTTTAAGGTCGAGCAGATCAAGTCTGCCCGTAATGGCGAGGAGGCGATAAGCTTTTTGAAAATGATGCACCAGAGCCACCACCCGGGGCCGGATATCATCATTTCAGATTTGTTGATGGCGCCCATCAACGGACAGTTGTTGTTGCGATGGACACGTACGGCCAAGGAATCGCCTAATAGGTTTGTCCCGTTTATCATGGTGTCGGGGGCTGCGGATCGAGAGTATGTAGCCTCGGCCCGCGATCTTGGGGTCAGCGAATTCCTCGCTAAGCCATTTTCTGTGAACAGCGTCTACGAACACATTGCCCATGTTATCCATCGTCCACGTCCTTTTATCGCAACCCAGGATTACTTCGGTCCTGACCGGCGCCGGATCGCAGGATCACGGCCGGTGGGCGGAAAGAACAGACGGCGCGAGAACGATGATCATGTGACCACGGTATATTCTGCCGAAAAAGTCACGAAATCGAAAAATGTCTCCGATGTTTGGTGCTTTCGGTTGCCCAATAATCTTAAAGAAAAAGCGGGCGGCGGAGATGGTGGTGAAATTCCTCAAATCCCCGCAGATATTCTAGAGCAGGCAGAGCAGAGCTTGGAGCGTGCTGTCCTTGATTTCACAACATGGGCGCAGGAATACCTGAAAAACCTGATTTCTCTATGTAATGACGCCCGCGACAACGAGATCAAGCGCGTTTCCAAGTTTGCCGAGATCAATAGCTTAGCGCATGAACTGCGTGGGCAGGGTGGTACTTTTGGTTACCCGCTGATATCGGTACTCGGCAAAATGCTCTAAGAGTCCACACGTGAGGGGTGCCCGATCACGGACAATCAGGTGGAGATTATTAGGGCACATATTGACGCAATGCGTGCTGTCATTCGCGACAAGGTCGCAGGTGATGGAGGCCAGATCGGTAAAGAACTATTGATGTCGCTGAAGCAAGCGATCCATCGATACGAGGTCGTCGAATAAGTCTTATGGAAAGCGCTATTCGGCTGCTGCCGTTCCATGCTCTGCGCTGCGGCGTGCAGGGATCAAAAACAAAGCTGCAATCAGTACGGTCGCTGCACAGCCAGCCATAACGATAAATAACGCATCAAAACTACCTGTTTGTTCATGCAGGCGTCCGGTGACTTGTACCGCTATCGCACCAATACCCAACGCGAGGACAGATTTTACGGCATATACACGTGACCGGAACTCGGAACTAATGAAATGTGCGACGATCCAGTCGTTAACAGGGATAATGCCAAAGGTCGCCAACATCAGCGGCAAAGCAATAAACACAGAATTCCAACCTGCCGCCGTGATGGCAAAGGTGCACATAGCAAGCTGCGAAACCAACAGAAAAACGTAAATTTTCTTCGTTGAATAGCGATCCAGCAATTCTCCTACGACCAGTTGCGCCAACGCTGCACAGGCAAACACAATCGCGGTGATCATGCCGATCTCGCTTGTTCCTTCAAATAAAGAGTTCAACCGCTCGTCCATAATTTTCGGCAGCGAAATCGTTGTCGCGTTGAAAATTAAGCCACCTAAAAGTGGGGCTATAATCAAAAACAGGAATGCCCGTTTTTGAACGGCAACCGGAATGGCAGCCATCGCCTTTTTCTTCGCTGCGCTTGTGGCGTCTGGGTTTTCGGCCATCAGGTGAAAGGCATAAAGCGCCCCGATCACAATCGATATGACGCCCGGCAGAATAAACGCCGCGCGCCATCCATATAATTCTGCGATAGCCCCTGTCACCAAAGCTGCAAGCGCAACGCCCATATTCCCCCATACCCCGTTGATCGCGAGTGCACGACCCACGCGGGCCGCATCGCTGACAACCATGGCCAACC
>Ga0181557_1000782_pt1 | contig 38229 bp, 34 predicted proteins | sample 011ome_23_FD_148632 | JGI IMG/M metagenome (GOLD analysis project Ga0181557, IMG submission 148632) | Coastal salt marsh microbial communities from the Groves Creek Marsh, Skidaway Island, Georgia - 011506CT metaG (spades assembly) | ecosystem: Environmental > Aquatic > Marine > Intertidal zone...
TTACCGGCGACTTGATCAGAACAGCAATGTCTGCAAGCTCAAGCATGGAAATATCATTTTCACTGTCACCCAATGCAATCACCTGATAAGACACGCCGGTTTTTTCAAGATAATAATTTTTCAGCCAGTTAACCGCCTTGCCTTTGTCACATCCAGCGGAAACATGAAGGAAGCGCCCTCCCTGTAGAGTATCCAGTCCGAACCTGTTCAGGATTTGCTGAAACTGCGTTAAATGTTCTTCAGTGTCCTGCCATTGCAGTGGTTCGCCATACTCTCTTTGCATGGCTTTTCCTGCACTCTCTTCATCCAGACCAGTTGCCTCCATCAGATCAGACAATGTCATGTCACTGAAACCGGTAAAACTAAACGTATTACCCTCATCAGAACCTTTTATTGTCTGCAGAATAGACAGAATATCAGCACGATTCATACCAAACTCTACCCGCTCATGTTTTTTGCCATCTGAATCCGCAGCGGGCACGTACACTGCTGCGCCATTTTCTGCAATGAAAGGATCCTGAATGTCTAATGCCTTCCTTATTGGCAGTATTTCAGCGGCTGTTTTACTGCTGCATAGAATTAAGGGAATGTGCCTTGATTTAAGCAGGTCCAGCGCTTGCTGCGCCGCATTCCAAGCGTAGGTGTGGTGATCCAGCAAGGTACCATCAAGGTCTGAGACAACGATATATTCCAGCTTCATCTTTTATTTTGACCCTGAAAAAACTATATTGGCTGTTGGTATGAGGGGGTTAGAGTTTCAGCGCATTCAATCATTGTTGTTTTCCTTATTCTCATTGCCTTATTCACTGCAAGATTGATTCCGCTCCATAATGGACGCGGTTGGCCTGATTTGGCGCCAGCGCCGTAAACAGTGTTACAAAACGGTGCAAGGTTTGCCAGCATGCCTGAAATTGGTGCTTTATGTGCGCAAAGTTTGCAGAACATTGATCCCCGACATTCTTTTAATAATACAATCACCTAATCAGCATGGAGCAATAAACCTCCCTGCGCCAATAACAGGCAAGACATCATTATGTATATAGACACTTCAACCCTTAGTAACAAGGAAATGTACAAGTTTCTTATCGGTGGCATAGCACCACGGCCTATTGCCTGGGCCGGCACCCGCAGTAAAGATGGCATCAACAATCTGGCGCCCTTCTCCTTTTACAATGCTTTCAGCTCTACTCCACCTATCGTCGGCTTTTCCGCTATTCCCAGGCTGGATGGTAGTAACAAGGATACTTTGCAGAACATTATCGACACTGAGTGTTTTACCCTCAGCACTGTGAGCCACAAGCTGGTGCAGCAAGCCAGCAAGTCAGCTGCATTGCTGGAGCCCGATGAAGATGAATTTGATTATGCCGGGCTTGAACCCGCAGAAGCGCAAAATATCAATGCACCCTATGTGAAAGATGCCTTGCTGGTATTCGAATGCACGCTCAACCAGATTGTCAGCTTTGGCCATCACGAAGGAGCAGGAAACCTCATTCTGGGAGAAATCAAATTCATTACTATTGATGACTCCATCTACAACGATGGTTATGTAGATATTGCCAAACTGGATCCTGTTGGCCGCCTGGCTGGCAACTGGTATTCGACTATTCGCGATCGTTTTGAGTTAACAAGAGGCTAACCCATGAGAATCCTTTCATATTTTCTACTCGCCACCTGCTGTTATATTCCACTGGGACAGGCACAGCAGGCTCTGGACGACTCGACATTGAATGATGCCGAAATTACCAGTCGGCTCAACCGGGCGATACAAGGTGATACATTACTGGATAGTGCCGACATACTGGTGGTCAGTGTGAATGGCTATGTCATGCTTGCAGGCCAGGCGCTGAGCCAGGAACAAAAACAGCAGGCATCCCTTACTACGGCCTTTGCCAGCGACAAAATTCGACGCCTGATTAATGAGCTGGAAATTGTGGACAGCCTGGATGATAGTTTTGAGGCAAGTGATCAGGCTATTCTGGATCAGATTATTGAGACCATACCTGGCATGTCTCCTGCCACCATCCCGGTGATTCATAACGGCGTCGTGCACTTACTGGGGCAAGTGACCCGCAGCGAAGGTGATGAAGTTGCCAATACCATCAGCCGCATGAGCGGTGTGAAAAATATTCGTCTGAGTTACGAATATATTCAGTAAATTCAAAATAAAAAAAACAAAAAAAAAGGGTCGCTATTGCGACCCTTTTTTTCAAAACAATGCCTCCTAGTAATCCAGAGGTGTATCTCTTATCTGGAACTGAACCATCTTGCCGGTCGTTCCTTTACCACCTTCTGTGTGCCAGATCAGGTGAGTACCGTAGTTGGCCCAGATACTGCGACCTTTCCAGCCCAGATCAGGATCGTCAACACGGGCATCAAGCCCCCTGCTGTAGAAACCAAGTGGGTAAGGTACTCGCATATAAGTCCAGTCGCCACTTTCTGGATCAAGGGCAATCAGGGAGTCTGACCATGAACCATTAATGATCGGGGTATCCTTGCCCAGTCCGGTAATGTCATGCTGATCTACCCAGCCGAAATAATGGAAATCGGCAGGCACATCTGTGTTGCCAATTTTAGGGCCTGGTGTCTCATAAAGGGTCCAGCCAGCCTCACAATGAGTACCCATTTCGGTACCCGCTCCATTTAATACAGGACATGCGTTGCGATCAAAATGGGCCCAATGGGAGCTGCCCGCAAGAGCGACCCAGGGATTACCTTCGCTATCGATATCCATTCCGCGCGGATCAAAGCCGGGATCAGGAATGGCGTAGACTTCAGAGATACAGGTTTCGGGAGGGTTTGAGCCTTTATCCAGCCTGATGATTGAGCCATAAGGGTGCAGTGCACTGTTTTCATTGGCACCCCAAACGACATCAGTATCATTAGGATCAGGTATCACTGTATACATATTGGCCTGAATTTCAGTGTCAAGATTTGGATCTATTTCTTCTCCCCAGGCATTCCATGGGCGGGTAATAACCCCATCACCATTGGTATCAATAATCTGGGGACACCAGCCCTGAGCCGCCTCCTCGTCATGGGTCAGATCAAACACACGGGTGTTTACCCAGCCAAAAACAGGACCCAGCAGTTCATTAAAGTACAGGGTATCGTCAGGGTCTGTTCCGAACTGCAGGTGATGCGTTGCGAAACAGGTATCAATCAGCTCAAACTCACCTGTTGCCGGATCGTAGACAGAAGCCTGGCGATTGCTGAAGCTGCGTGGGTAGTATTCAGAAAACTTGTTTCCGGAATCACGATCACAAAAATCCGGCTGGTTGTTACGTACTTTGGAGGTAATCCATACCCGGCCATCAGGACCCAACATGGCATTATGTGGATCGGACGGATTTTCAGGACCCCACAAGTGTTCATAGCCCCAGAAATTAGATGGTTGTCCCGGTGGTGGGAAACGTGAATTAACTTCACGGGGATCTTCGCGAGTTGGAATCACTACGTCATAGGCGTCATTGGTGATTGGATCAACAATAGACAACAGACCATGACCTGAAGAAACTGCATAGGTCGGCCCATAGGCATTCACTGTAGGATTGTTTTTGTCGGTGGTGATTTCATCGTGCATGAAATCGGTATCACCACCAATGTCGCGCAAGGTAACGACGATATTACGTTCGATGCCTTGAGGACGTGGCGGTGCTGGTGGTAATGCACCAGCTTCAATACGGTCAGTCCAGTCAGCCATCATGGAGGACATCCCTGGCAGGCCAAACTGGGCGAAGTTACCAAACATGGAGCCACCGCGAACACCGGTCTGGGTGCGGTATATCCATGCTTCCTCAGAGGAATCAAAACCCAGAGCATCCATATGACCCAGTGAACGGGTAATCTGGTTGCCTATCTGGTGGCAAAACCCGCAATCGCTTTTAAATTCATGCATCATGCGCTTCTGGCTGTTGATGGCCGGTGCAAAACCCTGTCTGGCTTCACCTTCAGCTGTTAGTACATCATCACCAGGAAACTCCATCAGGGAAACCCAGTAATCCGCAGGATAAACTTCAGCAGCTTCAGCCGGTGTGCTTGCTACCACAGCGGTCAGATCAAGATCTCTGTCACCAGGGCGCCCTTCTACAGACTCAGAATCTGCCAGTCCATATCCCCTGACCCAAACGTTGTATGTTGCTTCAGGCAGCTGAGGCAAAACATAGTTACCATCATCATCAGTGACGACAATTTTAATGTAGGGGGTATTGGTCTCTTTGGTTTCTGCAATGACCCAGACTCCCGCTTCCGGTCCGTCTTCGCTGGTCACCTTGCCTGTAATATATCCATCTGGATATTTTCGCTCACCCGCCATGGGTGCCTGTGCCATCACACTGCTGCTGATAATAAACAGACCAACCGTGATAGCGCCTAGTAACTTCTTCATAGATCCTCCTAAAGATGACCCTGGGATAAGATAATAAATAGATAAGAATGGGTATTGAAAATTATTATAATAATTCTTTTCCCTTCAGGGAATCGCCGAGTATACCTGACTTTTTTTTCTATATTAATGCTTTTCTCCCACCTGCGGGAATACAAACAGCAGTTAAACATACAGGGTTTCGTTTTACCTGTAATCACAATACAATCTGGCGCGTTTCATAGCAGATTTTATCCTGATCAGATTACTCAGCGATGTGACCAGGGCAATGATCTGAAACTCCAAACAGAGGTATTAATGTCTAACAATATTTCAGCCAATAACCTGCAAATATCAAGGGTGCTGTATGATTTCATCGACAAAGAAGCAACGCCCGGTTCAGGCATTACAGCGGATCAGTTCTGGGACTCCCTGGCTGCCCTGATTGCTGAATTTGGTCCGAAAAACAAAGCCTTACTCAATAAAAGAGATAAACTGCAGGCTCAGATTGACGACTGGCATAAAGCGCATGATATGGCTTATTACCAGGCCCATCGTGACGAGTACAAGCAGTTTCTGATGGATATAGGCTATCTGGTGCCAGAGGGTGAAGATTTTCAGATAAGTACCTGGAATTCAGATTTTGAAATTTCCATCGTCGCCGGCCCCCAGCTGGTGGTGCCGGTGATGAATGCACGCTATGCCTTGAATGCCGCCAATGCTCGCTGGGGCAGCCTGTTTAATGCCCTCTATGGTACCGATGTGATTCCATTTACTGGCAACGAAGCGAAAGGCTATGACGAGGTCAGGGGACAGGCGGTAATTGACTGGGCCGATGAATTCCTCGATCAGGCAATCCCTCTTGAAAGTGGCCGGCATTCACAGGTGCGTGAATACCGACTCGTCAACCAGGATGGTCACATCGTGCTCCAGGTAGAACTTAATGATGGCAACATTACCCAGCTGACCAACCAGGACAAGCTGGTAGGCTGGCAGGGTTTTTCCGAAGCCCCTGAAGCGCTGCTGTTTGTAAATCATGGACTGCACATTGAAATGCAGATCGACAACGACAGCCAGATTGGCAAACAGCACCATGCCAATATCAAGGACATCGTTATGGAATCAGCCATGACAACAATCCAGGATTGCGAAGACTCAGTAGCCGCTGTCGATGGTAATGACAAAGTTGCTGTTTACCGCAACTGGCTTGGACTGATGCGCGGCACTTTGCAGGAAACCTTTGATAAAGGCGGTAAACCGCTTACCCGTATGCTGAACCAGGACCGCTTTTACAAAGGCACCAGTGGTGAAACAGTTTCCATGCAGGGCCGCAGCCTGCTGCTGGTTCGCAATGTGGGCCACCTGATGACTACAGATGCGGTGCTGGATCAGGATGGAAACGAAGTGCCTGAAGGCATTCTTGATGCCATGGTTACAACTCTCTGTAGCAAGCATGACCTGCTGCGAAACAGTCCCTATCGAAATAGTCGAAACGGCAATATCTATATCGTCAAACCTAAAATGCATGGTCCGGAAGAAGCTGCCTTTACCAACGAATTGTTTAATGCCGTTGAGGATGCTCTCGACATTAAACGCAATACCATCAAAGTTGGCGTAATGGATGAAGAGCGTCGCACCAGTGTTAATCTTAAGGAAAGTATCAGGGCGGTCAGGGAACGGGTCTTCTTTATTAATACCGGCTTCCTTGATCGAACCGGTGACGAGATTCACACCAGCATGCATGCCGGCCCTTTCCTGCCCAAAGATGCCGTGAAGGGACAGCCCTGGATTGGCGCCTATGAAAACTCCAATGTGGATATTGGTATCAAGTGCGGGTTTATAGGCAAGGCACAAATTGGCAAGGGCATGTGGGCAAAACCTGACATGATGGCAGACATGATGAATCAGAAAGTCGCCCATCCCAATGTTGGTGCGAACTGTGCCTGGGTTCCCTCCCCTACAGCGGCAACCCTGCATGCCATTCATTATCATCAGATTAATGTAACCGTAACCCAACGACGCCTTGCTTCCCGAAACCCCGCCAGTGTCGATGACATTCTTACCATTCCATTAATGACAGAAAACAATCTGTCTGCTGAAGCCATTCAAAATGAGGTCGACAACAACGCACAGGGAATACTGGGTTACGTAGTACGCTGGATTGACAGTGGCGTCGGTTGTTCTAAAGTTCCCGACATCAACAATGTTGGCTTGATGGAAGACCGTGCCACGTGTCGCATTTCCAGTCAACATATTGCCAACTGGTTATGTCATGGTATCTGTTCTGAAGAGCAGGTCATGGAATCCATGAAGCGAATGGCCAAAATTGTCGACGAACAAAACGCCAGTGATCCTGCTTATCGAAATATGGCACCGGATTTTGACGGCGTTGCTTTTCAGGCGGCCTGTGATCTTGTTTTTAAAGGTATGGAACAGCCCAATGGTTACACTGAACCAGTGCTGCATGCACGACGAAAAGAACTAAAAAGTAAAAGCTGAAGCTAAATAAGCCACTGCGGAGACCGGTAATGCTCACTATAAAAACAAGAGTACTTTTTCTGACCGGTCTGCTTCTGGTTCTGAACGGCATGGCTGCCAATGCTCAATTGCCTTCGCCAAATACAAGCGGCGTGAGTTCTGGCCATACGCACCTGATCGTCCCCAATGTCGCCAAACATCGGGAAATCTGGAAATTGCTGGGAGGCGTCGAACGTTCTTCAGGACGACTCCAGGCACTGATGTTCCCAGGCATGTTCATCCTGCTGCGGGAAGGTCAGCCCTCAGCTACTTCAGTGAATACCACAGCAAACCATATTGGCTTTACCATCAATGATTACGCGCTCTACAAGGCTAAGCTGGAAGCAGTTGCAGCAAGCTTTTTCGTGGACGATGGCGTAGGACAGATTATTGCCGATCTGCCAGATGGTGTGCGTATTGAACTGGCTCTGGATGCTGAACAGGACTTACCCATCATGTTTCATCATACGCATCTGTCACCTGCGAATACCGGGGAGCTGAGGCAATGGTATGTGGAAGTCTTTGGCGCAGAAATAGGTGAGCGACGCGGCATGCCATCAGCTGTTATTCCTGGCGGACGTGTTGATTTTCTTGAGAACCCCAACGGCGACCCCCTGCCCACGCAGGGCACGGCTATCGACCATATTGGTTTTGAAGTAGCAGACCTGGATGCCTTTGCACAAAGAATGGATGCCATGGGAGTAGTCTTTAATCGGGCACCTGAGTGCATTGCCGCAATCGAACTTTGCATTGCTTTTATCACTGACCCCAAAGGCACCTACATTGAGCTGACCCAGGGTTTAGCGCGTATACAATAGCGGAAAAAAACCGGCTTGAGTCAGGTGGATCGACCAAAAAATATTTTTTAGTATTTTTTTGATCTGCATTTTTTTCTCCTGCGTAACGAATTCCGCAATACAACATAGGAGAAAGTAATGAAACGCAATGCATCACTTCTGAAACTTTTTACTGTAAAAACATTCCTGATATTTTCAGTACCTGCTTTTTCACAATCTTTTTATGTATCAGGCTCAGCGGGACAAAACTATCAGGATGACACTTCCAACAATGGCGCTTTCACGTCGGCCTTTACGACGGGCGCAGTCACCGGCGTAAACCCTCCACTAAACATTCCGGCGGGAAGTGCCGTTTCCTGGACGACCGATTATGACAACGGCAATGCTTTCAACCTGGCTGTTGGCATGATTCGAGACAACTATCGTTTTGAACTGGAATATTCACAAACAGAAGCTGACGTCGACAGACACCAGGGCGTTACCGCTGCAGGGATTGATCTATCAGCCATTGATGCCGGCGTTCTCATTTCAGGGAATGTGGGTGATCTTGGTGTATCAACAGCGGCTCTGGTAGCAGCTGGTCAGGGCGAACTGGAAACCTCAACATTGATGCTGAATGCCTACTACGATTACAAAACTGATTCCGCCTTTACGCCTTATGTCGGTGTTGGTATCGGTACAGCCACCACCGATCTTGAATTCAGTCCTTCCGGCGTCGGCGTTATCAGTGATGATGACAATACTTTTGTCTATCAGCTCATCCTTGGTGCCAGTTATAGCTTCACTGACAAGCTGGATGCTTTTGCCAGCTATGTCTATCGTGATGCTGATGAAGCATCACTTAACGCTTCTCTGCTGCCAGCACGCTTTGAAATCAATAATGAATCAAGCCTGCTGAATGTAGGCCTGAAATTTTCTTTCTGATATTGAGCTAAAAAAAAGACCAGCAAATGCTGGCCTTTTTTGTTCATGATTTTGAAACTTTCTTGCGTATTTTTTCTACTGATCAGGCAAGGCAAACACATAAACATTGTTGCCATTTCCGTTATCCAGGTTCAGTTTTATTGGCCCCATTGAACCGGTATTAAGACCTGGATGAGATAAATTATTTCCTGTAATAACTGCCACATACTGCTTGCCATCCACCGCATAAGTAATATTGCTGGTGGAAACCGGGGCATTGAGAATGGTCTCCCACAGCACTTCACCAGTATCCAGATCCTGGGCACGGAAGCGGCGGTTAATATCCCCCCAGAACAAAAGATCACCGCCGGTGGTCAGCACCGATGATGTGGTAGGAACCGGTCCGGTCACCCAATAGGTAATTTCACCAGTTTCCATATTAACCTTGGCCATGCCATTCAATTCTTCCGGAGGCACCCCTGGCGCAGAAATGCCTATCCTGCTTTGTGGCATGGCAGGCATGGATTCAGAAGCCGGTGTAGCCGAGGTCATATTCAGGCAATTCTTGATATAGGGAACATACATGGCATTGCGCTGGGGATTATAGGAGCCGGGCCAGTACGAGCGGGTATTGAAATAGCAGATAATGCGATGAGCACCGGGCTCATCCAGAATCAGATCGCGGTTAATCATGGTGGCACCGGTACTGACATCGATGTCCTCGATAAGAAAGTTTTCCGTTTCTTCCGGAAACGGCATGGCCCAGAGAAACTCGCCAGTGTGCTTGTCCAGTACCCAGAGTCCACCGCCCTCACCCACATTGACGATCACATCGCGTTGCTGGCCACTGACCTCTGGATTAATCCACTTCACATGGGCCGGATCCGGATTCACCGCAGTACGAAAAATGATTCTTTCCTGATTCATATCTTCATCCCAGTCATCACCCGGCAAATGCTGGTAATACCAGTTCAGGGCACCAGTATCAGGATCAATGGCAAGGGTCGAATTGCTGTAGAGGTTGGCGGGTGCGGAATAGGACACAGCCCCTGGATCACCTCCGTGGCGTTCATAGCGGGTATAGGGTGACGGGTTGGCCACACTCCAGTAGATCAGTCCGGTTTCTGCGTCATATCCGCCGGGCAGCCCCCAGGTGGAGGCCGTTCTTTCTTCCAGTGGCAGGCCAGCCCAGGTGTCAAACCCGGGCATTTCTGTGGGCGCCTGTGCGGTGAAAAATTTCCATGCCAGTTCACCGGTCAGGGCATCATGGGCGGAAATAAAACAACTGGAGCGCTCGCGACAGGTTCCCCCTGCCAGCACCTTGCCTTCAATGACAATGGTGCCGGAAGTAATATCACGGCCCGTGGGCTCACTGCGCCAGCGTTCCTCCCCGTTCACCGCATCAATGGCAATCACCGAACCATCAGAGGCGCCGAAATAAATCATGTCCTCGTAAATAGACATGGTCTTGGAACGACCGGCACCTCTGCCTTCCACATCAGGGATATGGCGCCAGATAAGGTCGCCGGTAGTCGCATCCAGTGCGGCCACAGAACCATCGGGCATGGTTAGATACATAACGCCGGCATAAACCGTTGGAATGGTTTCAGTAATACCTTCGGGCAAACCCAGGGACCAGGCCAGACTGAGCTGAGACACATTATCCCGATTGATCTCGTCCAGCGGACTGAAACGCTGGGCATCATAGCTGCGAGAGTACATTAGCCAGTCATCCGGATTCGGGTTCAGCAGCATCTCCTGGGTCACCGGGCGATAGTTTTCAATGGCAGGCGTTGAAGACAGGGCATTAAAGGAGCTTGGATTCAGCCCTTCAGACTGGTTAAAGTTCACTGCCAGAAACCTGAGGTATTCAAGCAGAGCCGGCATTTGCGCATCTGATATTACTACCGGCGGCATACCTTTCTCCGGATTACCCGCTCTCAGAAAAACAGCCAGATCCTGATTACTTTCTTCGGCAACGCGGCCCAGCATGGAGGGCGCTAACGTGCCTCCCTGGCCATTTGAGCCATGGCAATGGGCACAGATGCCATTGTAGATTTCCAAACCCTCGGCAACTTCCTGTGCAGACACAGTGAATGCCGGGAAACAGAAAAAAATAAAGACCAAAGATCGACGAATTAATGAATACATAGTGTTATCCAAAGTGGAGGCTGTTTACTGAAACCAGGCAGTAACATCGTGTGAATATTTTTTATTTTTCGAACTGCCAGTCATTAACCAACTTGTATCTGGCTGTTCTTATTGTTTTAAACTTCCCATCTTCAATATCATAAATACCCCAGCTGACAATTCGCAATACCTGCCCTTTTTTCAGTGGCACCCCCCAAAAACTGTCATCCCAATCAGCGATGACTTCAAAGGTGGTCGGGATTTCAACGGCAAGTTTGTCGCCATCCCTGATAAAGGTGGTTACTTCTACCTTTTCACTGATGTACTTTTTTACATCCGCATAAAAATCCTTTATCCCCTGCGCACCACGAATTTCAGATCCATTCAAATCAAGCACCACATCAGGATGATAAAACTTGATAAAGGAAGGGTCGTTGGCATTAAACAGCGCCAGATATTCATCGTAATCCGCCCGCGTCATCCCCTCTTCTGCCGCAATAATGCTGACCGAAAATAAAACAAAACCGGCTAAAAATAAATTAACGAAGCTATGGATGAGTTTTTTCATTGAAGCTACCCTTTATGTTCTTATTTTTAGTTTTTCTTATTTTTAGTTTTTCTTATTCTGGTTTTTCGGTTCGCTGGAGAAATACGATCTGCCTTGCTGCCTGTTCAACAATATCTGAAGCAACTTAAGCCTGCGGGTTATTAACGAGATGATCAATCAACAGCACTGCTTCATCAAGTCTTTGCACAACCCGAATATTGATGCCCTTGAAGTGCCCTGCGGTTTTAAACATTTTGGAAATTGCCTGACCATAAACATTACCGGTCACAAAAATAGTCCCCAGATAACCCTTGTTTAATGCCAGCACTTTGTATTTTCCCAGCAAGCGGTTGCTTTCATAGTAGCCAAAATCTAGCGCTTTGACTTCTGTAAAATCGACTATCTCGTAAAATGGCTCATTGAAATCATCATCAACTTCAAGATTGTGAATATAGTCGAAAACCTCATCCATAGTCCCCTCACCCAGCATGCGGCAGAGAACATAATGCTTTTGCATATTTTTAGTATAGCTAACTGGCATCGGACACCTTTGTATATTGGCAATAAATCTATCAGGTTAACTGGCTATAGTCACTGCACAAGCCATTGTTTTGGTCTGTGCAATTCATTTTCTGGAGTATCACAGGGCCAATGCATATAAAGCAGTAGAGGTGAGCCTTGAAATACAGTTACAATCAGTCCGTATTTGGGAAAAACAGATTCCTGCAATACTGTCGCTCAACGACATGGAAAATCTGTACATAATAAATTATCAGGAAAATGACTATGGCTATTTTTACACACGTAACCCTTGGCACTAATGACTATGATAAAGCGGTAGCTTTTTATGATGCGGCTTTAGGTGCGCTTGGCATCGACAATCTGGGCAACCTGCATCCAACTGCCATGATGTATGGCAAGGGCTCTCCGGAATTTGTCGTTCTTACTCCTTCAGATGGCAACCCAGCCTGTCATGCCAATGGTGGCACTATCGGCTTTGCTGCTGAAAACAGAGCTCAGGTCCACAAATTTCATGAAGCCGGACTGGCTGCTGGTGGAACTGACGCAGGCGAGCCAGGTCCTCGTACCTTTGCGCCGAATGCCTACGCTTCTTACCTGCGTGATCCAGATGGCAACAAAATCTGTGCCTATTCTTTTTCCGAGGAATAAAGAAGCATGAGAAAAGGCCGGTAATCGTACCGGTCTTTTTTCTTTCATGGACGTTGGTTGGTATGGGTAAATTTTCGAGCTTTCTTTCAGAGTTACCAATCAATATAGCAATCAATATATTAAAGAGGGGAAGCCTATGTGCGACGAAAGAACAGAACTTGAGAATACTGAATACCTGAAAAAAAAGTCCAAGGTCACGCGCCGAAAATTCAACAAAATGTCTGCCGGTGCCGGACTGGCGATGATGCTGCCACCGGTAGCCAACGCCCAGGACGTGGTTTCATCAAATGTGGAAGTCACCACACCTTATGGCACAGCGGATTGTTTTTACGTGCACCCTGCTTCTGGCTCACATGCGGCAGTTCTGGTGTGGCCAGACATTTTCGGCCTGCGTCCGGCCTTTGAACAAATGGGAACACGTCTGGCCCAATCCGGTTACTCGGTACTGGTAGTGAATCCTTTTTACCGGCTGACCAAAGCGCCAAGCTCCCAGCCAGGCGCCGATTTCAGCGATCCTGATACGCGCAATATGCTGATGTCACAGATGGGCTCATTGACACCTGAAACTCAATTTCAGGATGCAGAAGCTTTTGTTACCTGGCTGGACGCCCAGGATGAAGTGGATACCAGTCGCGGTATCGGTACCACAGGTTATTGCATGGGTGGTTCCATTGTCATGCGCACAGCCGCAGCCATGCCTCATCGTATTATGGCAGGCGCCACCTTCCACGGCGGCAACGGTATGGCATCTGACGCTCCGGACAGTGCTCACCTGCTTATTCCCCAGACCAAAGCCCATATGCTGCATGCATTGGCCGCCAATGATGATGCCCAGGCTCCCGGAATGAAGGACAGGTTACGCCAGGCCTATGAAGATGCCAATATCCCGGCAGAAATCGAAGTCTATAATGCCCAGCATGGCTGGTGTTCGCTGGATTCTGCAGTCTACGATGAAGGTGAGGCTGAAAGAGCCCATAGTCGATTGCTGGCACTATTTGAAACGGCCCTGGCCTGATTCACTTGAATCAGCGTTGCCAATATAAAACAACGCTGAACAGTTATACATTAGTTTACAGTGGGCAGGCCCTCGGCCTGCCACTGTAATAAACCGCCTTTGATGTTAGCCACTTTATCCCAGCCATTTTGCTTGAGAATATTCGCCGCCAGTGCTGAACGTTTACCGGAACGACAGAGCGTCATCAAAGGCTTGTCCTTTGGTAACTCTTCCAGACGATCGCGTAATTCATTAATTGGTATAAGAATGGCCCCTGCCAGGCGCGTGCTTTCTTCGTCGGTTTCCACCGCAGTGCGCACATCCAGAATATTCACATTATCCATATTGGCCGCCACCCACTGCGGCGTAATCTCAAAACTTCCGCTATAGGTTGTAACAACCGGCGCCCAGTCAGGTTTCTGAGGCAAATGTTCCGCATCAGGTTCGCCCCCTTTGATATTACCCGGTACAGCGACATCAATTTGCTTGGGATGTGGCAACTGCATGTTTTCCATATAACCAATAAAATCACCTTCATTAGCCAATCCGCCAAGTCTGGGATTGAGGGTTTTCTCTTCTCCAATGGAGCTGGCTGTGCGCCCGGCATAATCATGTCCCGGGTATACCAGGCAATGATCTGGCAGCAGGAACAACTTGTCATGGATGGAATGAAAAAGTTTTTGCGCCGATCCCTGCTGAAAGTCGGTACGACCACAACCACGAATCAAGAGGCAATCCCCCGTGAAAACCATACTCTCATTATCAAGCACAAAGCTGATACAACCATCGGTGTGGCCAGGAGTTTCTTTTACGGTCAGGTAACGATTACCAAAATTAATAACATCTTCATCGGAAAGAACTCTATCAAGTTTTTCTATCCCGGAAGCCTTTGATGCCATCAATGCTGATCCCAGGGCATTATTCAACAGCCAGGCGCCGGTGACATGATCTGCATGGCAATGGGTTTCCAGACAGGCCAGAAGCGTTAGTTGCAATTCATTAACCAAAGCAAGATCGCGTTCATGCTGCTCATATACCGTATCAATAAAAACCGCTTCTCGCGTGTTTTCATCTGCCAGTAGATAAGAATAGGTGCCCGAGGTTTGATCAAAAAGTTGTTTGAATATCATGTATCGTTATCCTGTCCTGCTTTTCCATTACGTACCCAATTAAAACATTCTTCACCCAGTTCACGCATACCAAGCTCAATATATTCCTTGATATCCTGATCGCCGAGTACATCCTTCCAGCGTTTATTGGTACCTTTGTTGATAAAAGTCTGCGCTCCACCTTCAAAAATTTCGCCGCCCATCGGCGTCACATGGGCCGCATTGGCCTTCATCCATTCGAAAGTGGAGTGCTCTATGATGGCGTCCCATTTATCGGCTTCGGGCTGAATATCCAGAAAAGCAGCGAGCTCCCTGATTTCCCCCGCCAGATCTTTCTTCAGGTCATTAAAATGTACCAGCTTCATGTTTGGCAGATTTCGGTAATCCCACCAGGTTCTGACATTCTCCCAGAAAGACCACATGGGGTATTCATCATGGAGGAAGAGTTTCCAGAATTCATAAGGATCTGCTGGTGGTCTGTAAATTTCAGGTCCCACCCTGCCGGGTGTGTCATTGAACATTTCGTAAAAAACATCCATCGCATTAAACAGGTGGTTATGCAGGCTCCAGACAATATCAGGCAGGTCCCTGGCCACATAGATATATTTCGCCGCGGGATAAAACGTCAACGCATCCAGTGGTAAATGCGTTTTGATAAAGCGTCTATTCTGCTGGTCTGCGAGCATGCCAAGTTTTTCTTCTTTGGGAATAACCCTGACATCCAGCCAGGGAGAAAAATCATTGGCAGTAACGGCAGCATCGCCATTAAAAATCAATTGCCCGATGATCTGCTGCATCCATGTGGTCCCCGCCTTGGCATAGGTACCAATAATGATGTCATCATCCCTGAATTCAAGTTCATTCCAGATGCTTGAATCCATATGATGATTATGGAGTTCACGCTGTTTTTCTGGCCATTGTATAGCATCACTCATCTTACTATTTCCCAAACCCTGCTCCGATCACTTTTATGCCCATGCCTGCTCGTGCTTGTTCATCTTTTGCCACAAGTAAGCAAAAATGGATAGCAGAAACACAACGATTAAAGATACACAGATTTCATGGAAAGCAAAATGGAAAAACCGGGTCTGTTCAAGTGTAATGCGAGGCATGGACATTCACTAACGTAGCCCCTATGCTTTCCATCATCAGTTTCATCCAAGCTCACAATCAACCTCAAAGATAAAAAGATCTACACCATGAATGAAAGCATCAAGAAAACACTCCTTAAAACCGGTCTTCTTACTGTCTTATTTTCAACAATCACCGCCTGCGCACAGGGAGGCAGTGTTATTTACGTCACTAATGAAGACTCCAACTCCGTCACCATGATCTCCGGTGACAGCCATGAAGTGATCGCAACTATTCCCGTAGGCAAACGTCCTCGCGGCATCAAAGTCAGCCCCGATGGCAGCCTGTTTTACGTCGCGCTCAGTGGCTCGCCAAAATGTCCGCCAACCATGGATGATGAGGTGTGTGAAGCAATGGAAGCGGACAAGGCCGCTGATGGCATTGCTGAAGTAAACCCACTTACACAGCAAGTGATCCGTATTCTGCCCAGTGGCTCAGACCCTGAGCAATTTGATGTGAACTGGCAAACAGGCAAACTCTATGTCTCCAATGAAGACACCCATACCGCTACCATACTGGATTTAAGTCAGGGTGAAATTCTGATGACCATCCCTACCGGCCTGGAACCCGAAGGAGTCAGGCTGTCACCCGATGGACGCCTGTTTTACGTAACCGGTGAGGTAGCCAGCGACGTCACTGTTATCGACGCCAATACTGGTGCGGAAATCACTCGCATCAATGTTGGATTACGTCCACGTGATTCCGTTTTTACCGCAGACAGCAGCACCGCCTATGTGTCGGCGGAATTTGGCGAACTCATTAATATCATTGATGTGGCTTCAAATACTGCAGTAGGTGAAATCCCACTGGCAGAGGGCTCTTTGCCCATGGGACTGGTACTCTCCCCTGATGAATCAACCCTGTATGTAGCCAATGGCCGCGGACAGACGGTCGTTGCCATTGATCTGGCAAATCGGGAAGTAGTTAATTCGGTAGTCGTTGGCCCGCGACCCTGGGGACTGGCCATGAGCCTTGATGGCACAACACTCTATTCTGCCAACGGTCCATCGGATGATATATCCGTAATTGATATTGCCAGCTTTGAAGTCATCAAAAAAATTCAGGTTGGGGAAACACCCTGGGGAGTAGTCGTAGGACCAGCCCCCTGATTTGATTTCAATTTATAGTATCTATCAATAGTGTCTATTTACAGCTTGCTATAGCTTGAGGGCCATACGGACAAAGCCTTCCGCCTGACCATCAATTCTGTACATATCCTGAATCACACACAGTTTTTCAAAGCCGGCTGTTTCATAGAGGTGGAATGCCGGCTTGTTATCGCACAACACTTCAATATCAATCCACTCCAGTAAATTACTCTGCCGCGCCCATTCGCAGGCAAATTCCAGCAGTGTACGACCAATGCCCAGTTGGCGGCACGATTTAATCACGCCCATACCAAGCAAGGCACGATGAGAGGTATTCACTTCCTGATGCGCGCGCAGATCAACATGACCTAGAATGTTTTTATTGTTCTCATCCATTGCAAGCCAGGCACGACGCCAGCCAGGCTGGCCAATTGTTTTTGATAAACCCGCCACAAAGGCCGCTTCTTTTTCAGCCGGCAGTTTGACAATTTCTCGTGGCACTGGCTGAAAAAGGGGCGCACCTGATTTACCGTTTTCTTCCAACTGGGCATTCAGATAATCAAAAAATGCAGGATAGTCCCCTGCTTCCATTAAACGTATTCTAATTTTCACAATAGCCTTTGCTGAGAAAAGTGGCGATGCCCCTTATTTATTTCAACGTTACTTGAACGTTATGGATTGTATTAGTGACTTGCTGAATAGGACCAATAGTGCCATATTCTGACTCAACTTTTCTAAACAAATAAAAAGAAATACGGAGTAACCATGAAACGACACATCAACCCACTTTTTACTGCACTCCTGCTTATGTTCTCAATGATCAGCACAACGCTCTGGGCTCAGGGTATGGATCATGACATGGGAGAAAACATGGCCTCGCACATGGCTCTTCTTCAAAGAATGGAAGATAGAGAACAGATCGAACATCTGATGTGGCGTTATACCCGGGCACTGGATTCTTTTGATCCGGATGCCTATGTGGCGGTATTTACCGAAGACGGTTCATTCGGCGCAATCAAGGGGAAGGACGCACTACATAAAATGATGACGGACTACCGCGATGGCAGAGCAGAACAGGCAGCCAATGGAAACCCACCAGCGCCCATGTTTCACGCTACCGAAAATTACTGGACAGAATTCGTAAATAAGGATCATGCGCGACACCATGCCTACTGGGTTACCTACTTTGGCGCCAACGGACCCGATACACCAGCGCGCATGGTTTCTGTTGGCCGTAGTGTTGACGATATAGTCCGCGTTAATGGTGAATGGTTAATTCAATCACGCAATGTGAGCCCGGAAGATTAGCCTCTCGGTCAAGTCATAGATACCGATAAACCATTAGCATAGATCGTCATAAGATATCATTTTGATATCCAGCAAGGTCATGTGGCAAAGTTTGTAAATTGCTATAAGGCACTGTTATGGTTGTTTTAATGCCAAAAAGCCAGCTACACCTCTGGTTTTTCCATAGGCTTGGAGTAAATAGCTGATGATTTGAAAATAACTGCTTGTTCATATTTATAAAAATATGCAAACTAATCTAAAGTATTCAATCGCAATATCTTGATTCAAATTATATTTTTTTATTATCCAGCCTTTCTTGAATAATCAGTCAAATTATTTGACTAAATTAAAAGACTTTAAAAATATGTAGACCAGTAATTTGTTCAAGGATATGTAATTATGAACAAGGAAGGCATGACCGAAAACGCTCCAGACGAAATTGCTGGTATACCTCCAGAACCAGCCCATCAAGGGCTGGATGAAAATCAAACATCTGCTAATTATCATCAAAAAATTCTTGATGCCGTGCCTGACTGGGTATGGGAAATTGATCAGTATGGATTCATTACCTACTCCAACCCAAGGGTGCAGAATCTTCTGGGTTATGCTCCAGGAAAACTGGAAGATAAATCTTTTCTGCATCTTGTTCCAAAGAGCGATTCAATCAATGCCCGCACTTTACTTTCCGAAGACTGGGAAAGACAAGGCAATGCTGTCTATCTGAAACACTACCTGGTTTCCAAAGACGGAAATAAAGTTCTGTTTGAAACTACCGGATCTGTTTTTTTGGACACACTTAGCAACAAGCAAGGCACGCGCTTTTTCAGTCGACCTGTAGACACAGAGCAATCTTCTGAAGAACGGAAAAACAAGATGGCAATGTTCGCCGCCAACAATATTAGTCAGGGCATTGCCATTGCCAATTCTGAAATGATTATCACCTACGTCAATTCAACGATGACTGAAATATTTGGTTATACAGAGGACGAATTAATTGGTGAACCTCTGACCATACTGGGAACCGATAATGATACGGATCTGGTGAAATCCAAAGCAGTCTCAGCGGCACTAAGAAGCGATGCCTGCTGGGATGGTGAAGCCAGGAGAAAACACAAAAATGGAGAATATATTCCATGCATAATCAGCGCCCGTGCCATTGATAACAAAAACGGCCAGAGAATCTGTTACATCGGCACTTACATGGATAAGCGACCCCTGCAGAAGTCCAGCGCCAAGGTCCAGAATTCTCTCAAGAAAGTTATTAATACTATCTGCAATGCCATAGAAGACAGGAATGTCATCAAAAGTCAGCATCAGGAGCGTGTTACTGATCTGGCTGTTGCTATTGCGATAGAGATGGGGGCCAGTGTTCATTTCATTGAAGGGCTTTCTCTTGCTTGCCAGTTACATGATCTTGGCGAAATGTATATCCCTCCTGAAATCGCAAACCGGGTTGGTAAATTAAGTGATGCTGATTTTGAAATGATCAAAACTCATCCCAAAAAAGGCTATGAATTACTTAAGTCCATGAATCTTGAATGGCCTGTTGCCGATATTGTGTTACAGCATCACGAGCGTATGGACGGCAGTGGATATCCGTACCAGTTGCGCGGGGACGAAATTATGCTGGAAGCACGAATTCTGGCCGTCTCGGATGTTGTTGAAACCATGCTGACTGATCGCCCCTACCGTAGCGCCTGTAGTCTTGATCAGTGCCTCGCGGAACTGTCGGAGAATAAAGGTAAGCTATATGACTACGATGTCGTCGATACCTGCATCCAGCTGATCAGAGAAAATCATTATTTCCTCAAGCGACTCTAAGAAAGATTTTTCTCCAATCCCTGCCCCATACTCCCTCTATCTGTCTCCTGCCTGTTTCCCAGCTGTTCCCTGCGAGCTCCTGACACTATTTGCCAACACAAAGGTTGATATTTCATTTTAATGACACAGCTATCATCCTGTTGGCACTAATTTTCGTATATATTACTGTTTTATATAATGAGCTATCAGCCAAGATGGGGTATATTTGTTCACACATATAAACAAATATATTTGCCAGTGAGGAGTCAGTAATGAGCCAATGGGAAGGATTCGAAGAGCTCGTCAAAGTAGTTGAAGTGGGCAGTTTTTCGGGGGCGGCACGTTCAATGGGCGTGTCAAAAGGACACATTAGCCAGCGTATCAGTCAACTGGAAGACCGACTTGGGACAAGACTTCTGCATCGGACTACACGCAAATTATCCCTGACTGAACTCGGGAATCTGTACTACCAGCGCTGCAAGCAGATTATCGAAGACCTGGAAGAGATTGAAGAAACTGTTTCCGAGTTTCAGCAACGCGCTACCGGCTTGTTAAAAATTAGCTCGCCCAATCTGCTTGGTGAAATGCATATTGTCCCTGCTATCGCGGATTTTCTTAAAGAAAATACCACTCTGGAAATTGAGCTGAATTTTTATAGCCGCAAGGTTGATCTTATCGAGGATGCCTACGATGTTGCTATTCAGGTTGGCCCTCGTACTGACATCAATGTCGTTAACAAGCCGCTGGCCAGTACCACCTTCATTCTGGTGGCAAGTCCACGCTTTTTGAATCAGTACGGTACTCCGGAAGTTCCACAGGATCTCAAACATCTGCGCTGTCTGCGATTTACAGAATATGGCTCCAGCAAGCCATGGAAATTTATTCGTGGCGAAGAAACAGTTTCCGTCAATGGTCTCAGTCATTGGCACAGTAATAATGGCCATTGCCTGTTGGCCGCGGCACGCGACGGTTTAGGTCTGGCTTATCTGCCGGATTATTATCTGGCAGAGGACATGAAGGCGGGCAGACTCGTCAGAGTGCTGGGTGACTGGCGTGGCATCGAAAGAGACATCGTTGCGATTTACCAGCAACGACGACATTTGTCTGCCAAGGTAAAACTCTTCGTCGACTTTTTGCAGGACAGGTTCCACCAGGAAAAACCCTGGTAAGGTTCATCCCCCAATGTCCTGACGGGGATTTCCCCTCAGTGTGAATTACGGTAGGCTTGCGCCATGCCATTACAGCCCATTCTCAGCCTCATACAAAAATTTCTGTCAAAAGAATACGCCAGTGGTATTTTGCTTTTTTTCGCCGCATCACTGGCCATGATTGCAGAAAACTCTTCCTTGTCCGGTTTTTATGATTCCCTGCTCGCCACCCAGGTGGAAATCAGAATTGACGACTTCCAGATAGCCAAACCGCTTTTACTTTGGGTAAATGATGGCTTGATGGCAATTTTCTTTTTCCATGTGGGACTGGAAATCAAACGTGAAGTCCTGGGGGGCAAACTGTCTGAATTATCAGCAGTGACATTGCCTCTGTTTGGCGCTATGGGGGGCATCCTGGTTCCGGCTGGACTCTATGCTTTTATTAATCTGGACGATCCAGCCGCCCTGCAGGGATGGGCTATTCCGACGGCTACCGATATAGCCTTTGCTTTGGGCGTTCTGGGGTTGTTGGGCAAACGTGTACCAACCGGGTTAAAAGTATTCCTGTTATCGCTCGCTGTCATTGATGACCTATGCGCCATTCTAATTATTGCTTTCTTTTATACTTCCAGTCTCGGCATTTCTTCCTTGATAGTCGCCTCCATTATGATTTGCCTGCTCTACCTGTTAAACCGAATGAAAGTGACTTCTCTAGTGCCCTATTTTTTCGTTGGCCTGATTTTATGGGCTTCTGTATTGAAGTCGGGCATTCATGCCACTCTGGCCGGGGTGGTCATAGCCATGTTTATCCCCTATATCAAGCGACCTGATTCAGATATCAATATGCTGGAAGAAATTGAACATGACCTGAAGGATACTGTTTACCTTTTTATCCTTCCCTTCTTTGCCTTTGTTAATTCCGGGGTTTATCTTGGTGAGCTCTCCATAGATAGTCTGCTTAGACCGATCCCACTGGGCATCATGGCAGGACTGATTGTCGGCAAGCAACTTGGTATTCTCAGCTTTTGCTGGCTTGCGGTTAAAAGTGGTTTCGCAAGCATGCCTGATGATATTAACTGGAAGCAGCTTTACGGTGTTTCCCTGATTTGCGGTATTGGTTTTACCATGAGCCTATTTATCAGTTCACTGGCTTTTGAAACTGGCGACATCAGTACCATGGTGGATGATCGCCTTGGCATTATTGTCGGTTCGCTGTTATCCGGTATTGCCGGTTATTGTTTTCTGCGCTTTAGTAATAATAAAACGAATAATTAAAACGCTTATACTACGGCTATGCCCAATTCTCTTGAGGAATATATTTCATGACTATTTCAAGACGACAATTACTTGCGGCAACGACAACAACTGCGCTTGGCGGCCTACTTCCCCATGTAGCAATGGCTGCTGAAAAACGCCGCCTGGGACTGATCTTTCCGGTTATAGATCGCGGGCAACCAGAGGAAGGCCTGACTCTTTATGGCGACTCCATTGACTACCTCATTAATAACCTTGATCTGAAAACCATGACACCGGATGGTTATGATGCCGTTATTGACCAAATCCCCGAGAAAGCCCTTGGACTTGCAGCACAGGGTGTAGAGGCCATTATGATTATGGGAACCTCGCTCACTTTTTATCAGGGGCGTGAGTTTAATGAGCGACTTGCCAGAACAGTCGCAGAATCTACCGGCTTGCCTACTTCAACCATGAGCAACGGCATCATCAATGGTCTTAAGGAGGTAGGCGGTAAAAATATTGTTTGTGCTACCGCCTACAACGATGAAGTAAACAATCGACTGGTACGCTTTCTGGGCGAACATGATTTTAATGTTCTGAACATCGAAGGCCTGGGTATTGAAGCAGTGGAGGATATTTTTTCTGTAACAGATCCTCAGCTGATCGAGTTTTGTGAAAAAGTGACCAATGACGCTAATGCTGCAGACGCTATACTGATTAGCTGCGGCGGTCTGATCACCCTGAATATCCTTGCTCCGGTTGAAGAACGCGTAAGAATTCCTGCCGTATCAAGCACCCCCCATGCTCTCTTTGAAGGCACCAAATTGCTTGGCATGGATCCCCATGTGCAAGGGTATGGCCAGTTGATTTCGGGATAGCATGCCGCAGTTAGCAGCGAATTACTGGGGCCCTACAATATGCTCAAGGTCTACATTGTTATCCTGACAAAAATATTCTGTCATATGAAATGAAGACCATGGTACATCCCATGAGGCGGTCCAGGGTCTTGTGTAGGCACCCGGGTCATCTATAGTCACCTGGTAATGCAGGGTGTCGTGATCAGGTCTGGAAATCCTTTCAATTAGATGTAATTGATCTGTATGTGGCATACCGGAAGGTCTGCGTGCAAACCAGAATCGTTCGTTAAAGCCAACAGTATCGACGACCAGTGTATCGCCTTCCCAGTGACCGATGGAATGACCAAAAAATGTCGGCGTGTAAACCTCAAGATCGGGATGTTCCCTGCCATCAAGCCAGATTTCTCGCCAGCTCCTGTTAGCGCCTCCAGACATCACCAGGATTCTCTCACTACTTCTGTCATGAACGATTTCCAGCCCCCAGGGGGTATGAAACTGACGCGGACCACCATTGGGCATACAGCGAGGATGAGGGTCATCACGACCCAGTGTCGCCAGGCGTTCCTGAACAATTTTCTTTGCCCATGGACGAAAAGGCGCTACTTTATCTATTTCTTCCGGATGTACCAGATAGGCTCCATCCATTTCTACAAAATTTTCAGAAAGGTTACCCACACCACTATTCCAATGCCCGGTTTCTCCCTTCATGGCTCCCAGGTTCACGCTGCCATCTTCAAAACGTGGTGTTGGTGCCTGGGCCTGTACCGCTGAAAACAGCGGCAAGGAAAACAGTAGAAACAAAGCTTTCACCAAGGCATTAGTCTCGCCCGATCTGCCCAAAGTGCAACTGCTGAGTGAACCTGAAAATTTAATCATCACGGCTGGACCCCACAAACAAGCGTCGGCCACTTTCTACCATTACAACGGAGTTGGCATTGACAAGATTAGTGCCATCACGTGCCAGACTGCCTTCTACTTCCAGGATATCCCCTACATCTATAGAATTTCTGTTCCAGCCATTTCTTTCCATGGCAATTGGGGAGCCCATCTCAAAAGCCCACTCCTCAATACCATCCTCGTCCTCTACCTCCAGATAAAAATACACATGAGGATTACGCCATTCCAGCTTTATTAGATAACCACTCAAGGTAATCGGTTTATCCGCATCGTACTGAGCAGGGAAAGAGTGATGGCTGTTAGCCGGCAAGGCAAGACAAAGAGAAAAGGTGATACCAACAAGTAACAGAACAGGTTTCCTAAAAAGGTTATGCATGATCAGCCCCCGAAGATTTACTATGCCAGAGATTAAACTGCCGTCTGGAAAATGTCTATGTCTACGACAGCTGGACTGGTGTTTTTCTGTTTAAGGGATTTAGCTTTAATTACTTCAAAAGAAAGATACCCGGAAATGATGGATAAATTTAAATCAAAAGTGTTTGTATCGAAGATTGGGATATTGATATGCAGAGCTATGGCGGCAGATGTTTTATATAGCACCGTTACGCAATACTTCTTCCAGCATAAGAATATTTTCCTTTACCCCGGGCATGGCCGGATAGACTTCCAGGAGCGTCAGGAAGGCACCACGCGCCATGAAATAGTCCTGCTTCCCCATATACACCAATCCCCTGCCGGAAAGGGCGCCAAAATGAAATGGCTCAAGTTTGAGGACCTCATCAATATCTCTGAGTGATGCATCATATTCACCCATTTGATAGTAAATGGTGGCACGCCTGTTCCAGGCTTCAGCAAAATCCGGTTTCAATGCAATAAGCCTGTCAAAGGTTTGCAGAGCAGCACTAATGGAATAACTCTCCATTTGCTGGACCCCTCTTGTCATCAGGCTATTCGCCATGGGGTCTTCATGCTCAAACCATATTTGCCAGATTGCGTTGGCAATTGAATTGGCCGCAAACATATCTGTTTCAGTTTTTAAGGAAGCAAACAGCTCTTCAAGCCGGGGATCATTCTGATCGGCATACAGGGCGGTGCTGGTAATCATGCACCAGCAAATGGCTATTCCCCGGATTGTTATGAAGAGCTTTTGCCTCATGTCTTACTCAGGTAATGCAAATACAAATAGACCTGCGCCTGCCGAAACGGCAATATACTGGCGCCCATCAATCTGGTAACTCATTGGACCAGAAGCGATCTGCCCACCCAGAGTTTGACGCCATAATTCTTCACCTGTCTCAGCATCCAGACCATAGAAGTGACCTTCCCTGCCACCGGCAAACACCAGATTGCTCGCGGTGCTGAGCACACCACTGTCTGTCACATTATTCATTACGTGACGCCAGACCACTTCTCCGTTTTGCGGATTGATAGCCTGTATAGCACCCAGACCTTCTTCCGGCGTACGCTGGTTCACCGCATTCACGCCCAGCGCTGGCATGGCCATCGTGGGGAATGCCCCGACATACTGCTGTCCCGGGGTGTAATCCACAGGACGCTTGGTATATACCGAGAAAGTATCGAGCCAGGTAGGCACATAAAACAGTTCTGTTACCGGCGAGTAGGAAGGTGGATACCAGTTGGTCGCGCCCTGATTGTTAGGCATGATAAAGGTCCCTTCTTCAGAAGGGTAAAGGGCACGTATCGGACGTCCAGCTTCATCAAATCCGCTCAACCAGTTTACCGAGACAAAGGGTTCGCCCATTAGAAACTCGCCACTTTCGCGGTCAAGCACATAAAACACGCCATTTCGATTTGCCCACAACATGACCTTGCGCTCTTCACCCTGCCAGTTCATATCCACCAGCACGGCAGCCTGGGTAGCGTCGTAGTCCATTTCATCATGGGGAGTAAACTGATAATGCCAGGCCAGCTCACCAGTATCAGGATTCAGGGCGACAACAGATTCGGTATACAGGTTATCTCCAGGTCTTGAATCGCCGTTCCAGTCAGGCCCCGGATTACCCACGCCCCAGTAGGTAAGATTCAATTCAGCATCGTAGGACCCGGTTTGCCAGATTGATCCACCTCCGGTTTTCCAGGCTTCCTGTTCCGGGTCTTCCCAGGACTCAAAACCGGGTTCGCCGGGACCGGGCACGGTATGGAAACGCCAGAGCTCTTCACCTGTATTAACATCATAGGCAGCAATAAAACCCCGTATGCCGTATTCACCACCGGCAGGGCCGACAATGACTTTGTCACCAATAATCAGGGGCGCCAACGTCAGCGCATAACCCAGTTCAGGGGGCGCCACATCAATAATCCATTCAGGCTCCCCTTTACGGGCATCCAGCTTCACCAGTTTGCCATCGATGGTGCCCATAAACAGGCTGTTGCCATGCATGGCCAGACCACGGTTTACCCGTCCACAACACAGGCGGGCATCCAGCGAAGGGGTATAGTTATAGATCCAGAACAAACGACCGCTAACAGGATCAATGGCAACCACATTATTGGGCGCTGCCACCGTATACATGACGCCGTCGACAACCAGCGGCGTTGCCTCAAATTTCTGTGAAGCACCATCAGGGGCGCGGTTTTGCCAGACCCATTTCAACTCAAGCTGATCGACATTGTCGCGCGTGATCTGGTCAAGATCAGTATGGCGCTGACTATCATAGTCACCGCCGTAAAGCAGCCAGCTTTCTGGTTCCTGCTCAGCATTCAACAATCTTTCCGGGCTTACCTGCGCACCTACCAACTGACTGGCAGTGGATAAAAGACATGCTAATACGAATGGTTTGATTAAATTTCTCATTCTGCGTCCCCTTTTAAGGAAATCATATAGGCAACAAGGTCAGCGACTTCGTCGGGCGAAAGCACATCAAGATAGGACGGCATCGGTGAAGGAATAAAACCATGGGATTCCAGGTTATCCTTATTGTAAGCCGCCAGACGCTCATTTTCATTGAGCAACTGTACCGAGTGGGTATCCTGATTTAACAGCAGGCCACGGATAGTCGTGCCCTGCCTGTCGGTCACCTGGTAAAAACGCTGGCCAGCGCGCACCTCAGCCATCGGATCAATCATTGATTGCTCCAGTGTGCCAGGGGTACGCGTTGCTCCCACATTACCCAGATCGGGACTCAGCAAGTTGCCGCCGCCATTAACCCCGTGGCAGGTACTGCATTGGGTTTGCTGTGAAAAAAACAGGGCTTCGCCTCTGCTGGCATCACCGATGCGTACTTCCTTTTCATCCGCCACCAACGCTCCACCACCAGGCAAGGCGCGCAGAAAGGCCACAATGGCACGGGTATCACCATAGGAAAGGTTGGTTTTGGGGATCATCAAGGTGTTGGGAATTCCTTCACGAATAAGCCGTATCAGATCTTCGTCTGAACTTGCCCGCCGAAAGCGCCCGGTACTGAGATTGGCACCCTCCACGGCATCGGCATTGTTACCGTGACATCCCAGGCAATTGGCCTGATACAGACCGCGTCCGTTTTCGATATCACTGGGCGCATAACTGTGTTCCTGCGCAGATAAGCCGCAAGGCACAAGAATCAAGGCGCAGGGAATGCACCTGAGTAAAAACGTTGAAAACCTGTTCATGGATCTAACTTCCCCTTTAATAATTCATCCAATGTAGACTAAATGTAAAACCTGATAAGAACAAACCTTAATCCGGATTTTAATCTCCCGGTTTCTTGCTCTGCTTATCTTTTCTCTTTCTCTCTTTTATCTTTTTCTTTTATCTCGCATCAGGCAAGTATAACTACTTCCCCTGATCGTACAATTTACGCACTTCCCGCGTAATGATCTCGACCCCTTTTTTAACCATGCTTTTATCCTGTGCATAGGAGATACGAATACATTCATTGGCATGCTGCCATGGCTGCTGCAATCCAGCAAAGGAATCATGACCGGGAATAACCAGTACGCCGGCCTGCTTCAGAATTTCATAAAGCCTGACCGAGGATACCGGTAAATCCTTGAACCATAACCAGAGAAAAATTGCGCCTTCCGGTTTATGAACATACATAGGCAGATCATCCATGGATTCAATAAACCAATCCATGGTTGTAAAAGCGCGCTCACGATAATACGGCATGATGATATTCTTGCTGAGCTCAAGCACCTCCCGATTCTGAAATAGTCTTCCGGCAATAGCCGGGCCAACATTACCGCATGCCAGATTGAGAATGGTATTGGCATTCGCATAGGCCTGAATGATCTCTTCATTCGCCACGATAAATCCGGTACGCACACCTGGCAGCCCAAGCTTGGATAAACTAAGCAGTAATATGGTGCTCTCACTCCAGTGCGGACTGACTTCATCAAAAATAATGTTCGGGAAAGGAGTGCCGTATGCACCATCAATAATTAGTGGAATGTCATTCTCACCGGCAATAGCATCCAGCTGCCTGATTTCATCATCAGTTAATACATTGCCCGTGGGGTTGGTGGGCCTGGAAACACAAAACGCAGCGGTCCTGTCGGTAACTTTCATGTTTTCGAAATCCACCCGATACTTGAAAACATGCTCATCCAGTATTTCGATGGTCGGACGCGTAGCCGTAAAGAAATCAGCTTCCAGTCCGGCATCGGTATAACCGAGGTATTCCGGCACCAGAGGAAACTGTATCTGTTTCATGGAGCCATCGGGGAAACGGCCAGCCAGCAAATTGGAAAGCACATAAAATGCGGATTGGCCGCCGTTACTGATGGCTATATTTTTCTCTGCCAGTGGCCAGCCATATTCATCGCGTAATAATTTAGCGAGCTGTTTAAGCAGCACTTCATCACCCTGGGGCGACTGGTATTTGCCCAGGATATTGTAGGCACCATCCGGTGTTTCCAGCAGCTCGACCAGATGGTTTTTATACAAAGCTTCTACTTCCGGTAGTCGGCCTGGATTTCCCCCGCCCATGGAAATCATGTCGGGCCTGGTGTGCAATGCCTCACCCAGATCCGCCATCAAATCGACAATACCGGACTGTCCGGTGTATTTTTCACCAAATATTGAAAGCTTCATATATTTCTTTGTCTTACTGAAAGAAGGTCGCCTATTCCGGCAGGGCAAACACGTACAGGGCATTTCCGGTATTCGGATAATGTATCTCCGGCGTTAGCCTGGAAGGCACAATACGCGGACTCCCCCCACCCAGTCCAGTGGACATGGCAACGAATTGCCTGCCATTGACGCTGAAGGTAATGGGAAATCCCTGCACAGAGGTACCAAGACGAGTTTCCCATAATATTTCACCGGTCTCCACATCAAAGGCCCGAAAGCGTCGATCCAGGTCCCCGGCAAATGCCAGATTACCCGCGGTACTCAGGACACCGGTCAGAAATGAGGCAGGCTGCTGTACCGACCACAGCTCTTCCATGGTGCGCACATCATAAGCAGCAAGTTTACCGACATTACCATCGGTACCCGGCATCGGAAACCAGTCACGGTTTACCGCGGCGCCACCACCGCCCTGTACGAAATCAATTTCGGTGGCACGCTGACGCAGACAGCTTTGACTAAGCGGAATGATCAATCTGGCTGCGCCCGGGTGATAACTCATGGCATGCCAGTTTTTACCACCGGCGGATGACGGGCAGACTTCCAGCCAGTCACCCAGACCTGATTCAATAACATCAGCACGGTACTGGGGACGCCCGGTTTCCGGATCAAAATAATCAAAGGTAGTTTGTAAAACCGTTTCCTTATGACTGATATAGTCGCCTGTCTCGCGGTTGAGCTTCCACAAAATGCCATGCTTGCCGATCGAAAAGACCACTTTCTCACCATCAATATCCACCAGCATGCGTTCAAACACTTCATCCAGGTCAAAAACTTCGCCGGGCACATGCTGGTAATACCAGACCAGTTCACCGGTATCTGCGTCCAGTGCCAGTGTTGAGTTGGAATAAAGCGCATCATCAAATACTGTCATGCCACGACTGACTGGCATCCAGGGTTTTGGCTGGGACACCCCGACATAAACCATGTCCAGTTCAGCATCATAGGTTGGGGTAATCCAGGGATCATTACCGGCACGGAACATGTCATCAATGCCCCCCCAGGTATCTCCGCCGGCAGTCCCGTCCCGGGCAATGGTTTCAAATTTCCATAAAAAGCTGCCGTCATCGACATCCCAGGCACTGATATAACATTTCTCGGCGCGGAATCTCAGGCAGTTACCCATACCGGTAAATACTTTACCGTCGGCAACCAGTGGTCCGCTGGAATTACCAAAGCCTTCTCCTATGAGGGCTTCCCACATCAGTTCACCATCCACTGCCTTCAGCGCGACAATGCGGGCATCAGGTGTATTTACAACCAGCTTGTCTTCATAGATGGCCATACCGCGCATGGTGCCGGTACGACCACCAAGACTATGCTCCCAGATAAGATCGCCTGACGCTGCCTCCAATGCCTGGACCTTATTGCCCGGATTAAAGATATACATAATGCCGTCATGGACAACCGGAGACAGCTGACTCGCGCCCTCATTCCCCAATGCCCAGACCCACTGTAATTGCAGGCCTTGTACTGTTTCCTGGTTAATCTGGTCCAGCTCGCTGTGACTCCAGGCCTGTTGATTACCACGATGAATAAGCCAGTCAGCAGGATCCGGATTGCGCAGCATTGCTTCAGTAACGGGCCGATAATCGGGAACAGTACCGGCAATGGTGACGCCGGTGGGGCCTTCATTCTCTGACCCGGCAAGCGGCATGGAAAAATTCTGTGGCGCCCCCTCAGTGGTGAACTGACTGACCGTGGCGGCGGAATTGAATTGTAAGGGGGCCTCACCAACCTCTCCCCCATTCGCCGAAAGAATGAAGGCAGCCAGATCGACATAGGTTTGTTGCGATAAGCCACCTACGTTGGTCGGCGGCATCGCTGAGCGCATGGTATCGACCAGTTCTGTTACCGTACGATTATTCCAGACACTGGTAAACGCCGGTCCACGCAATGCCGCAATGGGACCATTACCTGCCAGATCATTCTGATGGCAACCTTCTGAACAATTGGCCTGATATGCCGCCAGTCCGGCCGCCACCTGTTCTTCGGTAAAGCTGGCTTCAGAGGCAATAGCTACTTCTGCATCCTGCTGGCCATATACCATTCCAGCCAACAGCAACCCTGCAATCCCCCCAGCAATAGTGTGTTTCCCCATAATTCTACCCACCTGTTTATGCAAATTATTATTGGCAGCTTTAGCCGCTTCGTTATTTATTTTGTTTTTTCTAACTTTTATCTTCAATCCTTTATCCATGTATCGATCATGTTTAATTTGGCTTTTTTCATAAATCCCTTAAGCCATCAGGCTAACATCAAAGCATCCCCGGATTAAGCTGCCAGACAGAATAGTTTAGTCCGCTAGCAAAACTGACCCATAACAAATAGGGAATAAGAAGCGCGCCTGCCAGAACATTGCTTCGCCAGAAATAGACAATGGTGGCAACAATGAGCAACCAAAGTATCAGGATATCTACCAATGCCAGAGCCCCGAGACGCCAGGCAAAGAAAAGCCAGCTCCATAAAGAATTAACAAGCAGTTGAGCGAAAAAAAAGCCAAGCGCCTTTCGATTACCGGGGAAGCCACCGCCGCGCCACACCAACCAGGCGGCAATCGCCATCATCGCATAGAGAACGCTCCATACTGGCCCAAACACCCAGCCCGGTGGAGCCCATAACGGCTGGCTTAGCTGCCCATAGAACGATTGCGCCTGAATGGACGCTATTGCTCCGACAGACGACGCAGCAAAGCACAAGCCGAGCCAACCCAATAGTCCAAGGATCTGTTGCCGTTTTGTTATTGTGCTCATTTCGGATTCCGGTTAATCCCTGATAATGGGAAGTAGGTGCAACAGGCCATAGCAAAATAGTAATGCCGATTTTTAAACAACGCTAATCCGGAGCTTAGGCCGTTATCTCGTCCCATTCCTCCACCAGATGATGGGCTGTACGCCAGGCCAGCGCTTGAATGGTCTGAGTAGGATTTCTCGCTCCTGCCGTGCACATAACCGACCCACCAAGTATGCCAAGATTTTTGGCTTCAAATGAAAACCCCCAGGGATCGCAGACACTGGTGTCAGGGTTCGTTCCCATTCGAGTTCCACCATGGGCATGAGTAGACAGTGCAGGCCCTCTGCCACCGCCTGTGTTTACTATCTCTGAAGCGCCGGCAGCACGAAACCAGGCTTCCATTTTATTGGCCGCATGAGCCGCGGCCATAGGTTCGTTTTGCTTGCTACCATTAGTGACTCTCAATACCGGATCACCATAGGGATCTTTCACATTGGGATCGAGGTCAGCCCAGGTATGGTGATAGGGAAAGGTATTGGTCTGTATATAAGCGGTCTGGGTGCGTCCGGCATTTTTCTTTATAAATTCTTTCCATTGAGAGCCCCAGCGCCTGTTCACCTTGCCGAAGGTACCCATTGCCGCAGCACCAATCGGATGCTTCTCCGTATAAACATGCAGACTGGCCCCACCAATAAAACCCAGACCACTATGATCGAAATTGTCATCGGCCCAGTCATCCACCATCACCCCCTGGGCAATAGCGCCGTACCAGATATTAAGATCAAAGGGGAACAAGGCCGTCACCAGCGTGCCACCCTGAATATCCCAGTGACCAAAATAATGTTTGCCTACCTGACCACGGTTATTACCAAGACCATTGGGATAATAAGCCGAGGTGGATAATAAAAGTGTTCGAATATTTTCATAGGTATAACAGCCCAGCAACACCGCTCTGGCTGGTTGGAAAAACTCCTCCCCATCTCGCAAATAAGTGACACCCGTTACCTTTCCGGCATTGTCTACGTTAATACGACGCACATTGGCATTATCCCGAATCTCAAGATTACCGGTGGCCTGTGCCTTGGGAATGGTTGAAACATCCGTTGAGTTCTTTGCCCGCACATGACAACCGCCACGATCACAGTAGCCATGATACTGACAGCCGGGGCGACCATCATAAGGCCGGGAATTGATCGCTGCCGGACCATGATAAGGATGATAGCCCACTGACTGCCCTGCTTCATACATATGATCAAGAAAGTCACATGAACGTAGTGGTGGCATTGGATAATCACGCTGCCGCGGACCTTCAAAAATATTCCCCTCGGGATTAATCTGCCCCTGAATATTACCGGCTTTCCCGCTCACCCCCACTTCATATTCCACGTTGTCATAAAAGGGCTCCATATCAGCGTAGGATACCGGCCAGTCTTCCAGTGTCGTGTCTTGTGGAATATAGTCAGCGCCGTAACGCTCCAGGGTGGCACTACGCACTTTGAAATCCCATGGATTCAAACGCCAGCTCTGGGCATGATAATGAATTGAAGTGCCACCCACCGCATTCATCATTGGATGCCGCGTTTGCTGTACTGCGGTGGCCGTCGGCGAATTACGCACGGTAGGAATCTCTCCGGCGACCTTGTTGCCGGTCGTTACCAGGGATCTCACATTGTTATGAATTTCATCGGCCTTGTAGTCGCGCCCGGGATTCATCCAGGTACCGGCTTCCAGACCAACCACGTTCAGGCCTGCCCGGGTAAGTGGTAACACGGCTACACCACCGGCTGCACCCAGACCCACCACGACAACATCAACTTCTGCAAGATTAGTGGCCATTTCTATTCTCCATCATAATCACTGCCATAAGCCGATGTGTGCAATGGAGGAAGTCTTCCGCCCATTTGCTGCATCTGCGCAGTACTGGACATAACCGCCCCGGGATAACCAATCAGATCCCAGCCAATATAACCTTGGTTTCCTCCGTAATAGGGATCGCTGAACATGCCTTCCAGCGTAAGGCGGTGCAGACGTGAAAAAATTACTGCAGAATTTTCAAAAGCATCGATCTTGCCATCTTCCATATCCCGCAACAGTGCATCCTTGTTGTTATCGCTGAGTAATTGAAAATCCAGGTCATAGCGATTACGCGCAGCGCTGGTCAAGGCAAACAATCCGGTTGTCAGTACCTCAAACTCTTCTGCGTTCCAGCTGGCAAGGGAATTTTCAATGTAATAAGGCACGCCGGCGGCCACTGCACCGGGCCCATTGGCATCAGCTGGAATAATACGGTCAGTAAATGCTTCAAGTATCAGCCAGGCCTCACGGGAAAGGAGCTTCTGCGGTGCAGATACTGGCGTAGTACAGGACGTCAATGGAATCAGTGAAACAGACGTTGCAGAAACTGCAGACTGCAGAACCTTACGTCTGCTGATATCGCGACCGGAAGATGATTTCTCGCTCATGGGAACCCCCTTTCAATTCCTATTTGTAAGTTATCACATTCCCGGCGAAAGCGTATATGAAAGGGATGTTCAGAAAGTCAATTTATGACTACAGATAGAGCGTATCAATAAACAGCAAAGTTACATTTAAATTCGCGTAATTAACGCCCGTATCCCAAAGTATTTATTCTTGTCACCCTGCCATCAGTAAAAATAACTTCACGCATAAAATAACGTGGTCCAAAGTTATAGGTCCAGGTTTCTACCGGGACTTCAATCACTGAACGGTTATGGATAAGGAGTTCATCGTTCGAGATACCTGAATAGCCGGAATAGAAATTATGCCCTGGTGATAGGGAACGAAAACGGCTACGAGGAATTCCAGAGCGATAAATAGTCTTGCGCGTCGAGATAACAGGCTCACCACAACTGGCCAGCACTTCGCCCTGATGATCACCCCGGGTAATCAGACTTCGATCACAACGCATGGTGTCAGCTTGAGCGACCATGGGAAATAGCAGAAAAGCCGAAATAGTAACTACTGTCGCGACAATGGGAAGTTGTTTAAACATGACAATCACCTCCTGATTTTCATCATATAAACCAGAAGATGAATTTGAACTGAACACCCGTCCGGAAGAGAAACGAGAGGCTGACCGTAGCCGTCATGTCGGATGGCGGCCTTCCAGGCCTTATCCGACCTGCTTCCCCAACCCCTTTAACCAGTGACCTGAATTCCACTGGTCACCTTTTTCCTTTTTCTTTTATCCTTTATCTTGTCTTTTGCGACTTGTAACTTGCGACTTTCTAACCCAGGTAGCTAATCATCACTCCCGCTGCCACAGCTGAGCCGATAACGCCGGCTACGTTTGGCCCCATCGCATGCATCAGGAGGAAGTTTTGTGGGTTGGCTTCAAGACCTACTTTATTAGCCACACGGGCTGCCATTGGTACGGCTGACACGCCTGCGGCTCCAATAAGTGGATTTATCGGCGTATTACCAAACCGGTTCATCAGCTTCGCCATTATTACGCCAGTTGCCGTGCCGATAGCAAAAGCAACAATACCGAGTAAAAGAATGCCCAGGGTTTCCACGTTCAGAAAGGAATCAGAACTCAGTTTGGAACCTACCCCCAAACCCAGAAAAATTGTAGTGATATTAATAAGAGCGTTTTGCGCTGTATCACTCAGGCGCTCAACCACGCCGCTCTCTTTCATCAGGTTGCCGAAACAGAACATTCCCAGCAGCGGCGCTGCGGTAGGCAAAAACAAGGCAACCAGCATTAGCAGGCTCAGGGGGAAAATGATTTTTTCACGCTGGGATACCGGACGCAGCTGTTCCATTCGAATCTCCCGCTCCGCCTGAGTGGTCAGGGCTTTCATGATGGGAGGCTGAATCATTGGTACCAGTGCCATATAGGAATAGGCTGCCACCGCAATGGCTCCCAGCAAGTCCGGTGCCAGGCGACTTGAAACAAAGATGGCGGTTGGACCATCAGCGCCGCCGATTATTCCAATAGCTGCGGCATCTGCCAGACTGAAATCCATCAGCCCCATAGCTGACAGGCCTACTGCGCCAATCACTGTGGTAAATATTCCGAACTGCGCTGCAGCACCAAGAAAGAGGGTACGTGGATTGGCCAACAAGGGACCAAAATCAGTCATCGCACCTACTCCCATGAAAATAATCAAAGGAAAAATACCCGTGGAGATACCCGCTTCATAGATGTAATAAAGAATGCCACCCGGTGACTCAAGATGGCCGACCGCATCATAAACGGGTTCAGCCAGAAAACCGGCTCCCGGAATATTCACCAGAATGGCACCCATACCAATGGGCAACAGCAGCAGCGGTTCAAAACCTTTTCTTATTGCCAGAAACACCAACAGTAAGCCAACCAGCAACATAACAAACTGGCCAGCTTCCAACTGGTAAATTCCGGAGTCCTGAAAAAGCTTAAGCAAGCTATCCATTAAACGGGTTTCCTTGAGCGCAAGAGGCGAATGACTGCTTAACCAATGGTCAGCAACTCATCGCCTACGGATACCGCATTACCTTCCGCCACCTTGATACTCTGAATGGTGCCAGCTTTAGCAGCCTTAACCTCTGTTTCCATTTTCATGGCCTCAAGGATTATCAATACTTCTCCTTCAACCACTTTCTGACCAACAGTGACATTAACCTTGAAAATATTTCCTGCCAGTGGCGCAAACTGTGGCTCACTATTTTTCGCTGGTACCGGGCCTTCTGTCTTTGGAGCTGCCGCAGCAGTGCCAGACACTGGTTTGATATTGCTTACATCACCACCTTCGGAGACCTGTACCACATAGGACTGTCCATTAACGTTAACCGAATAAACACTGGCATCGCCACTTTTAACCGGCGCCGCGGCAGCTTTAGGTGCATCCTGTTCTTCAGTTGGTGGCGGCTCAAAAGCATCCGGGTTACCGCGGTTTTTCAGAAATTTAAGACCAATCTGTGGAAACAATGCATAGGTAAGCACATCATCAATTTCTCTCTCCCCGCTTTCCAGGGTAAACCCTTCCGCCTTGGCTTTCTCACGCAACTCCTGAGTGAGCACATCCAGCTCCGGCTCAAGCAGATCAGCAGGACGACAGGTAATAGCTTCCTTACCATCCAGTGCTTTAGCCTGTAATTCCTTGTTCACCTCAGAAGCCGTGGCGCCGTACTCGCCTTTCAGGATGCCTGCGGTTTCCTTGGTAATATTCTTGTAACGTTCACCCGACAGCACATTGATGACAGCCTGTGTACCGACGATCTGGGATGTCGGTGTTACCAGGGCAATGTTGCCAAGATCTTCACGTACACGGGGAATTTCCTTAAGCACTTCCCCAAGCCGCTCTGAGGCATTTTGTTCACGCAACTGCCCTTCCATATTGGTGAGCATGCCACCAGGCACCTGAGCCAACAGAATTCGGGCATCCACTCCTTTCAGGGCACCTTCAAACTTCGCATATTTTTTACGTACTACGCGAAAATATTCAGCAATCTCGGCTAGCAAGGCCAGATCCAGGCCGGGGTCTCCAGGCTGACCGTCAAAAATGGCATTGATTGTTTCAGTTGGCGTATGTCCATAAGTCATACTCATGGAAGAGATCGCAGTATCGACCCTGTCAATATTGGCTTCTATGGCTTTAACCACAGTGGGTATGGAAAGACCAGTGGTTGCATGGGCATGCAAGTGAATAGGTAATGAGGTTTCCTTTTTCAACCGTTCGACCATCTCAAAGGCATCATAGGGTTTTAGCAAACCGGCCATATCCTTGATACAAATGGAATCAGAGCCCATGGATTCAAGTTGCTTGGCAAGCGTAAGCCAGGTGTCCAGAGTATGAACCGGGCTGACCGTATAAGATAAAGTCCCTTGCGCATGACCCCCTACTTTTTTCACTCCCTTGATTGCCGTTTCCATATTGCGTGGATCATTCATGGCATCAAAAACACGGAACACATCAACGCCATTGACGTGGGCACGTTCACAAAACTTTTCCACCACATCGTCGGCATAATGGCGATAGCCAAGAATATTCTGGGCTCTGAAGAGCATTTGATGACGGGTATTGGGAATGGCTTTCTTGAGTTCCCTGATGCGGAACCAGGGATCTTCACCCAGGTAACGAATACAGGCATCAAAAGTCGCTCCGCCCCAGGTCTCAACTGACCAGAAACCTACCTGGTCAATTTTGTCTGCGATGGGAAGCATGTCGTCCAGACGCAACCGGGTGGCAAACAGGGACTGGTGAGCGTCTCGTAAAACCAGTTCTGTGATACCTACAGCATCTCTATCTTTAATCATTGGAATAACCCATTATAAATTTTCATATTCACATCAGCATTAGTGTTGCATAAGCACTTACGCACTATTTCCGCACCATGGTTATCAAACCTGTTAAAAAAGATTGTGAAGTAAAACGATTCTTTATTATGACTATGGCAGCAATTGCTGCAATTGCGACTAATGCACCTACTGCTTCAGGCGGTGAGCATGAATCGC
>Ga0181557_1000784_pt1 | contig 38176 bp, 39 predicted proteins | sample 011ome_23_FD_148632 | JGI IMG/M metagenome (GOLD analysis project Ga0181557, IMG submission 148632) | Coastal salt marsh microbial communities from the Groves Creek Marsh, Skidaway Island, Georgia - 011506CT metaG (spades assembly) | ecosystem: Environmental > Aquatic > Marine > Intertidal zone...
CTCATTTGAAATATTGCTAAGTTCGTTTAATTTCTGGTCAACACGCTCTAAAACCGCGTTGGTATTTTCGCCAGACGCCATCGTTTGTTTTAACTCAAACAAATCATTTTCGACCTTTGCATTGACATTACGCAACGTATTTTCAATGGCGATGATTCGCAATTGAAGATCCCCCAAAGTGGCTTGATCCACGGTTTGCGCAGAAACAGGATAGGCAATGATTGGCATCATCAGCAAAGCCACGATTGGCAAAGCGGAAATAAACCGCCATTTCCGCACCCATAAAGGCTGAAAAGATAGGGCAGATAAAACAATTTTCGTTTTCTTCATCATCTTTGGATACATCTTTTTTTGTTCACTCAGCAAGAGATTAGCCAGAATTAAAGAAATGGTGACCAATGTTAAAGTTATGGAATTATACTAACCACTTAATGGGACGAAATTAAGGCAATAAAAAACCCGATCCTAAGATCGGGTTTAAATAAAATAAGTTGTGATTAGTTGATAACGCTAACAGCGCGACGGTTAAAGCGCCATGCGTCTTCATTTGATCCGATCACCGCAGGACGTTCCTTACCGTAAGAAATGATTTTAATACGGGCAGGATTTACACCCTGTGCAACGAGATAATCACGGGTTGCAGATGCCCGGCTTTCGCCAAGAGCAAGGTTATATTCGCGTGTCCCGCGTTCATCGCAATGACCTTCAATGGTGATGCGTACAGATGGATTAGAAGCAAGGAAACTTGCCTGATTATCCAGTATGCTTTTGGCATCGCTAGTTAATTCATAGCTATCAAATCCAAACAGCACGCGATCGCCAATTTGGATCAACTCATCAGAGATAGTCATTTGTTCTGAGCTGCTTCCACTGCCGCTGTCGGCAGAACTACTAGCTGTGGAACTGCTGGCTGTGGAAGATGAAGCCCCTGTTCCATCAGCATCTCCAGAGGTGTTTGGCGCAGTTTCGCATGCTGCGAGCAGGCCCAATGCTGCAAACAAGGTAATGATACGAACGATCATAGGGATTACTCCTCAAAAATTCCGTTATCCGGTTTTAATTACTATCAGGCACAAATAACCTAAAATTCAGAATAAAACAATACGTTATCCTGAAATATCATATAAATTCCATCATATTCTGCATGATTTATCTCTTTTAGTATAGTCATAATTGTATTTACGGTAAAAAGGGTGACCATGCTGGGTCTGATGCTCCTTCTGGGGTGATAATGCGTCTTTCATTAAATCCTGTAATATCAATGCGATAGAGATAGCTTTCCCCACCACTGCCATCACTATTTGTCGGGTTTTGCTTAAAATACATCAGCACACGGCCATTAGGAGCCCAAGTTGGACCTTCAACCAAAAATCCTTTGGCCAATAACCGTTCACCTGAACCATCACTATTCATAACCCCAATATAAAACTCGCCTTTATATATTTTGGTAAAGGCGACAATATCACCTCGAGGTGACCATACAGGCGTTGCATAGCGCCCCTTGCCTCGGCTAATGCGGCGAACATTACTACCATCACGGTTCATGACATAAAGCTGCTGGCTACCTGAACGGTCAGAATTGAAAACCACCTGCTGATCATCAGGAGAATATGAAGGTGAGGTATCAATAAAAGGGGTATTGGTCAGTTGTCTGGTCTGCCGGGTGGAAAGATCCATCACATAGATATTCGTTACCCCACTCCGTGCCAAACTCATAATCAATGATTTTCCGTCATAAGAAAACCTGGGGGCAAAACTCATGCCCGGAAACGAGCCTAGAAGCTCTGATTTTGCGGACTGAATGTCCAAAAGATACACATTAGGGTTGTCGTTAAAATAATTCAGATAGGCAATTTCCTGCACCTCTTGTGAGAAACGCGGCGTTAACACCAATGATCCGCCATCGGTAAGAAAAATATGGTTATGCCCATCTTGATCCATGATCGCCAGCCGCTTTATGCGTTTTTCAGGTGGGCCGCTTTCGGCAACATAAACTATCCTAGTATCAAAATAGCCATCATCACCTGTCCATTTTTTATAGACAACATCGGCTATTTGATGCGAAATCCGGCGTTTTCCAATCTCACTGACACTGCCGGAACCTGCGGCAATCAATTCCCCGCGCAACACATCCCAAAGATAAAACTCCACTTCGATAATGTTATCCGCGTTGTAATACGCACTGCCAATCAAAAGCGCATCAGCACCAATGGGACGCCAATCTGCAAAGTCTGGCGTGGCAGAAGCATCTTGTGGTGGATTAAAAAATGCCGCTTGTGAGAGAGGACGAAACAGCCCAGATCCCTCAAGGTCATCAGAAATAATCCCAGCAATCTCACGGCCTATTTCACTTGGCTGACCATCTGGGCCAATGAAATCCGTGATGGCAATGGGGCTTGGCTCAACATTCCCCTCCGTGATCGTAATCACATCGTTGGATTGCGCCATAGCCAGCGTTGGGACAACCACACTTAAGATCAAGCCAATAAGTGCGGTCAATACGCTGACTCGCGCCAAAACCAATTTTCTTGTCATTCTCGTTCCCATCACAACTGAACTGCTTAACATTATAAAAATCCTCTTGGATCAAACCGGAAATTCAGGGTTTTCCACTTCTCATAATCTTCGGGTGATAATGGTGGAATTAATGGACTACACTGCTGGAACGCTCGTTCCGCCGCATTAGCGGCCAGACGAAAAGCTTCATCCGTGCTGTAACGCACCACATCCTTAATCCTTACCTTTATCACTTCACCGTCCTCATTTAACTCGACAATTATGTCAACAATAAGAGAACTTGCGCCTTCGATGGCTGATGGTGGATTCCAGCATGGCTGAATATGTGATTTGAGCCTGGTAATCACATCTGCCCCTAGTTTGCCATCGTCTCTGTTCTGTGTGTTGATCGCCTGACCAGCGTTATCTCGCACCGTATCATCTAACAAATCAGCCAGATTCTGTTGGTTTTTGCTGTCATCCGGATCGTCTTTCTTTTCCACCTTTTTCTCATCATCTTCGGGTTGTGTTGATCGCTGAGCATCATCCAAAAGGTTCTGAAGTTGAATGCCAAGCTCAGCATCAGTTTTTGCCTTGTTCTGATCATTTTTCAAATAGCTAGCCGTTTCATCCTCAGGCTTTTTGGCAGGAGGCGGTGTTTCAACCCGTTTGGTTTCTTTTGGCTTGGCTTTTGGCAACGGCGCAGGCACGGATTTAGGCTGAGCATCAGTCTCATCCGCTTTTGCTTTAGGCGGCGGGATATCCTGTTCCTTTTCTTCTAGATTTAAGGCAATGGCATCGGGCGCATCATCCTTAGGCAAAGGGGTATCAACAGGGTCTGGCTTTGCTTCAGCTTGTTTTTGTGGTGGTGATGGCGGCGGTGGCGGCGGAGGCGGCGTTGATGCAGCCGCTGCCGCAGGCGTCACTTTGCTGTCGTCCTGACTGACCTCATCATCTGCGCTATTATTTTTGGTTTGGCCGGGCAACCCTTCGTCTAAATTGGTAATCGGAACATCATCAACAATTTCCGCTGTTAGGGTAGGAATAATGTCATATGGAGGTTTTGCAAACCACGGCAGGCCAACGATAAACATTACCGTCACCCCAAGGTGAAGCAACGTAGAAAACCCAAGTGATGAGAGAAACCTCGGCGTCCTTAGCATTACTGTTATTCATCCGCCAATTTAGTGACCAGTTTGACGCGTGACATCCCTGCTGATTTGATCATATCCATGACCCCTATCACCGTACCATACGGCACACGCCTATCGCCGCGCACATAGAGTTCGACGGAGGGGTTTTCAACAACAATGGCCTGCAGACGGGCGATTAGCGTATCTGCATCCATAATATTTTTTTGCAAACTGACCGAGCCGTCTTCTTGGACGGCAACCACTAATGGAGCCTGATCATCGCTCAAAGTATCGCTTGATCTGGTCTCTGGCAATTCAACGGGAATCCCAACCGTTAACAACGGTGCCGTCACCATAAAGACAATTAGTAGAACCAGCATCACATCCACAAACGGCGTGACGTTAATTTCACTCATAGGGCGTCTTCTCTTCAAGCGGCCTTGGGACGATGACCTGCTGTTCATTTGCATTCCCATAGTGGATTATCCTTCATCCAACTGTCGGCTTAGCATCGTGGAAAACTCACTTGAAAAGCTATCAACCCGTGACGCCAAACTATCCATCTGTGAGGAAAATCGGTTATAAGCAACCACCGCCGGGATCGCCGCGACAAGCCCTAATGCTGTTGCAAAGAGAGCCTCAGCAATGCCAGGGGCAACCACCGCAAGGCTAGTGTTCTTAGATTGTGCGATCGATTGGAAAGAGTTCATGATCCCCCATACGGTTCCAAACAATCCGACAAACGGTGCAACCGACCCAACTGAGGCAAGAAAGGTCATTCCCTTTTCCATCAGCGTCATTTCACGCGACATAGCAACACCCATGCTGCGCTCAATGCGTTGCGCGATAGATTGAAACTGGCCTGACATCCGTCCTAGTTTTGTGCCGCCACGGCGCCATTCGCGCATAGCCGCCACAAATACCCGTGACATGACGCCTTCGGGTTCACTGCCCAGACGGTCATAAATACGGTCAATATGCTCACCTGACCAAAACATATCCTCAAACTCATCAGCTAGTCTATTTTGATGGCGTAAGGTTCTGATCTTTTCAATGATGATTGACCAGCTCCAGATTGAGGCCACAATCAGCATGAGAATGACCAGTTTAACAACAATATCAGCCTGTAAAAACAGACCCCATACGGATAATTCCTGATCCGACAGGACAAGATTGCTCGCTTCTGTAGACATTATGTTCCTCTCTTAATGCCCTCTCTTGTGGGAAAGAGCTGGTTTTGTGGAAACCGTTATTTCATGATTTTGTGGCGGCATGGTGGCAAGAATTTTTGTTTTTACATCAGGATCAAATCGGCAAGGTCGCCCCCCTAAACTTGCCTGAACAATTTGAACATGAATATGGGTCAGCAGGTGATCATGAGCATCGGTGATGTTTTGATCCATGATGGCCCTGACGCCTGTCATACGAGAAAGCTGTGATACCACCCGCAATTCTTGACCCAAACGCGCCGGGAGATGATAACGAACCTCCAACGCGGCAACAACAAACGCCATGCCACCCTGCAAAAATTGATTTTGATCAATACCGATTAGGGAAAACCATGCGCTTCGTGCCCTTTCAGCAAAGGCCAGATAATTTGCATGATAAACAACACCGCCTGCGTCGGTATCTTCATATTGTACTTTGAGGGGATAGATATGCCCCTCATCACTGAGCCAGCCATCAAGACCCAAGGCAGAATGACCTGTGCTAGCACTAGTCACGGTCAGGGTCCTCAATCACGGTATTGATCAGATCCAATTGTGCCCCTGATGGCGGCGTCAGGCCAATATATCCCCAGCCTGCCTGTGATAAACACCGCCCCCTAGGCGTTCGCATGATTAAACCGGTTTGCATCAAATAAGGTTCAATGACTTCTTCTAGAACATCACGCTGTTCAGCTAAAACAGCAGCTAAAGTTTCCACACCCACTGGGCCCCCGCCATAATGTTCTGCCATGCCGCGCAAATAACGCCGATCCATCGCATCAAGCCCAGAGGCATCCACATCCAGTGATAAAAGTGCCTTATCCGCTGCCTTTTGACCCACTTCACCAACACCATCAATCATGGCAATATCACGCACACGTCGCAACAATCGCCCAGCCACTCGCGGTGTGCCGCGAGAGCGGCGAGCAACTTCATGTGCGCCTTCAATCGTAAGCGGCATATTCAGTTTGCCCGCAAGCCGCATCAAAATGGTTTCCAGTTCGGCATGGGTATAAAACTCCATCCGCATCTGAATACCAAACCGATCACGCAGGGGTGTCGTTAACAGCCCTGACCGGGTGGTAGCCCCTACTAGGGTAAATGGCGGCAGATCAATTCTGATGGAACGCGCTGATGGGCCTTCGCCAATAATGAGATCAAGCTGAAAATCTTCCATCGCTGGATAAAGCACTTCTTCCACCGCCGGATTAAGGCGATGTATCTCATCAATAAACAGAACATCCCTTGGCTGCAGATTGGTCAAAAGCGCCGCGAGATCCCCTGCGCGTGAAATCACCGGCCCCGACGTCGCCCTAAAGCCAACCTTTAGCTCATGCGCGATAATTTGAGCTAAAGTGGTTTTTCCTAATCCCGGCGGTCCATGCAACAGCGCATGATCCATGGCTTCACCACGCATTTCTGCCGCTTTAATAAATGTGCTGAGATTACCCAGCCCCGAAGACTGGCCAATAAAATCACCTAATGATGACGGGCGAAGGCTGTCGTCACCTTGTTGCTGAGCTTGACTAATCAGCCTATCTTCTGGTGCGTCAGGATGCTGGGTCAATGCCGAACTCCTTCTGCTAATCGCTTAAGGGCAAGAGGCAGAATAGTTTCAATACGCGGGGCGTCGCTTTCTCTCATCAAGGTCGCCACCACCTGATGGGCTTCTGCTCTGCCATAGCCTAAATTAACAAGTGCCGAGGTGGCATCAAGCAGAACTGGATCCCCTGCCCCCATGGCAGGATCACCGCCAGAGGCGGCAATTGTTTGCTGCCCGCCAAGCGGAATATTTGCAACTTTTTCTGCTAATTCATTAATGATGCGCTGTGCCAGTTTTGGCCCCACCCCATCAGCACGCGAGATCATCGCCTTATCCGATGCCGCAATAGCCAGCATCAATTCATCCGGTGTGAGGGCAGAAAGAATGGATAAAGCGGCTTTGGTGCCAACCCCTTGAACGGTTTTCAACAGATTCCAAGCGGCCTTAATATCAACATCAGAAAAACCAGTCAGAACGATACTGTCATCCCTGATCGCGGTATCAACATAGATCGTTACCTCTGTCCCGACCTGACCTAATTTGGCAAGACACCGCCGTGTCATCTGGCACTGATAGCCAACTCCGCCAACATCAATCAAGCAGTCTGTTTCACCAAGATGAAGAATGCGCCCTCGCAACATGGCAATCATGATGACACCTTTTGTTTTTTTAAGGCGAGAGAGATAGCCGCTGAAAGCGCGTCACTATGCGTTTTGCCTTTGCTATGATCACTGGGATCATTAGCGGTTATGACGGCACCACCAGGGTCAGCATTCAAGATATCATCATGACTTAATGAAATTGCTGCCGCCAAGGCATCTGCCGCATCTACACCTGATGGCGTGATATTCAAAAGCCGTGAGACCATTGCTGTGACCTGTTGTTTGTCCGCACGGCCAGAACCAGTCACATTCTGCTTGATCCGGCGCGCTGATATTTCATCCACCGACAGACCCGCATCCGCGGCCGCTACCATCGCTGCCCCGCGCGCCATCCCAAGTTTAATAGCTGATGACGCGTTGCGAGAAACAAAAATTTCCTCAATAGCAACCCGATCTGGTTCATATTGCGCCAATATGGTTTTCAAATGACGATGAATGTGGTTAAGGCGATCCGCCATTTCCGCTTCTGGATCAGGCCTAATCATTCCATCCGCCACCCAGAACATGCGATTGTTTTCAAAACGCACAATCCCCCATCCTGTTGAACGCAATCCCGGATCAATTCCGCATATCTGCATCAGTCATGCCTTTCCGGACGAATTGCTGATGATCAACAGGGGATATCACATCGCTAGCCATTCATTTTTGCCATAATATCTTCGGGGATATCGACATTAGAAGACACGCTTTGCACATCATCAAGATCATCCAACGCATCCATAAGTTTCATAAAGGTTTGGGCCTGATCTTCGTTAATGGGGGTCGTGTTTTGCGGCTTCCAGGTTAAGCCAGCCTCTTCAGGGGCCCCAAATTTTGATTCCATCGCTTCGCGGACAGCATTAAAATCTTCAACTGCAGTGGTAACTTCATGGCCATTTTCGTCACTTTCCACATTATCGGCGCCAGCCTCAAGCGCGCCTTCAAACATAGCCTCGTCCCCTGCGGCATCGGCGGGATAGATAATCTGACCCACCCGATCAAACATGAAATTCACGCTTCCTGTTTCGCCCAGATTGCCACCAAACTTACCAAAAGTGGCGCGAACCTCGGATGCGGTGCGATTGCGATTATCAGTCAAAGCCTCCACAATCACAGCTACACCGCCGGGGCCATAACCTTCATAACGAATTTCATCATATTGTTCGGAATCTCCACCCTCAGCCTTTTTCAATACTCTTTCAATGTTATCCTTTGGCATATTCGCTGATCGGCACGCCAATAAGGCTGTTCGCAATCTTGGGTTTGCCTCGGGGTCTGTGCCACTCTTTGCGGCAACCACTAATTCCTTAATCAGGCGAGTGAATTTTTTTGCCCGTTTTGCGTCTTGTGCGCCCTTCCGGTGCATAATATTTTTGAATTTGGAATGCCCTGCCATTGATCCGCTCGCTTTTCGTGAATATGGTGTTTTATTCTAAAGACAATACTATATACGGTATGCTGTCATTTTGCCAGTCTCTATGCTTTTTGTTTGCTGTGATATCAAGACCTAGGATGTCAGTGGCACCGGATCAATAGCGGCGAGGGTTCCTCCACGGCGAAATGGGGATATGCTTTTGGCAAGGCCTGTATCGTCATCCGTGACAACAAACACCCCTGAAAGGCTTGGCGCCCCCATCGCAACCCCTAATTTGCTTTTATCATCACCTGTAAAACGGCCAATGGCGGCTTCGGGTGTCATGCCAATCACCGATGTATAATCGCCACACATTCCCGCATCAGTCATGAACGCCGTTCCACTTGGCAAAATCCGGTGATCTGCAGTAGGCACATGGGTGTGCGTCCCCACTACCATTGAGACTAGGCCATCAACATAAAATCCTGTTGCTGTTTTCTCACTTGTAGCCTCACCATGAACATCAATCACAATAGCATCAGTATCGCGTTTTAATTTGGTCTTGGTTAAACACGCCTTTATCGCAGGAAACATGGGTTCTGTTGGGGCCATAAACAAATTTGTCATAGCATTGATAACCGTCAAGGATTGGCCTTTGGCATTGGTGACAGTTGTCATGCCTCGCCCCGGGGTCCCCTCAGGCATATTAGTTGGCCGGATCAACCTAGGCTGTTGGTCAATATAAGCAAAAATCTCACGCTTATCCCAAACATGGTTACCCGTGGTCATTACATCTGCGCCAGCAGCTAAAAATCCATCAGCAATATCCGGGGTAATACCAAACCCACCAGCCGCGTTTTCAACATTAACGATAATAAAATCGGTGGAAAGCTCTTGTCTCAACCCCGGCAGACTGTCCATCACCAACTGCCGTGCATGGCGACCAACCACATCACCTAAAAACAACACCCGCACTATGTTCGCCTTTCTATCAAGCCTGCCTCGGTCAGCACCCCATCAAGGGCGGCATCATGCGGCCCTGTCGGTACGGTGTCAATCTGCTGGCCAGCATAAGCAAGCCCTATGGCAATAACTGATTTACCTTTGATTGCTCTAATTTCTGCCAGCGACCGATCATAAAAGCCACCCCCATAACCAAGCCGATAACACGCCTGATCAAAAGCTAAAAGCGGCGCCAAAATAACATTTGGTATGACTATTGGTGCCGAAGCAGCAGGTTCCGATGTGCCATAAAGACCATCTACCAGAGGATCACCCACCTGCCATTGGTGAAAGATCAGGGGTGTCCCGGGTTTAGGCGTTGCCGGCAAACAGGTCGCAATACCTTGATCTGCTAGCATCCGCATCATTGGCAACGGGTCAATTTCTGATCGGATAGGCCAGTAACCTGCGATCATCAGCGGCTCATTTTTCAGATAGGCCGCTGAGAGCGCCAACACCTGAACACCACCATTAATCAGCCCTTGAGAAGCGTTAGGATAATCAGATTTCAACACGCCGCGTTTTGCCGCTTGTTGTTTCCTAAGCTCTGCCTTTTTCTCATCAAGTGACATCATCATGGGAATTCCAATTTAAAAGAGTAAGACCTCAGGAACTAAATGCATTGAACGAGACAGGAATGGGCCAACAAAGCATAGTGTAGCCAAAGTACCGTTGATACTATTATCCTCTGTGACCTGCAAAGCAGGTGGGCGTCACAATAATCAGACCTCGGCCTGAACAGCGGCAACTCCCTAGAGTAATGGTATGGCCCCAGGGATCAATTGATCTGACGAATACCCCAGCTACAAGATATGATTTAATGCGCCTTGAGTTGAGATGCAAGTTGTTCCATGCGCAAGACTAGGTCTTCGATGCTAGCGGCAAGCTTATCGCTCTTCTCATCGGAGAGGGCAGGAGCAGGTGCGGGTGCAGGAGACTCCGCCACATTAACAGAGGCCAAAGTTCCTTTTTCAAGCTCATGCAAACGGTCAGCCATGATGAGCCCAACCATAACCAGCAAACGAGATTCGTTCCCCCCAGAGGCAGCGATCTGCCTTGAGTATTCATCAAGCCGAGCCGCTAAAGCGCGAATATGATCTTCTTCACCCGGCTGGCACGCCAGAGGATAATTTTGACCATTAATCGTTACGGTTACTCTGGCCTCCGCCATGGATTACTTTTCCCCCGAGGCGTTTTGTTCCAGAATGGCAATAGCCTCACTCATCATAGCTTCGATGTCCTTAATTTCTTTTTTTAGCGAATCGCTAGGAGGTGCAATATCAGAGACAGAAGCAGAGGATAATACCGATCCCGAAGGCATTTTTGCGAGATGGTCTTCGATTTCGCCAACCGCTTGGCTAAGCCGCCCTATCGCTTGTTCTAACCTGCTGGTCATCGCACGTATTGCCCTTACTCTTTAGTAAATCATAAAACCAGAAATATGGTTAATCTACTGATATTTACTTGCCTTAATTATATTAAGATCAGAATAGAGAGTTTAGCAAGCCTGCGTCAATGCTCCATCATGGCTTTACTAAAAAAAGAGCTTCCTTTAATTAAAAAAAGACCTGTTAAAGCCCTGTGCCGATTGACGCCAGCGCGTATTTTTGGTCTATGACGATGTGGTCATGTGAATAGGAGGCATAGCATCATGAAAATTACCAGAAACGTACGCCGCATTCTGGATTTTTACGAATCTGACAGCCCCGGGGTTAAAGCCAATCTGGCTCGGATTCTGATGCAGGGCAAGTTAGGTGGCACAGGAAAGCTGGTTATCCTGCCTGTTGATCAAGGTTTTGAACATGGCCCAGCGCGCAGTTTTGCCCCTAATCCATCCGCCTATGACCCGCATTATCATTATCAACTTGCTATTGACGCTGGGCTTTCAGCATATGCCGCACCACTTGGAATGCTTGAGGCTGGCGCAGATACCTTTGCCGGGCAAATCCCGACTATTCTGAAAGTCAATTCGTCAAACTCACTTGCCCAAGGGGGAACAGCACCTAGTCAGGCAATCACCGGGTCTGTCAGCGAAGCCCTGCGGCTTGGGTGTAGCGCAATTGGATATACCATTTACCCCGGGTCCGACGCTGCTTTTGACATGATGACAGAGTTTCAAGAAATGACTGCCGAAGCCAAAGCCCTTGGGTTAGCTGTAGTGTTGTGGTCTTACCCTCGTGGTGGGACGCTTAGCAAAGATGGGGAAACCGGGTTTGATATCTGCGCTTACGCGGCGCATATGGCAGCTTTGTTAGGAGCGCATATCATTAAAGTAAAACCGCCAACCGCCTTTGTTGAACAAGATGCGGCCAAGGCTGTTTATGAAAAGCAAAATATCGCATCATCAACCCTTGCTGAACGTATCCAACATATTGTGCAAAGCTGTTTTAATGGTCGCAGAATGGTTGTCTTTTCAGGCGGTGCAGCCAAGGACACTCAAGGTTTGCTTGACGAAATCCGGCAGTTAAGAGATGGTGGCGCCACAGGGTCAATCATTGGCAGAAATACCTTTCAGCGGCCACGCGAAGAAGCCTTGCAACTGCTGAACAGTATTATTGATATCTACAAAGGTAAGGCATAGGGCAAAATCATGAAGTTAAACGGCAACGCCATTCGCCCCGGAAATGTTATTGAACACAACAAACGGCTCTGGGTGGCGGTAAAAATTTCCCATGTCAAACCTGGTAAGGGCGGCGCCTTTGCACAGGTAGAACTGCGTGATATCCGTGATGGGACAAAGTTAAATGAACGCTTTCGGTCATCTGAAACGGTCGAACGCGTAATTTTGACAGAATCTGAAGCCACATTCCTTTATGAGCAAGATGATAAACTGGTGTTTATGGATCAAACCAGTTTTGAGCAAGTGGAGGTGCCATCTGATATGGTGGGCGAACAGGCCGTTTACTTGCAAGATGGTATGACAGTTACGATCAACAGCCATGAAGCTGAGCCTATTTCCATTCAATTGCCAGATACTGTTGTGGTAGAAGTGCTTGAGGCAGACGCGGTGGTAAAAGGGCAGACAGCATCATCCAGTTATAAACCTGCTATGGTTGATGGCGGAATTAAAGTGATGGTACCGCCCCATATTGAGGCAGGCACGCGTATTGTTATCAAGCCAGAAGATGGCAGTTATGTGGAACGAGCCAAGGACTAACCTGGTTTTTGGCATAAGCCCTAGGATGCTTTCATTTGGAATTTTGGTTAGAGCAATGTCTCTGGCTTTGAGCAAGTGTTGAAAGGATAAGACCATGGCGCAATCCGCGCTTATCAATGTTATATGGCGTGCTGCTGAACGTGCTGCGCGAGGGCTTATCCGAGATTTCGGTGAGGTTGAAAATCTGCAAGTGTCACGCAAAGGCGCTGCTGATTTTGTGTCAAACGCTGATACCGACGCTGAAAAAATCTTGGTTGGAGAATTATCCAAGGCGCGCCCGGGATGGGGTTTTATTATGGAAGAAGGCGGCGTTATTGCCCCCTCTGAAAGCGATGGACCATCATGGATCATTGATCCGCTGGATGGCACAACTAACTACCTTCATGGCATTCCGCAATTTGCCATATCTATCGCAGCGATTGATAAACCAGTAAAGCAAGGCGGCAAGATAGTTGCTGGCGGTATTCTTGATCCAATCCGAAATGAGTTTTTCTTTGCTGAGGCTGGCAAAGGTGCGTTTCTGAATGATCGCCGTATTCGGGTTGCTGGGCGCAAAAACATGGGTGATGCCCTGATCGCAACAGGCATCCCATTCATGGGTCGCGGTGACCAGCAAGATCATGACAAGTATTTGAACGAATTGCGTGCCATCATGGCGACCACCTCCGGGATTCGCCGTTTTGGATCAGCAGCGCTTGATCTGGCATGGCTGGCTGCGGGACGATTTGATGGCTTTTGGGAACATGGCTTAGAAATTTGGGATATTGCCGCAGGGGTTTTGATTGTTCGTGAAGCTGGGGGCATGGTTTCTGACCATCAGGCAAGAAGCAAAGTGCTTGAATCAGGCAATATCGTGGCAGGAAACAGCAGTATGCACTCCGGGCTGTTGAAATTGCTCAAATCCAGCCGCGAAAAATAAAACCATTATCATCACATTCTTGCCTAAAATTATCTGCTATAATGATCGACAGGCCTAAAACCTCTCCACTCTAGGTGGATCAGTCGAAGGGCAGTTGGTTTCATAGGAGGTGATAATGCGTTATCCAACCCGATATATTATCCGCATGGTAGTTTTCCTGGCGATAATAGGAACCTTAGGGGGATTGCTTTACACCCCTCTCAAATTCGCCTTTCTAGGCAATCCCGTCATTAATAGCATTATTCTGTTTTCGCTAATTGTGGGTATTGTCTTTGTTTTCAGGCAGACGACTAAGCTGCTTCCTGAATACCGCTGGATGATCGCTATGCGTGCTGGGCTTAGTGGCAATGGGCCTATGCATCATAGCCGCGCACAAAAACCAAGCCTGCTCGCCACTGTTGCTGTTGTTTTTTCTGATCCTGACCGGCTCAACAATCGGTTTTCAGCCCAAAGCCTTCGATCTGTGTTGGATGGTGTAGCGGTTCGGCTAGACGAAAGCCGTGAAATTTCACGCTACATGATTGGTCTTTTGGTGTTTCTTGGCCTGTTAGGTACATTTTGGGGTTTGTTAGAAACCATCCAAGCAGTAGGTGCGGTGGTTGGCGGCATTGATACGCAAACCCCTGATTTTGGCAAATTGATGCAAGAGTTTAAAACAGGCCTTGATGCTCCTCTTGATGGAATGGCCACGGCGTTTTCTTCATCGCTGTTTGGATTGGCAGGGTCACTAGTCTTGGGCTTTCTAGATTTACAATTAGGACAAGCATCAAGCCGGTTTTATTCCGATCTTGAAGATTGGCTGTCCACCATGGCGCGGTTTAGTGATAGTGGTGGTGATGGTCTTGATCCAGCAGTATCTATGGGACTATCAGAGGAAGCGGCTGACCGCATGCTGGAATTAACCCGGCATATCAGCAAATCGGATCAAGAACGCAGTCAAACTCTTGCCACCCTTCAAGAGCTTAACCGTACCCTTGCCAGTATGCGCCAGCAACAAGATCAATATCATATGGTTGCTGAAGGCTTAGAAAACCTTCAACAATCGCTCGGTTTATTAGCTCAGAATATGACGACCGACCGCAAAGATATGATTGATGCGATGACCACAGAATTGCGCGCCTTGTCTCGCGCTATTGCTGCGATTTCCCGAAAGGCAAATTAATGGCTCTTGCTCGCCGCACTTCATCTATGCGCGACCAAAGTCTGATTTGGCCAGGTTTTGTTGACGGTCTAGCAACCTTATTGATGGTCATCATCTTTGTTCTGATGGTGTTTTTTCTGGTTCAGATTAATCTGGCTCAACGGCTCTATGGACAAGATGCAACCATGGCTGAACTGAGGGCAGAGATTATTGAACTATCCGGGCTTCTCAATATGGAACGCCAAGAGGCTGATGCTCTAGCCATAGAACGCCAACAATTGCTGGCAGCGCTTGATGTCTCTCGCCAAGAAACACTTACGCTTGAAGACCGGCTTGCTGCTATGGAACAAGCCCTGATCATACTCAAAGATGAAAAACTAGCCGCACTAGCTGAGCGAGATGCCCTTGCCTCTGATAGAGATACCTTAACTGTGGCAAGGGATAGCCTTGAAGCAGAAAAAGCTAAGCTGCTAGCCGAGCGCGATCTTTTGCTTGATCGGGTTGCTGAATTGCAGGCCAATCTCGCCAATATTACCGCCCGTGCGGAGGCCGCAGAAACTGCTGAGGTCAAAGCCCAAAACGACATCAGCACGCTTGAAGAAAGGTTGTTGCGTTTAGAAGAAAATATCACTCAACTTATGGCGGAACGCGACGACAGTAAAAAAGAACTTTACGCCAGTCGAAATGAAGTGTTGCAAATGACCACGGCTATGATGGCTTTGCGTGAACGGTTGGAAAACCTGCAAGCCTTGTTAGATGAAAAAACCGAAGAGGCGCGGCAAGCTAAAGAAGTTTCCGTAAATCTGACCCGGCAATTAAATGAAGCGTTATCAAGCAAAGTGGCAGAGCTGAGCCGCTTTAGATCTGAGTTTTTTGGACGGCTAAGAGACATTCTGCAAGGTCGAACAGATATTACCATTGTCGGTGATCGCTTTGTTTTCCAGTCTGAAGTTTTATTCACCCTAGGGTCTGCTGATATTGGTTCAGAAGGCCAAGCTCAACTTAATAACCTGGCTATGGCGTTAAAGGAATTAACAGATCAAATTCCCGATGATATCGAATGGATTTTACAGATTGATGGTCACACTGATGATCTGCCTATCAAAACCAATATTTATAGGGATAACTGGGACCTTTCGACCGCGCGCGCACTTTCGGTTTTGCGCTATTTGGTGGAACAAGGCATTGATCCTAAACGGCTAGCAGCGACAGGTTATGGCGAGTTTCAGCCCATTGATCCCGGTCAAAATGATGTAGCAAGAGCACGAAACCGGCGTATTGAATTCAAATTGACAAGCCGCGTGACAAAGGGGCAGACTCCTTAGGATAAGAGATTATACCCAAGGATAGCAATGAACATTCGTTGTATCTGTCTAGGGTTACTGATCATAACCCTTGCAGGATGCAATAGGGCGGCTCATGATCTTCGTGCAGATTACACCCCTATTTCTGCACACCAAGATCATAATGTTTTGTTTCCCAAATTGCATTTTCAGTTAGACCAAGAAATCCGCGCTAGGCTTAATGCCATGATAGCCCAGAATTTATCCAAAGATACCGATATCACCACATCTGATAAATCTATAAATACGGCCCTTAAAATTGATCAAGGTAATTTTAGAAAGTTTGATATGGCAGGGCAAATGCATTTGCATTGTTCGGGCCTATGTGAAAACGCGCAATTGAGGGGGGTAACTAAGATTTCCATTGATCTTGATAACCGTCATTTTGCGTTAGACCAAATCGCCCTTAGGGATGATGAACACGGGGTAACGCTAACCGGATCAATCAACCAATTTCTCTATGGTATTGATTACAACTATTCCTTGGCCGATGCCAATATGGTTCTCAGAACGCCAGATGATCATATTGAAATTGTGGATAAGGCCACTTTGCTTATGGAGGAAACTCCCTCTAATTCTAGGGAAGCCGCAAGAGGTCAGATTGAAATTTCGGATCCCAATAGAAACATTTTTCTCTGGGGCAACTATTTGAGCGCAAATCCTTAATCTGACCCTGTCATGAATTGCAGTGAGGCCAAGTGATGATAAAGTGGCGAGGTCGCTAACAAGGTTTCATGATCTCCGGTTGCAGCTATCTTGCCGTTATCCATCACTAATATCCGATCGGCGCTAATCACCGTAGAAAGCCGGTGAGCAATGGCAATCGTTGTCCTATTTTCCATGAGCCTTGCCAGCGCTGCCTGAACCTTTTGCTCAGAGGCGGAATCTAGGGATGAGGTGGCTTCATCCAACAAAAGGATCGGAGCATCGCGCAACAACGCCCTGGCAATGGCAATGCGCTGCCGCTGACCTGCAGAAAGCTGAATGCCTTTTTCTCCAATCATTGTGTCATAACCAAGAGGCAAGGCGCTTATAAAATCATCGGCAAAAGCCTCACTTGCCGCCTTATACACAGCTTCACGCGGCGCATCCGGCAAACCGAAACTTATATTGTCATAAACAGAAGATGAGAACAGAGAAGCCATTTGGGGAACAACCGCGATATGCCGCCGTAAATCTGCAATTCCCATCTCTTTGAGATCCACGCCACCAATTGTGATACGGCCTTCATCCGGATCATAGAGCCTAAGCAACATTTTCAGGATAGTGGTTTTTCCTGCCCCACTCTCACCTACAATAGCGATATTTTCGCCGCGCCGGATAGCAACATCAATGCCGTCCAATGATCGCTGATTCTGACGCGCAGGATAGCTAAAGCGCAGGTTTTCAAAATGGATATAGTCCTCACCCTTGCCTGAGGAAGATGACGGAGGCGATGGGAAAGGAATAGGGGTTTGAGGTTCATTAAGACGGTTAGACTGAGTTAACAAATCTGCAATACGCTCAGCTGCGCCGCCTAACCTCTGCCATTCTCCCCCAATATCAGAAAGAGCCCCCACCGAAGTTGCCACAAGCGCCGCATAAAACACAAATGCAGACAATTCTCCTGCGCTGATCTCTCCTTTGAGAAGATCAAGTCCACCTAGCCAAAGAATAAAAGTGATCGCAGCGAAAACCAGAAAAATAACCATTCCACTCATGATACCGCGCAACAAAATCCGTTGGCGTGATGCGGTGAAACTAGCCTCTGCTGCCGCATCAAAGCGTTTGATCATGGCCTCACCTCGGCTAAAAGCAAGAACATCATCAATCGCTGACAGACTCTCTTCGACTTCAACTGATAGATCAGCAATTCGATCTTGGGCAATACGCGATTGCCGGCGAAGCATCCGCCCCACCACCACCAATGGTATCACAACCAATGGGACAACCCCCAGGATCACCAATGTCAATTTTGGTGAGGTCAAAATCACCATGATCAAGCCGCCAAACAACAGAATAATGTTACGTGCCGCCATTGACATACTTGATGCCAAAATCGACTGAATCATCGTGGTGTCAGTTGAAAAGGTTGAGATAAGATCACCGGTTCTTTTTTCTTCAAACCACGCGGTCGATAAAGACATCATATGCCGATACATAGCTTTGCGAATATCAGCGATCACCCGTTCTGCCACACGATTAATCAGCACAGTCCTTAAATAACTGCCTAGGGCTAGAAAAAAGGTAATCCCAACACAGATCAGCACCGCTTGATTAAGATGCTGATTGTCCCCATTTCCAAAACCCGAATCCACAAGATGAGCGATGCCGCGGCCAAGCGCCAACAAGGCAACCGCCACCAGCAAAATCGACAGCATTGCTAACAGAATGTGCTTGCGGTGTGGTCTGATCCACGGCCAGAAAATGCGCACCGAAGCCAAGACCCCAGTATGCCCTTTATTTGTGTTATGTTCTGTATGTTCAGACATACTCGCATATCTGAACTGTTTTCCTTAAAAAGGCAAAAGATAATTGGTCGCAGGAGCATCACAGTTTTGACTTGCGTACTGGCCATGATTTGGCTATAACCCCGGTCTGACGAAGGTCTTATCGGAATATCACCGAAAAATAGACAGAAAATTGTGACAAGGATCGTGACGATGAAAAAGGATATCCACCCAGATTACCATATGATCAAGGTTGTCATGACCGATGGGACAGAGTACGAAACCCGTTCGACCATGGGCAAAGAAGGTGATGTTCTGCGTTTGGATATTGATCCAAAATCCCACCCAGCATGGACTGGTCAGCACCGTATCCTAGATGCTGGTGGTCAGGTTGCTCGCTTTAACAAGCGCTTTGCAGGTCTAGGCAGCAAATAATCACTGCTCGATTTCCTGTCTTCCTCTTGAAATCATAATTCAGCTTATTACATAAGTCATGTTGGTAGCCATCATGGTACCAACGGCGTCATAGGTTCTGATGGTCGCATTATGACATCAGTGCCGACTGAACGCATTTGTAACCATATGTTCTGCTCAATTTGTGTGATTGGGCAGATGGCATTGCTTGAAGGAGGATGCATTATGAACGCACTTGATCTTACCCCTGTATTTCGTTCCGCTATTGGTTTTGACCGCATGGCAAACCTTGTTGACTCGTTGATGACGGGCAGCAATCTGGACAGTCAATCAAACTGGCCACCTTACAATATTGAAAAGAGTGGCAACAATCATTACCGCATCACCATGGCGGTTGCTGGTTTTGGTGAAGAAGATATTGATGTCACTGTACATGACCAGATGCTGATTGTTCGTGGCAAGCAAGATGAACAGACCAATAAGGCTAATACCTATCTTTATCGCGGTATCGCTGGTCGCAATTTTGAGCGTAGATTTCAGCTTGCGGATTTCATTGAAGTCGTTGGTGCAAGCATGAAAAATGGCCTGCTTCATGTTGAACTTCAGCGCGAAGTTCCAGAAGCTATGAAGCCGCGCAAAATTGATATTTCAACCTTTGACAATAGCGCTAGCAGCAAAGCCAAGAAAGTGACCAAAGAATAACTTTCTGGTTCATCTGTCATCAGACTGAAATCTTATTTCAAATAAAGAGAAGCCTGGCATGAGGAACATGACAGGCTTCTTTTCATCAGATGAGAATTGTTAATCTTTATGCTGAGGTTGCAGCCTAACGGCGCCGGATTGTTGCCTGCGCCGCAGCAAGCCGCGCTACCGGCACACGATAAGGCGAACACGACACATAATCCAAACCGCATTCTTCAAAGAAATCAACGGAATCTGGATCGCCGCCATGTTCACCGCAAACACCAAGTTTAATTCCGGGGCGTTGCTGGCGTCCTTTATCACAGCCCATCTGAACAAGTGCGCCAACGCCTTCAACATCAATCGTAATAAAGGGATCACGCGGATAAATCCCAGCATCAGCATATTCGCGCAAAAATTGCCCAGCATCATCACGGCTGATCCCTAGTGCTGTTTGGGTTAAATCATTCGTCCCGAATGAGAAAAACTCCGCTTCAACCGCTAAGTCATCTGCAATCAGAGAAGACCGCGGCAATTCCACCATTGTTCCAACCATATAAGTCAGAGGCTGACCAGTTTCTGTTTTAACAATTTCTGCCGTGTCATCAATGATCTTGCGGCAAATCTCAAGCTCTCGTCTTGTTGCGGCAAGAGGTATCATGACTTCAACATCGACCTTCTCGCCCGTCTCTTTTGTGATATGAGTTGCTGCCTCAAAAATGGCTCTCGCTTGCATGGCGCAAATTTCTGGATAAGTGATTGCAAGACGGCATCCCCGATGCCCGAGCATAGGGTTTAGTTCACGCAGTTTTGCTGACCGGTCCCGCACCTCCTCCAAGCTTACCCCAGATTGCTTTGCCACCTCGGCCATATCGTCATGATGGTGCGGTAAAAATTCATGGAGAGGAGGATCCAGCAACCGAATTGTCACTGGCAGGCCTTTCATAATCTCAAATAAAGCAATAAAATCCTGCCGTTGCATGGGCAAAAGTTTATCTAAAGCCTTTTGGCGGCCTTCGGTATCATTGGCTATGATCATTTCGCGCATTGCAACAATCCGGTCAGAATCAAAGAACATGTGTTCAGTCCGGCTTAGGCCTATCCCTTCGGCCCCGAAATCAAGCGCCATTTTGGCATCAAGTGGGGTTTCAGCATTTGCCCTAATTTTCATACGCCGCACCTCATCTGCCCATCCGATCAAAGTGCCGAACACCCCCGAAAGTTGTGGTTGTATCGTGGCCACTTCGCCCAAATAGACTTCACCAACACCGCCATCAAGGGTGATGATATCACCTTCTTTGATCTTATGAGGGCCAACTTTAATGACGCCTTCTTCAGCATCAACAATCATCTCTCCTGCCCCGCACACACAAGGGCGACCCATACCGCGCGCTACCACGGCCGCGTGGCTAGTCATACCGCCACGTGCGGTAAGGATGCCAGTTGCCGCGTGCATTCCATGAATATCTTCAGGGCTGGTTTCCACGCGAGCCAAGATCACATTGTGACCAGCTAAGGCCATTTCCTCAGCTTTATCTGCGGTAAGAACGACTTTGCCTGATGCTGCACCGGGTGATGCCGGAAGCCCGCGCAAAAACATGGTTTTGTCTGCCTTTGGATCAAGGGTCGGATGCAGCAGTTGGTCTAGCGATGACGCATTGACACGCAAAATTGCCTCATCCCGGGTAATTAATCCCTCTTCTGCCATTTCCACTGCCATCCGTAACGCGGCCTCTGCTGTGCGTTTTCCTGATCGCGTCTGAAGCATATAGAGTTTATCTTGCTGAATGGTGAACTCAATATCCTGCATATCGCGGTAATGGGTTTCCAATTTCTGCCTAACATCGCAAAGCTGTGTGAACACCTCTGGCATGGCTTCTTCCATAGAAAGCTGATCAGACCCGCTTTCCTCTCTCTCACGCTTGGTCAGGTTGCGCGGAGTACGGATACCAGCCACCACATCTTCACCTTGGGCGTTGATCAGAAACTCACCATAAAACACATTCGCACCCGTGGACGGATTGCGCGTGAAAGCCACGCCTGTGGCGCAATCATCACCCATATTGCCAAACACCATAGCCTGAATGTTAACTGCGGTACCCCATTCAGTAGGAATGTTATTAAGCCGACGATATGTCATTGCACGAGCATTCATCCAACTGCCAAAAACAGCACCTATCGCCCCCCATAACTGTTCATGCGGGTCTTCGGGAAACGCCGCGCCGCTTTCTTCCTGAACAATAGCCAGATACTGTTCGACCAGAGTTTCAAAATCATCACCGCTCAGGTCAGTATCTTCAACATATCCGCGTACCGCCTTCATATCCTCTAGGGCATCTTCAAACAGGCCGTGATCAACATCCATCACAACATCGCTATACATCTGGATAAATCGGCGAAACGAATCCCATGCAAACCGCTTTTCCCCTGATCGCTTGGCTAGCCCTTCAGCGGTTGCGCGGTTAAGCCCAAGGTTTAGCACCGTATCCATCATCCCTGGCATAGAGGCACGAGCGCCTGATCGCACCGACAACAACAGTGGATTTTCAGGATTGGCAAAGCCCATCCCTGTTTCTTGTTCCAGGCGCGCAATAGCAGCGTTGACCTGATCTTTTAATTCTGAGGGATAGCTACGGCCATTGTCATAAAACCACGTGCAAACCTCAGTTGAGAGGGTGAAGCCTGGCGGTACCGGCAAGCCTATGCTGCTCATTTCTGCCAGATTAGCCCCTTTGCCGCCCAACAGATTGCGATCGCTGGCGGACCCTTCAGTCAAGCTTTGACCAAAACTATAAACCCATTTCGACATAGCCACCCCCCATTACCTTGCTCAAAGCAAATCCCTTTAACCTTCGATAACCCGAAAATCGGCAAAATCCAGCATCGCCTGATCAATCCCTGCCAACAGATTAAGACGGTTTTGACGAACCGCTGGATCATCATCGTTCACTTTAACTGCCTCAAAAAACTCATGGATTGGCCCTGTCATATTTGCCATAGCGGAAAGCCGGGTTTTATCATCAGCCTCGCTGGCATGATCTAGGGCTTTAGCAGCATCAAACAGAATTGCTTCGGTTGGGTCAGCAAAATGTGACGGATCAACAGCATCAACTGTAAGCGTTTTGGATTTGCTACGCTCGCTTTCAAGGATGCTATTGACGCGCCGCCATCCTGACATCAAAGCTTTGCCATTTTCACTATCAAGAAAGTGGCTCGTTTCCTCAAGCCGTCTGATTAGCGCCAGAATGTCAAACCTGCCTTGATGGTTAGAGAGATCCGTTTCTATCACAGCGCGAACAATATCATATCTGATGCCTTTATCCCGGCAATAGACATGAAGACGATCAACCAGAAAAGAGATCAGCTCATCTTTGGCTTTGCCAAGAAGTGGGGCTAGATCAAGATGAACTTCTGCCTCATCCAGAATGCGAATGATGCCTAATGCGGCTCGCCGCAAGCCAAACGGGTCACCTGATCCCGATGGTTTTTTCCCGATCGCAAAAAAACTGGTTAGCATATCTAGCTTATCCGCAAGGGCGAGCGCCTGCCCCATTGAACTTGACGGGATATGATCCCCTGAGCCCACGGGTTTATAATGTTCAGAAATAGCGGTAGATATGCCCTCAACTAATCCCTCGGCTATTGCCAAATGACCACCCATGATGCCCTGCAATTCTGGAAACTCGCCCACCGTACCTGTAACCAAATCAGCCTTACATAGGCGAGCAGCGACGGTTAGATTGTCTGAAGGTAAGTCAGGGATTTGATCAGCTAATTGTGCCGTAATTTTAACAATCCGATCAACCCGATCAAGAACCGTGCCCAGACCATCAAAATAAGCCATGCCAGAGAGTTTATCAGAATGTGCGTTAAGGCTAATAGCGCGATCTTGATCCCAAAGGAATCTGGCATCACTTAACCGCGCGCGCAACACCCTCTCATTTCCAATGCGGATCATCTCATCACGATCTTGATCAGCAGCCATATTGCTAATGGTAATAAAGGCAGGCGCCAATTTCCCTGAGGCATCAGTTAAGGCAAAATATTTCTGGTGGCTGCGCATCGTCAAGACCAGAATATCACCAGGCAAAGACATAAAATCGTCTTCAATTTGGCCCATCACCGCTTGCGGCCATTCCACTAATCCTGTGACTTCTTGAAGAAGCCCTTCGTCCTCAACAATCTGAAATCCAGATGCTTTGGCAAGGCTATCAATCTGACGAACAATCTCTGCCTGCCGCACCCCGCGATGCGCCATAACAAAATGCTTTGCCAGTGTCGCATCATAACTATCTGAAATCTGATTATCGCTGTTAAGGCTGATGTCTTGAGGAGCAAGGAAACGATGCCCATAGCTTAACTCGCCATAGCTTATCCCTTCGTTGCCGCCAAGATCACAATACCCCTTAACTGGCTTACCATCTAACAACACATTGATGCGGTGAAGAGGACGCACCCAACTGGCCTGAGTCTTGGCCCAGCGCTGGCTTTTTGCCCATGGAAACTGGGTAATGATAGTGTTGATCACATCCGGCAAAATATCTGCGGTGAGTTGGCCAGGCTGGTGGATCATGGCAAAATAAAAGGCGCCCTTTGCCGTTTCTCTTGTTTCCAGCTGATCACGCGTTATTCCAGCTGAAGATAAAAACCCTTCCACCGCTTGATCTGGTGCACCAACCCTAGGGCCTCGCTTTTCTATCGTCTGATCAGATTGTTCAGTCGTAACATCACCAAACGCCACCGCCAATCGGCGCGGGCCTGACCATGACCGGATTAAAACACCGCCAAGCTGATGATCTTGCAAGGCTTTGGCCAGTGCATGTGACAAATGCTCTTCTGCTCGGCTTTGCATTCGCGCCGGGATTTCTTCGCCAAAAAACTCAACAAACAGTTCAGCCATTGGTGTTATCCTTTGTGCTAGCGACCCATGCCTCACAACAACCGACAGCAAGGGCACGCACACGGCCAATAAAACGCTGTCTTTCTGCCACCGAAATTACCCCGCGCGCATCCAGCAGATTAAACACATGGCTGGCTTTCATACACTGATCATAGGCGGGTAAGGGTAAGGCCATATCACCTGAAAGTAAGGATTGGCATTCTGCTTCAGCTTCATCAAAGTGACGAAACAGAATATCTGTGTTCGCACGCTCAAAATTATAATGTGAAAACTCGCGTTCAGCCTGATGAAAAATATCACCATAAACTTTACCGCCTTGATCCTTGGGCACACCATCCCAATCAAGATCATAGACATTATCAACGCCCTGAATAAACATTGCCAACCGTTCTAGACCGTAAGTCAATTCCACGGGAACTGGAGAGCAATCAATACCGCCTACTTGTTGAAAATAGGTGAACTGCGTTACCTCCATGCCATCGCACCATACCTCCCAGCCAAGGCCAGCCGCCCCAAGGGTAGGAGATTCCCAGTCATCTTCAACAAACCGAATATCATGCATCATTGGATCAAGACCAATCGCTTTGAGCGAATTGAGATATAACTCTTGGCTGTTATGAGGTGAGGGTTTTAGGATCACCTGAAACTGGTAATAATGCTGAAGCCGATTTGGGTTATCCCCATAACGGCCATCGGTAGGGCGCCGTGACGGTTGCACATAAGCAGCACGCCAAACCTCATCAGGGCCTAATGCGCGCAGGGTAGTCGCAGGATGAAATGTTCCGGCGCCAACCTCCATGTCATAGGGCTGTAAAATCACGCATCCTTGGCTTGCCCAATATTGCTGTAATCCCAGAATGAGTTGTTGAAAACTTAGGGCTGAGCTAAGCATAGCATGGATCCTCGTATCGCTAGGCGCAACATAGTAGAAAGCGGTCTTAGGATCAATGCTAGAATCCGGTCTTTTCTTGCCAAATTTAGCGAATGAACGTCTTTATTCGATAGGACAGTCAGGTCGCTCACACGGCATAGAAACCCATGCCCCACAAGATGAGCATGACACCATGTCTAATGGCTTTGCCTGTTGTTTACGAGACTTCTTCGGTGTCGAGGCATCATGATGCGATTGTTTGCGGCGATCCATGATCCGAAAAGCCATCCAAACACCGCCAATAATCACCGCTAAAAGCAGCAGTTTTTGAATACTAAGTAATCCCCACATCAGAGCCCGTATCGCATCCTTTCTAGCCGTTCTTCAAGTTTTAGCAATGCCGCGTCCACCATCTGGTCAGACTGATCAATCCCCATTTGCCCTGATTTTAGTCCAAACAAAGATTTCTTAAAGGTCATTAAGCGAATGTGAACTTTGTCCCCAAATTGTTCCTGAAGCACAGGGCGAACATCACCAATGCGATCCACCAAGCCCAATTCCAATGCTTTTTGTCCTGTCCAAAAGGCACCAGAAAACAGCTCCGCATCTGATCCTTTAAGCCGTGTTCCCCGCCGCGCCTTAACCATGCCAATGAACTGATCATGGATTTCTTTCTGAAGAGCTTTGAGATGCGAGATATCTTCAGCCCTTTCTGGCAAGAACGGGTCAAGCATACCTTTGCTTTCCCCTGCGGTATAAACCCGCCTATCAATGCCTAGTTTTGCAATAGCCTGATCAAACCCAAATCCTGCTGACACAACACCAATAGAACCAACGATTGATGCTGGATTTGCGATAATCTTATCCCCAGCACAAGCCAGCCAATACCCGCCTGAAGCGGCCACATCTTCAACAAAGCTCAACACAGGAAGATCATTCTTTCGTGCCAGCTCACGTATACGATTGGCAATCATGGCGGATTGCACTGGCGAGCCCCCAGGGGAATTAATCAGCAAGGCCACCGCACATGCACGTTTTGTGGTAAAGGCCTGATCCAGCAAGCGCGATAGCCCAAGCAGATTAAGACCACTGCGCCGCAATCCACCTGATGATGCCATGATCAACCCATTAAGGGGGATTACAGGAACAACAGGTCGCTTAGGCCCAAAAAGAGATGAAAAAATATTTGCCATGATCCTTTATGAATACCTTTTGTCTCTGCGCTTGGCAAGACATCAGGGTGTTTAAGGCTTAGCCTTTTGAGGGGCGGCATATTTCCGCCCGGGCTGCACCAAGGCAACCACACCCCCATGGGCGAGATCAGCATATTCCGCGCTATCCATGATCAAGGGCGGAAGCAAGGTCAACGCCCCTGACATGCCTTTTCTGGCACGAATAAGCACCCGATGCGCCGGACGATCAGCACGTGAATGAACTGGCCTGATCACCGTCTCACCCATATCATGTGCTGCTAATGCTGCCAAAATCTGATCAAGTTGATCTGCTCTGCCTATCATCGTCAAACCGCCACGACGATTAAGCGCGCGTGCCGCACAGCCAATCCAAGGCAAAGTATAATCCGAGGCCATAGACTGCCGGCGCTGTTGGCCCGGCGACAAGCTGGATAAAGGGTCGTTAAAAGGAGGGTTCATGACCACATGATCCCACGATGCTAATGATCCGGATGATGTTGATGATGTTGATGATGCGGATGATTTGCTATCCCCTTGGATGGGAAAATCCGGCGCCGTGACATCCGCCTCAATCAGGGTGATCCTATCCGCAAAGCCGTTTTCTTTGGCATTAAGCCGGGCCAAATCAAGCATCGCCGGATCGTGATCCACCCCCGTCAAGCGTGCCGACATCAGACGCCGCGCTAAGATCATCAATACTGCCCCTGCCCCAACACCAAGTTCAAGGATATCAGCCGCATCAGGAACAGACGCAGCCAGCATCACCGCATCGCTAGTGGCGCGAAACCCCGTCGCAGGTTGCGTTAACCAAAGGTTACCATCATACCAACGGTCACGGGTTAGTGCCTCAATCGTCATAATATTGCCCAGCTTCAGTCAAGATACGCTTAGCTTGATTAGCATCTTCCCCTGCAACCATGATGCGCATGGGAAAGAGCGTATTTGAGCCTGCCATTAAATCCGAAATATTCCTGTCATGCACAACAAAGGCTATGCCCGCCTCTTTGAGAAGCGCCTCAAGATAGGTCATGCGCACCGGGTCTGTGATTGAGAGCAGTTGTTTCATCATTTCACCGAAAAAATACCATTGCCCCACCACCTTAGCAAAAATATGCGCAACCCCCGAACAGAAAGTGTTGACTTCATGCCTTAAAAAAGCAAATTTGGCTATTATGAACTCTGCCGTGATTTCATCATCTGATCCTTCCTTACCCTTGGCTGAAATTCAGGCTGAGCTTGACCCACTGATTGCCATTACCAAAGCGGGTATGCAAGCAACCAATGCCATTATCGTTGCGCGAATGCAGAGCGAGATTGACCTGATTCCAACTCTAGCCGGCCATCTGATTGCTGCCGGAGGAAAGCGAATGCGCCCAATGCTTACCCTTGCCGGGGCGTCATTGGCAGGCGCATCCCAAAACCAAATGGATAATGCCGCCAGACTAGCCGCATCGGTTGAGTTTATTCATACCGCCACTTTGTTACATGATGATGTTATTGACGAATCAGATATGCGCCGAGGAAATAAAACCGCGAGTGCGATTTGGGGGAATGAAGCTAGCGTTCTGGTTGGGGATTTCCTTTTTGCCCGTGCCTTTGAGCTGATGGTAGAAACAGGTGAGATTACGGTATTAGGGCGTCTGGCCGCCGCCGCCGCACGGATCACCGAAGGCGAGATTGCGCAAATGTTATTGGCCGGAAACCCCGGCGCTGCTCGAGCTGATTATTTTCGCGTCATTGAAGCTAAAACTGCTGAATTATTTGCCGCCGCTGCCGAAACCGGAGCAATGATAGGGGGTGCGGATAAAGCGCTTTCGGATGATATGCGTTCATATGGCATGGCGCTAGGCATCGCGTTTCAGATCACGGATGACGCGCTGGATTATGCCGCCAGCAGTGATGATATGGGTAAAGCCGTTGGGGATGATTTCAAAGAAGGCAAAATCACATTGCCTGTTATTCTGGCATGGCAAGATGGAGATGAGGCAGAGCGCAGCTTTTGGCGAAAATGCCTGCAAGAAGGCGAGATCGGCGATAGCGATCTTCAGGAAGCGTTAGCAATCCTTGAAAAACACAATGCCATCACCCGATCATTAGCAGAAGCAAGACAACATGCCGAGGCCGCCGCCGCATTGGCACAAACATGGCCATTTTTATCCAATGGCACAGCAGAAGCACTGGTCGCTGCCGCCAGATTTGCCGCTGAACGCACCCTTTGATCTGCTGACGGTCTTAATGGCCTCTGATAGGGATTTCAAAATGGGGCGTATCTTCAAATTGTGACCACATTCCCCCCCAAGTGATAGGCACATCGCAATCTTGACCAGCCGCATAAAATGCCGCCGCGACCTCAAGCGCGAGGGCACGGCTAAACCGGCCTTTCCCTGTTTTGGGGTCAAGCGGAACAACGTCAATGGCATGACCCGTTAAATGACGCGAATGAAGCGTTTGTGATGCGCCTGACCGCACCAACCGCCGTTGTTCTGCCATATCCCGTTTGCCGCTAATAATGGCAAAGTCCAGTCGGCTGATGGCAAGGGCCCGGCGTGCCACACGGCACAAATCTGGGTCGATATCTTGCAGAAACGCCTCACTTCTTGGGCTGAATAAAAACCCCATGATTACTGCCCCATGCCAGATGTGATAACAAAACCAGCCATTAACACCATGCATATCTTCAGCAATATTTAGAACGGCGCTCACCTGTCAGACTGCCTGAAGATGTGCGCTATCAACTAGCTGAGATGCTTGATATTCCACATCAATCCTTGATGCCGACTACGTTCAGAAAAAATATACCCCTTACATCCAAGAGAATTAACAACCAAGGCGTTATAGATATTCCGGTTATTGATCATCCTGCCAACACCAATATTCCACCACAAAACTGGAGCATTTCTTTCGCGATCATTGCCAAACATCTTCGCAGTACGCCAGATAATCTTGGCCTTATTGTCTGTGGCGATGATGGATTGCGACCTGTAATGACTTCTTCTGATTTTGTCATTATTGATACGGCTGACTGTAATCTTACCAAAGCTGGCATCTTTGCTATTGATATGGCGGATCATGTTCGGTTTCGGTTTTTGGAACAGCCTGATGCCAATGAAGATCATGTTTTTGTCCGCTATTCGTCTTAGCCCGATGGAGGCTTTACTCAATCGGCCTCTTCGCTCAATATTATGGGGAGGGCAATTTGGAAATTTTGCCTGATCTGATTACTGGAGCCAGGCTTTATGATAAAACGCTCAATGACGATTAATGGCCACCGCACGTCCATCTCATTGGAACAGCCGTTCTGGAAAGAGCTTCAGCAAATGGCTAAGTCGCGTCAAATGGCTTTGTCGGCATTGGTTGCAGAAATTGATCTCAACCGAAGCCGACGCCTAGCCATGGGGGAGAAAAATGGCGGACTTTCCAGTGAAATTCGACTTTATGTTCTCAACGCCGCCCTTAACAAAACCCAAGATCACAACTGAACCCTTAAAAGTAATCTTAATGCCCGCAATTTAGGGCATTGGCCCTAAGATCATATTGCATTTGACCGCGTTTCAGTTTTATATATCTAAATTAATCATATGTTTGGTGATTTTAGATTAAAGTAAGGGACAATCATGACCAAAGCTGTTCGACTTGGCGTTCTGCTGGCTGGGGAAACTGGCATTGATATGTTGCCTCATAACCCAACGTATGAGGATATGTTCACCAATTTTTTTGCGCCATATCGTGATCGGATTACGCTGTCTTTTATTCATACGCGTCATGGTGATTTTCCAAAGCAGATCACTGATTATGATGCTTACCTCGTTTCTGGCAGCCGGCATGGGGTTTATGATGACTTACCATGGATACCGCGTTTGATGGATTTTATCCGTGATGTTTACGAAAACCATATTCCATTAATTGGTATATGTTTTGGTCATCAGGCGATTGCCCATGCTCTTGGGGGAGAAGCTGCCAAGTCTGATAAAGGCTGGGGCACTGGCGTTAAAGAAATGTCTCAACAAGTTAATCTCCCTGGCGAGCATAAAGCGAACCAGATGGTTAAAATGCTCTACATGCATCAAGATCAAGTCATTCGTTTACCTGAACAGGCAAAGCCACTCTTGGGTGACCAATTCTGCCCTAACGCGGCGTTTGTCATTCCGGGCCGAGTACTGACTACCCAAGGTCACCCTGAGTTTACGCATGAATACCTCGAAGCCTTACTTGATAGACGTAAAGAATCCATTGGTCTTGCTCAAGCTGAAATGGCAAAGAAAAGCCTGTCAGAACAAACCGACAATCATCTGGTGCGGCAGTGGATCATTGATTTTCTTGACCATTCTCTAGCCACACAATCCAGCGCAGCCTAAAACAGGTTTATCCATGGCATATATTCTTGGCCTTGACACAGGCGGTACCTTTACTGATGCTGCCCTCATTGAAACGGGATCAGGGGCACTGATCGCAAAGGCTAAAGCGCCTACAACACGTGCTGATCTTTCTATTGGTTTAGGCCAAGCGATCAATTCTGTGCTTGAAAAATTATCTGCGGATGAACGCCCAAAACTCCGGCGTGTCTGTCTGTCCACCACCCTTGCCACAAATGCGGTTGTCGAAGGCATGGGTGGGCGCATTGGTTTGGTGATGATTGGCTTTTCTGAAAGTAGCCTTGGTAAAAATAACCTTGGGCATTCTCTAGGTCATGATCCCGTGGCCTTTATTGATGGTGGGCATAAAACTGATGGCAAACCACAAGCGCAATTAGATATAGCGGCATTAGAAGAGTTCGCAAAAAAACATAAAAATGAAATTAGTGCGCTTGCCTTGGCAGGGCATTTTGCAACCCGAAACCCTGAACATGAGATCATGGCGCGCGACCTGCTAAGAGAAATCACAGGCTGCCCTGTTACTTGTAGCCATGAGTTGTCGTCTGAACTTGGAGGCCCGAAAAGGGCTTTAACCGCGCTTCTTAATGCCAGATTGATTAATCTGCTAGATCGTCAGATTACAGCAACAAAGGGAATATTAGATCAGGCCGGACTCGTTGCAGATCTGATGGTCGTCAAAGGGGATGGCTCTCTCATCAGTGAAGATGTGGCTTGTATCAAGCCTGTGGAAACCATCCTTTCTGGCCCTGCTGCCAGCATTTCAGGAGCGGCACATCTAGCCGCGGTTAAGGATGCAATCATTAGCGATATCGGCGGCACGACAACGGATATTACGATTATGACCAATGGAACGCCTCGGCTTTCGTCCAAGGGCGCAACAGTGGGTGGATGGTCCACCATGGTTGAGGCGGCAGATATTCGCACCAGTGGTCTTGGCGGTGATAGCGAAGTTCGCCTGATGGATCGCGGAGTGCAAGGAGGGGTGATACTAGGGCCCAGACGGTCAGTACCGATTTCCTCATTGGCTATGACCTCACCAGAGATTATGAAAACGCTTGATGAACAATTAGAAAACCCTGTTCCAAGCGCCACGGATGCTCGTTTTGTAGTGCCTGTGTTTTCGGGTGACCCGCCAGACTGGCTAACACGTTCGGAATATCGCATGGCCCTAACTTGCCGTGACCGAGGGGTATCCGCTATATCAGAGCTAGCGGAAACCCGATTAGCTTTAGGGGCAATTGATCGCCTAGTTTCACGCGGCTTGGTGCTTATTGCTTCCTTCACCCCTACTGATGCGGCACATATTCTGGGGCATTTTGATGGCTTTGATAACATAGCAGCCTTAAAAGCTGGTCAATTAATGGCGCGCCAACGCACAGGCGCGGGCAAACGACAAGCTGAAACACCTGAACAATTTTCTGAAATGGTATTGGACCAACTCTCTTTGCAATCCAGTCTGTCTCTTGTGGATGCGGTTAATGCTCATGCAGGGAAACCCAATGATATGTCAGCTCAGAACCCCGTTCTGAACAGCATGATCCGAGCAGCGATCCAGCAGAAAAAGACACCAACCAATGATGATTTTCTTTCTGCCCGCGTAAAACTGCATAAGCCGTTGGTTGCACTAGGGGCGTCAGCAGCCTGTTATTATCCTGCTATTGGGGCCGTATTAGAAGCGGAGTTAATTGTTCCCAAAGATGCTGATGTGGCCGGAGCCATTGGCGCCGCCGTAGGCAGTATCCGGCAAAGCACTCGTATTACCATAACTCAACCTGCTGATGGTATCTTTCGAGTTCACCTTATCAAAGGTCCTTCTGATTATAGCGAACTAGAAGCCGCACTTGAACACGCGGAACGTGCCGCCTGTAATGAGGCAGAACTTAAGGCTAAAGCCGCAGGGGGAACTGATATTCATACTGAATCTTTCCGCAAAGTTGACAGTATTGATGTAGGTGGCGGCAAGACCCTGTTTATTGAAGCCGTGGTTAGTGCCACCGCTTCAGCCCATATATTTTAGAATATTTGCTCAATACCAATAGGCTGGTAAAACTAGGGGGAAGCTGGTGGGCCCGGAGGGACTCGAACCCCCAACAACACCGTTATGAGCGGTGCGTTCTAACCAGTTGAACTACAGGCCCAGCCAATTCCGAATAGCCGAAATTCCTCTAATTATCAAGGAAACTCCGCAGCTTTTTTGACCGCGAAGGATGTTTCAGCTTGCGCAAAGCCTTTGCTTCAATCTGACGGATACGCTCCCGGGTAACACTAAATTGCTGACCAACCTCTTCAAGGGTATGGTCAGAGTTCATGCCAATGCCAAAGCGCATTCTCAGCACTCGTTCTTCACGCGGGGTAAGCTCTGCTAGAACCAGTGTTGTTTTCGCCCGAAGACTAACATAAATAGCAGAATCTAGGGGCTGAACAGCGTTCTTATCTTCAATGAAATCCCCAAGATGGCTATCTTCTTCGTCACCAACTGGTGTCTCAAGGCTAATCGGCTCTTTGGCAATTTTAAGAACATTTCGCACCTTATGTATTGGCATAGATAGCTTTTCTGCCAATTCTTCGGGTGTTGGTTCTCTGCCAATCTCATGCAACATTTGGCGTGATGTCCGAACCAGTTTATTAATGGTTTCGATCATATGCACAGGGATACGGATGGTGCGGGCCTGATCCGCGATAGATCGCGTGATAGCTTGTCTGATCCACCACGTGGCATAGGTTGAAAACTTATACCCACGCCGATATTCAAACTTATCTACCGCTTTCATCAGGCCAATATTGCCTTCTTGAATCAAATCAAGGAATTGCAAGCCACGGTTAGTGTATTTTTTAGCGATTGAGATCACTAACCGCAAATTGGCCTCGACCATTTCCTTTTTGGCACGAGCGGCTTCACGCTCACCGCGCTGAATAACTTGGATCAGCTCTTTAAACTCAAACACAGGCATTCCGATTTCGGTCATCATCTGAATGATAGATTTCCGGATTTCCTCAATATCTTCCCCATGCTTTGTCTTAAGTTTTGCCCAAGCCGCGCTATCCGCGTCTTCAGGTGGCCAGTCTTTATCAAGCTCATGCCCGCTCCAGAACCCAAGGAACTGTGGCCGCTTAATACCGCATGATACCGCCTTGGACAGCATCTGGCTTTCCAACTGGGTAAGATGCTTATTCAAACCGTAAAGCTGTTCCATCAAGGCTTCGATGCGACCAGTGTTCAGCAGGATATGTTCCATTTGCTGAATTAACTGCAGGCGCAAGGTGATATAGCGTTCTTCAATTTTCGTATTAACACTATTCCCTTTTTTGAATTGGGTAATCCGTTTGTCTCGGATTTGACTTAACTCTTTGAAGGTAACAAAGACATCTTCCATCATATCCATGACATCTTGGCGAATAGCATCTTCCATCGCGGCAAGTGACATATTGAGATCATCAGCCTCGCCGTCATTATTGCTGTTTTCGCCGTCCTGTTCTTCTTCGTTTTCTTCTTCCTCTTCCTCTTCGTCGTCATCACTATCAGAGGCTTTATCATCATCTTTCAAACCGATTTTAGGACTTTTGAGGATGACACTGTCATCATCTTCGCTTCCTTCAATGGGGATAGCATCATCTGTTTCCCCATTGATGCGGCCATAAGTTGTCTCAAGATCAATGACATCACGAAGCAATACCAGACCCTGATCAATTTCATCACGCCATTGTAACAGCGCACGAATAGTCAGTGGCGATTCATAAATCCCGCCAAGCATGAGTTCTCTGCCAGCTTCAATCCGCTTAGCGATCGCAATCTCACCTTCGCGTGAAAGCAATTCCACTGTACCCATTTCGCGCAGATACATTCGCACAGGGTCATCAGACCCACGGCTTTCATCACTGATATTTCCGGCGGCACGCTCATTAGATTCATCTTCTTCTTCAGCCGCATCATCTTGATCAGCCGCATCAACAACATTGACCCCCATAGAGTTCAATTCTGCCATCACGTCTTCGATTTGCTCAGAGGTTAGCTCACCTTGTGGCAAAGCTTTATTCAACTCATCATGAGTCACAAAGCCACGTTCGCGACCAGTTTTTAGAAGCACTTTGATCGATTCTTCGCTGATTCGCGGTGTTTCGGGCGAATCGTCATTTGCCGATACCTCAACCAAATCTGCTTGCTCTTTGGTTGAGTCGTTGTCTTGCTGCTTTTTCTTTTTGCTTTGCGCCATGGATTATCCCATCAACTGATGTCATTTAAGATCGAATTGAAGTAACGGTTCTAGACCTTAAGCTGCGAATTTCTAATGATATCAACTCTGTAAGTCTTGCTTTAGCATCTTCCAAACTTAGCTGGCTCGGATCATACCTGATACGGGTTTTGATCTTATCCATTAAACTTGTCAGGTCTTCTTCTTTTATCCCCGCCAGCATGAGATGATGACGGAAAGTCGATTCGTCAAGGTGGTTCGTTATTGTAACACTCTCAGCGATGATGTTTAGCATTTTTTTTGCCAGCCTGTCCTTAATATCTAATCTGACTAAATCTTCGTGCACATCATGGATCAATTCTGGTTGGTGAAGAAGGATTGCCATGATGATGCTGGGGCGCAGATTCTCAGTCGATTGGGCATGACGCTTCCCAATGATTTTTCCACCGTTAAGATTAGGCTGGGATTGCCCACGCATAGCACTGATTCGGGCGCGAATATCATCCCCGAGCGAATCACGCATTGCTGGATTATTTATTTGCCGAATATGATCCCTCATCACTTGCCAGAATTTGGCTTTTTGCTCTGCTTTTGACAGGTCGAAATCCATAGATGTGGTGTGCCATAACGAATCTGCGAAACTATCTGATGCCTCCATAATCTGGCGCAAAGCATCACCGCCGCCAGCTTTAAGCAAATCATCAGGGTCTTTCCCTTTTGGAAGGCGCATTACCCGAACCGTCTTGCCTGGCTCTAATATTGGCAACAACCGCAGCAATGTTCGCGCCGCCGCCCTTTGTCCTGCTGCATCGCCATCAAAACACAAATAAGGAGCATCGGTGCTTTTCCAGATCAACATCATCTGCTCTTCAGTTAGCGCTGTACCAAGGGGTGCAACCGCACCAGCAACCTGATACTGGTCGATAGCAATAGCATCCATGTAACCTTCGGATACGATGACTGGCAGGCCATCTTTGATACGTTCACGAGCTTCTTTCAAGCCATATAGCACCAGCTTTTTGTGAAACATTGGGCTATCAGCAGAGTTTAGATATTTTGGCTCTTGGTCTTCGCCCAATGCTCTGCCGCCAAAGGCGATAACCTCACCACGCGGATTTCTAATCGGAAACATTAGCCGATTGCGAAAATTATCATATAACGATTGATCACGAGTAGATCGCCGCACCAAGCCTGCGGCAATAATATCTTCGGGCTTATAGCCAAGATCTTCTAAAAACGGCATCAGCCCACTCGCCGGGGCATAACCAATCCGATATCGAGTCTGACTGGCAAGGCTGACTTGCCGTTTCTCTAGATATGATTTCGCATGGATAGCGATGTCCTTATGCAAGGCTTGCTCAAAAAACCGTGCAGCATCTTCTAGCATTTGCGCCATGCTGTTTCGTTGTTCACGCTCTTCAGGGCTTAATTTCTGTTGTTCGGGAACCGTCATCCCTGCCATTTCAGCAAGATGATGAATGGCGTCAATAAAACTCATACTTTCCTGTTCCCGCAGAAAGGAAATGGCATCACCACTAACACCGCAACCAAAGCAATGATAATATCCATCTTCATCACGAACATGAAAAGACGGTGTTTTTTCCTGATGAAAGGGGCATAGGCCAATCATGCGGTTGCCGCGTGAGATCAATTTTACGCGTTTGCCAATCACAGATGACAGCGACACTCTGCGCCGAAGTTCATCCATAAATTGCTGTGGCAATGCCATGGCCTTTACCTCTGCCTCAAAGATGCGTCAGATCACACTTACGAGTTTCTGTCTTGTGCCAATGGGATGGTGATATGACCAGATTGACCCGTTTCTGTCTCACTGGTTCAGGAGCACATCCTTAACGGTCTTACTGGCGACAGCAAAATCCATCTGGCCGGTGAAACGCTGTTTCAACACACCCATCACCTTACCCATATCCTTAACAGATTCGGCACCAACTTCGACAATCGTATCATTGATGGCCTTGATCACAGCATCATGTTCCATTTGTTCAGGCAAGAACCCACGGATAATGGTAATTTCCTGTTCTTCTTCGTCAGCCAGTTCATTCCGGTTAGCGTCTCGGTAAAGCCGGACAGATTCTTGCCTTTGCTTTATCATGGTCTGCAACAAGGCTAAAATCTCATCCTCGCTGATCGTCTCCCCACTACCTTTGGTTCGAGCAGCGATATCCTTATCTTTCAAGGCGGCAGATATCAGCCTTAAAGTGCTGAGTTTTTTTGCTTCACCTGATTTCAACGCTGACTTTAGCTCAGATTGTATGGTTTCGCGCAACATAACCATCCTCGTGATCTGCCTATAAAATAAGGCTCTCTTTTAGCCCATATCACGCGCTCGTATCAAGTGATCATTCTGTGGGCAGATAGCAAAGATCATATTCCTGTATTATTTTATCGCTAATGGGTTGACGGATGCTTTGCTTACCGATAAGAAAACCATCCGAAGGGTTCCGCTTGGTTGGGACTTGTGAGGCGAATGAAAACGTATCTATCGGACATATATCAGCCATCATTCGAACACCCCACTGCATTATTGATTCTTGAAGACAATACCATCCTCAAAGGCCACGGTTTTGGGGCTGAAACCATGCGTGTGGGTGAGGTTTGTTTCAATACCTCAATGACTGGTTATCAAGAAATTATCACCGATCCGTCCTATGCTGGACAGATCATTACCTTTACTTTTCCTCATATCGGAAACACCGGCACCAATAGCATTGATATTGAAACCGAAACCCCAGCGGCGCTTGGGGCGGTTGTTACTCACCTGCCAACACCGCCTTCTAATTACCGAGCAAAACAATCGCTTGATGATTGGCTTAAATCTATGGCTATGCCGGGCATCGCTGGCATTGATACGCGCGCCCTCACCCAACGGATACGCGATAAAGGTGCACCCAAAGGTGTACTTGCCGTCAATTATGATGGTGTCTTTGATATCCCTGCGCTTCAGGCAATGCTTAAAGGATGGCCCGGACTTAAAGGCATGGAACTAGCCTCTGGCGTTTCCTCTGCCAGCACCCACCAATGGACTGAAGGGGGGTGGGATATGGTTAATGATAACTATAAGACTACCTCCGATCAGGGTCAGCATATCGTTTCCTTTGATTTTGGATGTAAACTAAACATTCTTCGCTGTCTTGGTGATGCGGCAGGCAAGGTTACTGTTGTTCCTG
>Ga0181557_1000788_pt1 | contig 37872 bp, 32 predicted proteins | sample 011ome_23_FD_148632 | JGI IMG/M metagenome (GOLD analysis project Ga0181557, IMG submission 148632) | Coastal salt marsh microbial communities from the Groves Creek Marsh, Skidaway Island, Georgia - 011506CT metaG (spades assembly) | ecosystem: Environmental > Aquatic > Marine > Intertidal zone...
CGACCGGTCGACCGTCGCGATCGCATCGCATGGACACCCGCAACGCGTGGGTTCTGATGGTCCGATCGATCGATCGATCGATCGATCGATCGATCGCGTGGGTCCGATCGATCGATCGATCGCATGTCGCGATGGAAACCCCGCACAGGGTGTGGGTGTGGGTGTGGGTGTGTGTTCGGACATTCGGTCACCCAGTGCCCCTCGTGGCCTGGTCACGACTGGTCGACTGGTCGACTCCCAGGAGAGTGTGACCCCGACCCCGCCGTCGGCGCGAAGGGGTGTGGCGCTGTCGGCGCCAGCGAACGGCGCGTCGACGACGACGACGACGACGACGACGATGGCGATGGCGATGGCGATGCGAGGAATGACGACGACGACGACGACGACGGTGATGCCGACGACGTCGTCGTCGAACGCGCGACGGGTGGTGAGGTACGTACAGTGCGCGCGACGACATCACGGGCGATGGGGACGATGGATACCCTGGTTGGGGTGATCTTTTCGCTTTCGCGCGAGGCGCGAGGGCGCGAGGGCGTGAGGGCGAGGCGTGGACGCGATGTGCGCGTATGCGTGGGATGGTGGTGATCGCGAGCGACTGGTGCGGACGCGGAGAGTGGTGGCGATGCGTGCGCGGGTGAGAGAGAGAGACGATTGATTGACGTCGGGACTGACGCGCGAGGTTCTTTTTCGCGTACGTAGCGTTCGGGCGCAAGCTAAGACGACGAAGAAGGCGGGTTCAGCGGGCGTGAGTACGACTGGAGCGAACCTTGCGGGGTGGACGCCGACGTCGTGGCGCCAGCGGGAGGCGTTGCAGCAACCAAACTATGAAAACCAAGAGGAGCTCGCGGCGGCGTTGACGGAGATTCAGAATAGACCGCCGCTCGTGTTCGCCGGGGAGTCGAGAAACTTGCAAGAAAGGTTAGCCAAGGCGGCGCGTGGGGATGCGTTCGTGTTGTTCGGTGGAGATTGCGCGGAGAGTTTCAAGGAGTTCCGTGCGGATACGGTGCGTGATACGTACCGTGTGTTGCTTCAAATGTCCGTCGTGTTGATGTACGGCTCGGGGGTGCCCGTGGTGAAGCTCGGGCGCATGGCTGGGCAATTCGCCAAGCCTCGCTCGGAGGATTTGGAAACGATCGGTGGGGTGTCTTTGCCGTCGTACCGTGGTGATAACATTAACAGCGTTGAATTCACGTCCGAAGCGCGCCGACCCGATCCGACTCGCTTGATCAAGGCGTACGACCAGTCGTGCGCTACGCTCAACTTGTTGCGCGCGTTCAGCAACGGTGGCTACGCCGCGATGACGCGCGTGAACGACTGGAACTTGGACTTCATGCAAAGCGAACCCAAGGGTGCTGCGTACCAAGATCTCGCGCAGCGCGTCGACGCCGCCATTGATTTCATGGCGGCGTGCGGCATCGATGAGGCGCACCCGGCGATGAACCAAACATCCTTCTTCACCGCGCACGAAGCGCTTCACTTGGGGTACGAAGAATCCTTGACGCGTTTGGACTCCACCACGCAAGAATACTACGGGTGCTCTGCGCACTTTTTGTGGTGTGGCGAGCGCACGCGTCAACCCGAAGGCGCGCACATGGAATACTTCCGTGGTATTTCCAACCCGATCGGCATCAAAATTTCCGACAAGAGCGACGGCGAGGGCGTCGTGTCGTTGGTGAAGACGTTGAACCCGGACAATGTTCCGGGCCGTATCACTTTAATTTCGCGCATGGGTGCCGTGAAATTGCGTGAACACCTTCCGCGCCTCATCACGGCTATCGAGGACGCCAAGCTTAACGTATTGTGGGTGACAGATCCGATGCACGGGAACACGATAAAGACGGACAACGGTTTCAAGACGCGTCCTTTCGAGGCGGTTCGCGATGAAATCATGGCTTTCTTCGAAGTTCACGAAAAGATGGGCACGGTTCCGGGTGGCGTTCACTTAGAGATGACCGGTCAAGACGTCACGGAGTGCACCGGCGGTACTGTTGACATCTCCAACTCTGATTTGGAGAAGCGCTACTTGACGCACTGCGACCCGCGCTTGAACGCGAGCCAAGCCATCGAGCTCGCCTTTTTGATGGCATCCGAGCTCAACGCCATGCGTGAGCGCCGTGCTGTGCAATAAGTCCCCAGTGCGCGCCCGCGATGCTTTCATTTCGATATTTTCGCAAAAACAAATCTTAGCAAACGCAAGCCTGTTATTTCATTTTCGCGAGTGAAGAAAACTTCAAGGACACGCGTCGCGGGTGGTGTTTCACGCGCCCGCACGCGACGTCGAATCTTTTAGCCTGACGCCAGTCGCACATTCTCGGTGGACACGATATATAATAAAACATATAGAGCATCTGCAACACACACAAAAAATCATCGCATCATCGCCTCAGTCCGCCAAAAACTTGCAAAAAGGTGCCAGAGGCGCTGGAGAGCTTTGGATAGAAAAAGCAACCGGCCGGCCACGGTGCACGCGCGAAACGCGTCACACTACGCCTCGCGTGAGCCCGCGTGAACGCGCGATGTTTCGCATCGTATGCACGCGAATCCAACTCAAGGTACGCCCGCGATCCCGCGCCCTGGCGCGCGTCGCACCGCCGCCACTCGTCGTTGCGGCGCGCGCGGTGCTTTTGCCGAACGCGAGGACGTCATCGCCGCGCATCTTGCGCGCTCGCGGCGCGCGCGATGTCGAACGTCGCGGATGCGCGCGACGCAGTGATTGAGGAATATTCCATCTAACCAATTCATGTGCTTCATCGCGTGTTTTAGGTCGCCGAACGCGTGCATGGGGGCGGATTACACGCGTCTTCGCGCGAGCGTTCAGCCAGAGCTCGACGGACTGAAGGCGCATCGACAAGCGCGCGCACGTCGCGGGCATCGTCACGTGACGCGCGGGCGCACGCGTCGACGAATGTGGATGATCGTAAGGTCTCAGTGGATGATGCGCCGCCGAACGCGGTGAGTGGACAGCGGTTGGGGGTGTTGAGAAATCGCGCGGTGGAGGCGATGCGCTTCGCGCCGTCGTGGCTTAGACAGATAAACATGCCGCGCGGGACGTCCCCTGAGAACGTACTCCCAGTCGTTGGATCATTCGATGAACTGTATAGACTAGCACAGATTGCATCGCTGAATGGGTCGTCTGAGGCGGATATATTGGCATTTTTCGAGGTGAGGAAAGAGGAAGTCAAGGTGCTCGAGCTGAGTTCGTGCGAACAACGCGCAATCGTCACCACGAATCACAAGGAAAAACTGCACACGATTTCTTTGCGGGGCACGAAGAACTATAAAAATGTGGCGCAGAATCTCAGACTTGGTACGGATCCGCCGAAAGAGGATGACGTAGAAGTGCCGATGCACCGCGGTTACCGCAACATAGCTATGAAATGCCGGGAGGCGTTTGCTCCGTTACTTATAAAAGACTACAGCGTACAACTCACGGGACATTCCCTTGGAGGCGCGGCAGCTGTCGCATTGGCATTACTTTATCACAAGTCTGGTGAAGTACAAGTGCGCCGAGTGGTGACGTTCGGGTCACCAAAGCTCGGACCGAAGGAAACGGCTGAGGCGATTGAGGACTTGGAAATTTTACGAATCGTGCAAAAGGATGACATCATCCCGCTGTTACCAATGTCTCGACCGTTCGTGCGACGTCCTTATTGTCATTTAGGTGAAGGTATACTGTTGGACAACGACAATCCGGGCTTGTTTGCTGATTTACCACGGGAATGGGGTGCGGCTGGCATCATGTGGAAACAAAAAATGTCCATCGATAGCGTAATGGGCGCACCTTCGAAAATGAATAGCGTTCCAGCGGAGACGGAGAACAAACCGCGTTTTGTCGGTGCCGTACGTAATCGCGCACGCACGTTCTTAGCATCTCTTTCATTGCCAACGAATGAAAGCGAGCTTGAGGCGGAAGTGGAGGAGCTGATGCAGTCCACTGGAGCCTTGTCAAAAGCTTCATTTGAAAGCGTCAAAGAAGAACTCGCTGCGAGCGAAGGCATGGATTCGACCGTGGATGATATAGATATGGCAACTCTTCAGCGCGTTGGGCCGACTATCTTTGAGCGCTTGTGGGCGTTGCGTCAATTTAATCGCGAGGAAAGAATCCGCCGACTTGACTGTCATCGAATGTACAGATACGTAGCGGCAATTGAAGAAGCCATGAATGCTAACCCTCGCCGTGTACAACTTGCGGATATTTACGATCCGAAACCTGAACAGACGAAAGACTCAAATGCTCAAGCCGCTCCAGTACTTTCCGAGGCTATCGCATCTCTTCGCCGAACGCGTTGAGTCACAAGAAGTACCTTAGAATTGTTATAACCACCGTATTTGTAAATTAAAAAATGACAATCAAAATAATTATACTGCTACTGCTCATGTACGCTCTACTTCATTTTGCGCCGCCACTAAGTCTTGCTCCGTCAAGATGCTTGTCGTTTTGCAGAACTCGCAAGTAATTTCGATCTGACCATCTTCCGCGAGAATTTGGTTCACTTCCTCCTTGCCCAACGACGCCACGGCGCGCAACATGCGTTGGCGCAACTCGTCTTCTTCGCACGGACCGTACGACGGAGTCATAGAAGTTGCCAAGTCAACACGTTCTTCGAGTTCATCAAGCACGCGCTGCGCGATTTGTTGCGCCGTGAGACCCTCTTGCACCAGCGCAGTGCTCGAAGGCAAAGATGGAATGACGCGTTCCAAAACGCGAATGGTCTCATCACTGGCAAACGGCAAAATTTGCACCATATATCCACCTGCCGCAATAACTTCACAATCTCTATTGATGCTCACCCCCACTGCAATAGCGCTTCCAACTTGTTCGGACTCTTGCAAATAACCAGCGACGTCTTCCGCAATTTCCCCAGTGCGAATTTCGACAGTCCCTGAAAACGGTTGCTTCATCGATGGATGCGCTCGGCTCACCGTCAAAACACCCTTACCAATCGCTGCACCAACGTTAAGCTTCCCATCTGGTCTCAGCGGCGGATCAGCGTTCGGATTACTCACCAATCCTTTCACTTGTCCGTCGTGCGTCGCCACGGCGATGCACTGCCCCAACGGCCCGTCGCCCTTGAACATCACCTGCGTTGTCTCATCCTCACCCTTGAACGTCCCAAGCAAAAGCGCACACATTAAATTCCTTCCTAACGCTGCCGTTGCCGTCGGTGCCGTGCGGTGTCTACTCGCCGCCTCGCGCACCAACGACGTCCCGACCACCGTCACTACGGAGACTTCCTGATTCGCGCTCATCACTCTATACACGTTATCCTCCGCGCTCGACGACGCCATCGCCGCGGCACGCGTCGACATCGCCCGTGATTGACGGCGATGCGCGTGACAAACCGTCGCGGCGCGTTTCACCGCGTTCGCGCGCGCCACGGCGACGCGCGTGAGGCGTAAAGGTAAAAGCGACGTCATGCGAGCCGCCGCCATTGTCGTCGTCGATGGACGCGCGTGCGAGCGCGAGAGGGCTTGATGCGAATGTAACGCGCGGGTGGCGTATAAATGCGTGCGAGAGCGCGCGTCGAGCGTCGAGCGTCGAGCGTCGACGGCGGCGTCGCGGGTGTGACGTCCGCCGCGTGTCATGTTCACTTTATATGCGCGACGTCATTCGCATCCACGCACCCGACCGCGCGCGCGCGACGATGGCGACCACGCGCGACGACGCCGGCAATGTCGCGAATGATGCCGCCGACGCCAGCGCGCGCGCGGCGTTACTGTTCGAGCCACCGTCGAGCGCGCCGGATGCGTCGTTTTGGTCGGCGCTCGCAAAGTTTAAACTGGATGAAGCGAAATTAGACGACCGCGCGGTGGATGTGTGCGCGTACGCCACGGCGGCGTCGCACGCGAACGTGAGCGCGGTGATGTCACTCGATGCGTCGGCGTTCGATAGCGCGACGCTCGAGCGTGCGCGCGCGGTGGAGATGCGGGTGAAGACGTGGACGCGCCTCGGGCGGTTGACGTGCGCGAATACGTTGGACGCGTTCGTGACGCACGACCGCGAGCGCACGATCGATGTGCTGCGTGCGAAGATCATAGATGACATCACGAGTGGTCGAGCCGAGCGGGCGCCGGAGTTGCTCAACACTTTCGCGTGCGTGGCGTACGCGGATTTAAAAACGTGGACGTTTACGTACTGGTTCGTATTCCCGGCGCTCGCGGCGAGCGAAGGAAAGATAACCTCCACGCCTGTTCGTGCGATGTGCGAGAGTAACGCTAGAGACGAATTAATTGCGACAACATGCGAAGAATGGCTCGCGAGTAACGGGGCGTCCGCGTGGTTGTTGAGCGATGATGGCTCGCGCGCGTACGCGTTGGATGAATACGTCGGGCACGCTGGTCGAGGCGAGGCGTTGACTTTGGCATTTGCCGATGCGTGTTGCGCGATGACGCACACCGGATGGTCGCTTCGAAATTTAGCGATTCTTGCGAGTGTGCGTTGGGGTGTGACGACTTTGGATGTTGTGTGCGTTCGATTAAGGAAAGGGCGAGTCGCCGCTGGAGCGTGCGTGGCGTTTACGATGGACGTGCCGAAGTGCAACGACACATCCACATTGAAGGTTGTGGGTTGGGAGCGTAACGCTCGAGGGAAAACCGGCCCACGTAAGGTTGATCTCGGTGCGAGTATGGACCCTACACAGCTCGCAACGCAAGCGGTAGATTTGAATTTGAAACTCATGCGATGGCGTCTGTTGCCTGAATTGAACCAAGAAAGGCTCGCTCACACAAAGTGTTTGCTTATCGGTGCTGGTACGCTAGGATGCGCCGTGGCGCGGACGTTGATGGGATGGGGCGTGAGACACATCACGTTCGTAGATTCAGGACGAGTGTCATATTCCAATCCAGTTCGACAGTCGTTGTTTGAGTTTAAAGATTGCTTGGAAGGCGGCTCTCCAAAGGCGCAAGCGGCGGCGAATAAATTGCTGGACATATTCCCAGGTGTGCAGACCAGAGGAGTGTTGATGTCAATTCCTATGCCTGGACACAGCGTCAGTGATGAGTGCAAGGCGGAGACGTTACGTGACGTGGATGCACTCGAGGCGTTGATAGCTGAGCACGACGTCGTGTACGTGCTCACTGACACTCGCGAGTCGCGTTGGCTTCCGGCATTAATTTGTGCCGACAAAGGCAAATTGTGCATCAACACCGCGTTGGGATTCAACACATATCTCGTCATGCGCCATGGATGTGGCGTCGACGATGGTGACGAAACGTCGCGTCTGGGCTGTTACTTTTGCAACGATGTTATGGCGCCGGCGAACAGCACGAAAGACCGCACTCTCGACCAGCAATGTACGGTGACGCGCCCTGGATTAGCCCCTATCGCCAGCGCACTCGCTGCTGAGCTCATGGTTGCGTTGTTGCACTCGGCACATGGTGCAAAGACAGCACCACCGTCCAAAGATGTATCCATGGATGATGAGCCTTCTCCGCTTGGTGTCGTCCCGCATCAAATCCGAGGCTCTGTCGCCGGATTTACGCAAACCTTGTTCGATGCCCCGTGCTTCCCTAGATGCACCGCCTGTTCGTCAACAATCGTCTCACAATACCGCACAGCAAGAGACGATTTCCTTATACGCGTATTCGACGATCCGAAGACGCTTGAAGACGCCACCGGACTCACAGAATTGCTCCAAAGCGTCAACCTCGACGCCGCCGCGTGGATCGACGACGACGACCAGTCTGGCGATGATTTCGACTAAACCGCGACGCCACCATCATCGCCAATCTCAATCACGTGTACAAATATGTAATTATCACCCCGCTTTGTGCCACACGTACGTTGTGTCATCCATCTGTCCTCGAGAAGCGAGCGCTGACGCGAGGGGAACAAGAGAATACCAATCGACAACCGCACCGCGCCATTCTCTCGCGCACCGTCCGCCGCGCATCATGTCGGACCCGCGCACGCCGCCGAACACACCAAACCAGCCCCACGGCGGTGCGCCCGACCGACTCGCGCGCGCTCGCGCGTCGTCGTCGCCGTTATCCGTGCGCCAAGCGTTGCATGCGATGACTGACGCGAGCGCGCTCGCGTCACCATCGACGGCGAAAGCCGCGTACGGATCGCCGGCGCAGGCCCGCGCGGCGCACGAACGACTCCAGTCATTATCGCCTGGCTCGCGCGCGGCGATGTTAGGAACGTTTGCGTCGAGTGCGTTGTCGCAGGCGGAGTGGGCGCTCGACGCGTCGACGTTCGCGGCGCCCGCGAGCGTGTATAAACCACCGCCGACGACACCGCGTGGGGGAGCGTACACGCCCTCGCGACGTGCGAAAACGCCAATGAGTAAGCACGTCAGCGCCATCGTCGATGGCGCGCTGAGTGCCTTGAAGGCGAGTCGTGCACGCATGGAGGAGCTCGTGCAGTCGCATAAAGGTTCGGCGTTGAATTTCACCGACGTAGTTGACGTAGAAAAGGCGTCGGTAACGGTTGAATTGCCGAGTGCGTCACTTACGGTGAGCCATTCGAGATCTGCGGAAGATAGAGAAGCACAGCGTGAGGTGACGGAGATGTTATTGCGATCAGCGCAGAAGGTGACGCCACCGAAGAAGACGACGATGTCGTATTCGCCGCTTCGCTCCCCGGCGCCGTTGGAGATGGTCCGCGTGGAACCCGGGCGAGCGATGCCGATATTGGCTGATTCGCAAGCCACAGATGCGTTAGATGATAATTTGAACAACGGCGATGATGATAACAAGCAAAATGATGACGAGGATGGCGACGAGGTGACGTCCCAAGTGTCGTTGCCGATTGGTTTTGACGTCTCTGAATACATGCAGAACGTCGAGCCGTCGACGATAGAGACCGTGGTGGATAAAGAAGTACTAGAAGAAGAAACTAGGAAAGAAGACGATGAGCCCGAAAACATCGCCGACGCATTTGCACGGATGATGGGGAAGGTTATCAGCGATACGCTTCGTGACATCGCACAGTCCGCATCGGCGGCTTTCATGTCTGAGCCGTTGACTGAAATCTTGGTGCAGGAGGAGACGAAACCCGAACCTACGACGCCTCGTCGTAGTTCTAGACGAAAATCAACGGGCACCAATGCCGCGCCGGTCACCCCAGTGACTCCCTCGAGACGCTCGAAGAGGCGCCACGGATAAGACGCCACGGATTAGCAAGGCAGGCTCTCGCTCGAGGCTCGAGGACGAGTACTATTTTGTAACATTTTCATGTGATTTTAAAACGACTGCGAGATAATTACAAAATGCTTGAATAAATATTAAATTAATCGCTCGAGCATAATTGCTCTTCCAACAGTTCATCTTCGCTAACAGTTTGAATCACGACGCCTTCGCCTTCCGGCGTTGCGCAGCACAACAACGCGTAGCCCTTTTCCGTGACGTCATCGCTCAACATGGCACCAGCCTGATCCACGCTACCAGAGACGACCTTCGCCGGGCACATCATGCACACACCCATCTTGCAATCGTATCTGAGGTCAATACCCGCATCCAACGCGACGTCTAAGATGTTGTCCCCGTCCGCCACTTCCACGACGTGCGTTTCGCCCTCGTGGCGAATCTCAACCTTTACCGCGTTCACGCGAACCACCCCAGCGCGGCCGACAGACTTGGACTTCGCGCACTTTCGCGTCGTCGTCAAAGATTTGGCGCAAACAAACGTGCTCGTGCGTGCGGTAAGCATGGTAATATCGTCTGCGGACGGCGTTTTGGATAAAGTACGTCGATTAGTCACACGAGAACGACGTCGATGGTGCGTCGAAAGAAAATGTAAGGGCGAGCGAGGGCGTGGACGAGCGCAACGTGTTTGCGCACACGTACCTGGTGTGCCAGTGAACTCACGCGAGCGAGATGCGCGTCGCAGTCTGAGGGCGCAGTCTGAGGTGCAAGCGACGGAGTCCTCTATACCCTTCTCTGCTATTAAATTCTACAGGCTACAACGAACGCCTCGGTATCTATTGCCCATACGAGCTCGTACCGGCGCTTAAAAACGCGGCTTCGTCCTCTGTGGATTGCCGACCGAGCGCTTTGTTACGATACGGGTATCGATTAAATTTTTTCACCACCGCCCAGTGCTTCACGGCAAAATCGGTCGAAGTCAACGCAGAGTCGACATCAAGCGGTATTTCAATGCCACGCATTGATAGCAAGCGCTCGTGATCGGCTACGTCCTCGCTGTGCATGAGAGGAAGTTCTACAAACATCCGCTCGAGAGGAGACATATCTGCGTCCTCGAGAGCCATACAGTGCTTTGCCAGCCGCAATGCTTTGCCATCGTTTTCAAAAGCTCGACCAGTTTTCCGATGAATGACTCGCGTGAACTGATCCAAGGTGATGATGTCTGCCAAAATTTCTTCAAATGGAAGTTTGGGACGCGTCTCAAACACATCTTCGTCGTCGTACATGGCGGACGTCTCGGCTAAGTGCGCGCCAAAGTTGATTTTTATGGTGACATCATCTTCTTCTCGAGACCCAAACCAAAGCGCCATCTGCGCTTTGTTTGGCTTAACGACGGTTTTGAGTTCTCGACGGGTGTAACCATACCAGAAGTTGAGCACTTCCACGGCGGCAAGGCGGCTGGACATGTCGCGCGGTACGTTGTGAGGGGCTGCGTGGCGTTTGTTTTGAGCAACTGTTTTGAGCGCGTTCAATACAGATTACAGATTTACAGCATCATTTAGTGTTCTAAGAATCCATGAGAGGATGTGCGCTTAACGGTGCCAGCGCCCATAGCATCGACACGTTTTGACAGTGCTCGTATCGCATTTACGAGTACTGTTTCAATTTGCATGGTGTACCGAATCACTTCAACATGTGGCCACGTGGCTTGTTCGCCGCGTGTGATGAAGCGTTGCATATCACGTTCGCTCGGCTGCGCGCCGATTTTCGAGTAATCTCGCCACTTCAGACTTGGGAGAATCGTTATATGACCGCGAAAATCTTGCATCAATACACCTTGAAGCGTTCGGACAAATCGAATATCGAACAAGTCAACCTCGAGAAGTTTCTGAATACCGTACTTGATGTTAAGCAATAAGAAATTGGCGACACGCAGCAGCTTCTGCACGGCGTTTCGCCTTTGATAACTTCGTGCAGTCTTTTGACGACGGCCGTGTGACTCCTCGGCGAGATGTAAGACAAAGTTCAAATGCGGATTCACTTGTGAAACAATGAAATTGTTGCAGTTGAATAACTCTGTAAGCCGCGCTGAAGGAATGTCTTGAGTAATGGTGCCATCGTAGCTCTTAACGTCGGGCGGATGAAACGGCACAAGATTTCCACTTTTATCCTTTGCAAGAATTTCAACCGGGCGCATCAACCCAGGAAGAGCGCAGGATGCGCATACGGCCGTGCGCAATAATACAGCTGGCGACGTCAAATGGTTTAACACGTAACCAGTTTGGGATCCGATGGACACTTGGATTGACAAAGCACGTCCCGAAAGCTGAAATGCCTCTTCGAACGTGGTATCCCCGAAGTAAGCCTTGGTTGTTTGAGAGAAACCTTCGGAATCCATGAGCACACCGTGTTGTAAAAAGTGAAGTGCCATCTTGTGCGGCCGAGGAAACCAACGTCGACTGTACCGAGTCGGAATATCCGGCGTAATCGTCTCAAGAAGCTCGTTCGGTGGCACACAGCCGAGATAAGCCGCAACAATCGAGCCACCACTAGTGCCCGATATAACCTGCGGACATAACCCTTCCGAGAGAAGAACTTTCAACACTCCGAAATGGTACATGGCCAACGCGCCACCGCCAGATAAACACAGCGCCGTGCGACCGAGCGAACGGTACGACTCCTTGAGTACCTGCAGCATTTCAATCGCATGCTCGTTATCATCAGTTGCGGCGATGTGCTCAATCGTCGCCACGATTTCGTCGCGAAAAGCCTCGACGAGTTTCTTCGTACCGACGCGCGCAAATCGCAAGCTGAGCAATCGATCGATGCCACCAAAGTTCCTATGCAACACCGTTCGTAAGCACAATCCTAGCGCTGTCAAGTCATTGCGTTCACGAGCACTCGACATGGCATTCAAGTACACGCCAACAAGTCGAGAATCATAGGCTTCACTGTGATCATCTGCGCGCCACGCGACGCCGCCTTCGCCGACATCCGCCGGAAACGAATCCAATTTACTCGCCACCGCGCGCCACTCTGCGTAAGACGTCGCGTGCTCAAGCTCAACCAATATCGCTTGACGCTCATCCGTGTAATGCGCATTCGCTCGTCCCCGATGATCTACCCCACCCGCGGATTCACGCACGATGACGCGCGCGCGTTGAAACCACGCCGGCAACACGTATTTATTCAACGCAATCGCCACGTGCACCAATCCAAGCAACACCGCATTCAGGCACAACAACGCAATCTCCGCCGACATGAGCACCAATGCCAACACGTGCGCCGCGGCGTTTGGAAACGCAGGCGGCGCCATGGCTAAAACTAAAGCAAACGCCACCGCGTACGCCAGCCGCAAAGAAATCGCCTTGACCAACGCCACCCACACGTGCGCGAACAACACCAGCACCGTCAGCGTCAGCGCACAAAAGAACGCTATAAAATACATCATTTTGAAAATAATCTTTCTGTTCTCAACAATCCACATCTTCGTGCCGTGCGCGCCGTGTGTCGCGTTCCAGGCGTCCGTCATGGTTTTCAATTCGCTCAACCGCTTCGTCGTCGCCGCGCGCGAATCGCTCAACGCATTCCCGATGGAGTCTATGCGACGATGAATGCCACTGAACGGGCCAGCGGTGGACGATGGCATCGATGGCATCGATGCGTTCGGCGTTCGGTCGTCATCTCGCGCGTCGTGCGCGGCGCTCGCGCGCGCAGAGTTCGCCGTTGCCGTGGCATCGCATTCGTCGTCAACCGTCGTGTCTTTCGCCGGCGCGCGATCGAACACGCTCGTCGTCGCCGCCGCCGCGCTCGCGCGCGCGGGCGGCACCGCAAAGCGCGCGACGTCGAGCGACGCTGGACGCGACGAGCGCGGGGAGTGCGCGAAATCTGCGGCGGACATGCGTCAGCGACTGAGGCTGCGCGTTCGCGCGTCATTCGTCGACGGTCGACGGTCGACGTCGTCGCTCGACGCCGCGTCCCGCGCGAGCGTACGAACGCACGGAGACGCGCGTGTTCGATGTTTTCCACGCCATCCGCGACGATGTTCGCGACGATGCCGTTCGCGGCGCCGGGCGTGTCGCGCGTCGGGCGCAAACAGCCAGCGGTGACGTTGATGCGCGGTGCGACGACGACGACGTCCGCGACGCCGACGAACGCGGCGCGCGATGGTGTATCGCTTACGTCATCGATGCGCGCGACGCTCGACGGTCACCGCGCGACGCTCGGTGCGGGCGCGGCGTCGTCGCGAGGCTGGATAGCGTTTGAGGGTTCACGCGGGCGCAGAGGCGACGCAAACGTCGCGCGTTCGCTGTTCGGCGTCGGTGCGCCGGAAGCGCTCGTGATTGGCGTGGTGTCGTTGTTGGTGTTCGGACCAAAGGGTTTGGCGGATATCGCCAAGCAGTTGGGGGCGACGTTGAGAGAGTTTCAACCGACGATTAAAGAGTTGCAAGAGGTGTCGAGAGAGTTTCAAGATACGTTGAGAGACGAAATCGGGCTGGATGAGACCGCTCAAGCGATTCGTACGCCACCACCGCCAAAGCGAAGTGCGGCAGTAGGCGAACCTGTGGCTCGGGCCGAAGATGAGGAGGTGGCGGTGCAGTTTGATACGAGCGCATTGCAGAAGGTGACGGAGGGCGCGGGCGAAGACGTCGATTCGACGGACGACGTTGATGTTGTGACTGAGGAGATGAAAGCCGCTGCGGCAGCCGCAGCGTGGGGCACGGCTGCACCTCCATCCGCTGAGGCTGCACCGGCGCAAGAACCCATCGTCGCAGACGTCCCCGCGGATCTCAGCGCTGAGGACGAGCGCGCTGAGTAACGCGAGCGCGAATTTGACGAGCCATCGAAACCAACCAAATCGCACGCAACCGACGTCAGTCGTGGACGCGCGCGTGCGTGCTATTTTAATACATCACACACAAAGCATTGTTATCTGGGTCGTTATAATTTAGTCTTCTAAATCGCGTATCACTCACTCTTTTTGCGCTCAAAGCGAAAGCCAAATGTGGAAGCTCAAAGAGAACGAAAACGCCTAAATTGTCCGCATTAGCACGCCGCACGTCATGGCGCTCAGTGAATCACGGCCCATGGTGACGCCTGCGGACATAGATGACGATTATGCCTACAGCGAAAATGCTAAACCGTCAACACCGCCGTCGCTCGCGAACGAGGCGTCATCGTCACCGAGAACAACCGACGATGAAGGCGGTACCGACCGTGACTCCGACGAAGCTGACCAAGTTGACGACATCGAACTCGCCGAGTTGAGCGCGGCAAACAGAGAAAATATTTTGTTTGACATCGTGGTGAAGATGCGAAGATATTTAACGGGCGCGAAGCACCGGCGGGGGTTTACAAAGTATAAAAATTGCTTCACTGGCAGGCAAGCTGTGCAATTCATGTTGGCGGCAAAAGTGGCGAGGGATAGCGAAGAAGCGGTGGCGATCGGAAGCGAGTTAATGGCGGCTAAATTAATTGTAGGAGTAAATAAGACCAAGTTTGAGAAACGGTCTCATTTGTATGCGTATCATTTAGGGGTTGCTCCGGGGATTTCCGCAGCGCGCTACTTCGTGAGCACTGAGTTGCTCAACATAGAGTCAAAGATGAAGCACGTGCGAACTGTGGTAGACAGACACACTGGTGCCGTAGAAGCATTATCAAGTGAACATGCTGCGGCGATGGAGCGCGTCGAGCGCGTGGTTTCAACGTTGAGATTGGAGTTGAGTATTTTACGCGCCAGCGTAATAGCTCTAACCGTATACGTGCTTTTGCCATTTTTCAAGGCAGATGCTCTCCAACTCGTGAGGTCGATTGGTATTCAAATGCACATCGATGCCATGTTGAAAATCGTCGCACTATGTACCGTGTGTACGGTGGCATTTTCAAGTGTTCTGGGTTTCTTCCATTCCGAAGACTTGTTGGCGGACAAGCTGTACGAGGATAAAACCATGGTTGAAGAGGGGGAGCCGCGTGTGTTGGCCAAGCGCTCACTTCGAAGTATGGATAATGACGACGTCGAGCCTTCAACGCCATCGTCGTTCTTGCTTAAATCTGCGGCATCCATCGGTACGCGTCTCAGTACTTGGGGCCGTACTCAACCACTCCTGCGTCCAGAGGACCGCGCCGATCCCCCACCGGCACTGGACATGAAGTGGGTGGACCATCCATGCGCGTTGCGACTTTCTCCAGGTAGTCCAGCTCAGGTCATTTCGCAATTCAACCAACTTCCCGATAACATGGTTCGCGCTCAGATTCCATTCGACATCGAAAGCGAGCTATTCAAGGGGCAAATGGTTGTGTACATTCGCGGTTTGGAAAACTCACCATCAGATATTTTCAATGGCAGAGCGCGGACGATTCAAATAGCAGTTCAAGGCAAATTTAAACGAGAGATTCCAATGGACGAATGCGTCTTTGGTCAAGCATTGGCTAGACCGTTGTCGAATCTCCCGTCACGCTGGTTGTTGAGTTTAGCCGCGAGAGTCGTTCGCGCCTTTGGCGAAAAGTACAGCATGCAGCTATCTTCTCCTGCGGCCGATCGACCGTACATGCTCGCACCCATTGCGCTCGCCGCGCAAGCCATGAGCTGCGAGTATGAGGGTGATGTTCAGGATATTGAAGGGCCGTTGATTGAAAACGTGAGCAGCATGTCCATCTTTCCAGAAGGCACTACGGCGCCGCAACGTCAGAAGATTCTTAGTAAGATTATCAAAAATCAGAAAAAGGGCAAGAAGAACCAGACTGATGTGCCTGTGTTCGACACCGAGCGTGTTTGGACGTTTGGATTTTGGCAATCGCAAATTAACTTTACGACGTACAAGGTGGATTTGGGAGTCGGGCAGTTCAACTTGCTGAAAATAATGAACGGCCAGCCCTTATGCTTTTGTGCGCAGACACGTGCGGGCGAAATAATATTCCGTATGGAAATATGGCACGAACAAATCCTCGCAAAAGCACACGAGTACTACGAGGAAAAGACTCGCACAGAGAAGCAAAGTAGGTTACCGAGGCGCTCGTCCATCGACATAAGCAGGATTTCACGCGACCTCTCTTCGTCTTTCACGCGAAAGGTCGATAGCGCGATTCGCGATAAACTTTAGCGATTAGTAATAAATTATGCCTTGTATTTTAGCTCATCTTAACACGCCCGAACGCGTAAGCATAGCTTTGAATGATTTCTTTTCAAGGATGTTTTACAATGCGCCACGTGGACGTTTTATCTAATCTTTCTTACCTGTGCACGTCTTGCCACACAACCCAAAGACGAGGCCCAAAATCAACGCCAAAATAATGATGGCGAAGAGTGCTTTCATCTTCATATTTTGGCACCACATGTGACGTCGCAACTGGCGACCCGTCTTGTGAAAGTTATCAGCTTGGAAGCGCAACGCGTCGCTCTTATCCACCAACAACTCAATCTTCTCGCCCCGGTCAAGAACCTTCTCAATGTTATCCATCATGATTTCCTTCACTTGGCTCACTTGTTGTTGCACTTGGCTCACCTTACTCACCGCTTCGGGGTTCGCCGAGCAATACTCGAGGTGCTCCTTCAATCTCGGCGCAAACGTCTTGTTCAACGAATGCGCAATCGCGTCCTGCGCCTCCGCCGCGTGGTCCCGAACAAACTCCGTCTTGATTCGATCCAAGCACGCAAACGGAACATGTCTCCCCGACTCCGTATCCGCCACGACTAAGTACGTAAACCCATTCTCAACGACGTAATTGAACGTGTGCCCATCCGCCGTATACGTAAATCTCGTGTTTTCGTCGCTCAACTTTTCCAACGCCTGCTCCTCAGTCAACGAATCAACGAACGCGCGTTCGGTCAGTCACGACGATACGGGGAATACTAATCACAACGCACTACGCCACAACTACACCGCATCGTACATATGCGTGCGTCGACGCACGTATTATACGTGCCGAAATTCCACGCACGCGCTCTACCCCCCGAGTCACGCGATTCATTCAATCCCGCGCCTTCCCTCGCGACGACGACGAGGACGACGACGAGGACGACGACGCACCTGCGTGGCGACGGTGCTAAAGTTCCCACTATACCCCGTGTATTCAGCCAGCACCGTTTGTTTACGCGCGACAAAGGCGTAGATGAGCACCATGGTTGACGCGTCTCGATCTGGCGTCGCCTGGGCACCTCGTCGCGCGCGCGCGCTCGCGAAGGTTGAATGAAGATGTTCTTTTGATGCGTGTTATTACATGAGTGCGCGTGACGTGCGGGGCGTGAACGCACGTGGGTTGCGAAAGCACACCTAGGATGACGATTCGCGCTTCTTTTTCACCGCGCGCCAATAGCGATCGACGTAGAGCTTGGCGGGCGCGCGCCAGCTCCAATCCTGGGTCATGACGCGTTCGGGCAACGCGAGCGAGGACCATCGAGGTTTGTCGTAATACGCATCGAGCGCGCGGTTTAACGCGTAATCCATGTCGGATGTTTGCGTACCGTCGAATGAGAATCCATTGGTGGAGAGACCGGCGGAGGAGGCGCGATCGGCGTCGTTGTCGACGTCAAAGACGGTGTCGCGCAAGCCGCCAGTGCTGCGGACGACGGGGACGGCGCCGTAACGCATGGCAATCATTTGGGTTAATCCACACGGCTCGAACATGGATGGAACGAGCAAGAAGTCGCAACCGGCGTACATTATGTGCGAAAATGCTTCATCGTACTTGAACATGAAGCCGCTGCGGCCAGGGTATTTGTTCGCCATGTCCTGGGCGAGCATGTTGAATTCGTGCTGGTGCGCTCCGTCGGGGGCGCTTCCGAGCAAGACAAACGTCGCGCCGCGCTCGAGCGCGCGATGACACGCGTGTTTAATCAAATGAATACCTTTTTGTGCGGTGAGGCGGGAGACGACACCGACCACGGGTGCACCTTCGGGGTGATTCAGTTTGAGTCGCTCGGAGAGCGCCGCTACCGCCGCGCGCTTACCCGCTGTAACCGTGGACGCGTCGTACGTTAACGGTAAGAACTCATCCACAGACGGATCCCAAATGTCGGTGTCGATGCCATTTCTAATACCCACAAACTTCCGCTGCGCGTGTTGAATCGCACCATGGTCTCGCACCTCATTCGCGTACGTGGGGCTCACCGTCGTGGCGATGTCGCACGCCTCCATTCCGCGTTTGATTAAATCGACGCCAAACTGCAAATTGTGCAACGTCAACGCGGTGACAGCTTGTGGGTATTTTCCCCATACCACTGGTGCGGTTTGCCAATCGTGTGCGTGAATTATATCCACCTGTTCGTTGCGCGAACGCATCCACGTTAACGCCGCGGCGCTGAAAAACCCAAACCTCACATGGTCGTCGCCTCGACCGTAAATGCACCCGACGTCAAAAAAACCATTACGCGGGTGTAAAAATGTCGTCGGTACGTCCTCGACCCAGCCTCTGTAGACGTCGACATCGACGTTGTCGTGTTTCACAGACCCAATACGATGTAACCCATCCACAGCGGTGTAATCCATGCAATCGTACTTGGGCACGATGACGTCGACGTCGTGTCCATCCTCCATCGTCGCCCTGGCGAGGGCGGTGACGACGTCGCCCATCCCGCCCACCTTGGCGATTGGCGCCATCTCCACCGCAATGTGTACGATGTGTAACTTGGGCGCGTGTCCAGTACCGCCGACGACGGTGGCGTGGTAGTCGGCTCGGTCGTTTGAGTCGTACGCACCGGCACCCGGGACGTCACGGTCGGTGAAGACGAAATCCATGACGTGCGCGTCGCTCGGGACGTGCAACGTGAGCTCGTACGTACCCGGTGCGTCGTCGCTCGCGTGCATCTCGAGTGGGCCGAAATCATACGGGTGGTTCCATCGATTCCACGACCCTTGGCAGTAAATCGTGCCGGCGTGCGCGAGTGGGCCGCCTTCAGGGCGGTAATGAATCGTCGCTTCGCCGCCGGCGGCGGGCTGGTACGGCGTGGTGTACACGCGGTTCAACGTCGCCGTGGCTTCAGCGTGCGCGAGCGCCTCGGCGCGCGAGCGCATGAGTTTAGCCGCGCGCTGACCGGCGCGCGCAATGCTCTTTTCGATCGTGCTTTGCTTTGCTTTGCGCTGCGCGGCAATGCGAGCGGCAATCTTTTCTTCGCGAGACTTGCCGTCGCTAATGCCGCAATGGTAATCGCCGTTGGCGTTGTTGTCGAATTTGTTGTCGGCGTCACTGAAGACAAAATCGATCGTCGCCGAGCCTTCGGGGACGAGAAATTCGACGACCCACCAATCACCTTGGTCGCGCACGCGATGATCGACGTTACGGTCGTGAGAGTCGTGTGGAAGCGGCGTCATGCCAGTCTTTGTCGCCGCACCGTTGACCCAATTGTCAAAGCCGACGTGAATGAAGCATTGTCCATCGCGCGACATTGCCGATGGGGTGTGGCGATTGTACAAAACGCGCGCTTTTTGACCCGCGCGAACATCGCCGACAAAGTAGTACACGCCATCCTTGAATCTCGCGGCGTTGAGCGACGCGAATCGTGACGCGGCTTCCTGCGCGCCGACGAAATCCGCCGCTTCAGATTCGAGCGCCAAGAGGAGATGTTCTTCGACTTCAGCTTTGACCTTTCGTACGTGAGCTGCCACCTGAGCGTCAATTCCAGTTTCAGCGGGCACGACGACTTCGGGAATCTGCGTAGGAGTCACCGATGGTGCGGGCACCGCGCCGTCGTCTACGCGTTCGCTCGGACTCGCGACTCGGCTTGAGTCGATGTCTCGCGTCGCTTGACTTTCATCAGACGTGAACGCCGCTTCATCCATCAACGCATTCGTCTGTAGCGTCAAATTGTTGACAATCTCATGTAGCTCGTCAATCTCTTCTTGTTGCGCCTTGACGAGTTGCTCAAAGAGCTTTACGTCCGCATCGGTGTTGCCCGAGGCTTCGGCGTTGGCCAAATCCTCGCGAAGACGCGCATTTTCGAGCTCTGCGTCCGCAACGTCGCGCTTCGCCTGTTGAAGCATTTCACCGAGCCGTTGCGCATCCTCGAGTGCCGCGGTGCGTCCTTTGACCGCACCCTCAAGCTCGCGTTTTAACGCCTCGATGTCATCACCAGCCGTCTTTGCGGCGTCGGCGCCGACGCGCTCGAGCTCGGCGAGTAAAGACGCGTTGTGCTCCGCCGCAACGTCCACTCGCGCAGACATCTCCGCCAGATCTCGTTTAACGTTGCTATTTTCTTCACTCAGCATGGCGATTTCTCTGTTGATCTCGCCAATGCGTTTCTCCACGACGTCTTTATCGTCGAGTGCGTTCGCGAGCGCCGCCCGCGCGTCGTCGAGCTCTCGTTGCATCGCGGCGATTGTTTCGCGCTCCACCGCGCCCGCGTTCCGCTCTACTTCGTCTAAACGTCCTTCGATGACACGTTTATCCTCGTGCAATGCCGCCAATTCCACAACGAGCTCATCAACGCGCCGCTCGGCATCCGCTTTCTCGCTCGTCAGCGCCGACGTCTTTTGAGTCGCCTCGTCCAGCTCGCGCGCCAATCCCTCAACCTCTCGCCGTGCATCCTCATATCGCGCGCTCGCGACATCCAATCGTTGCTCGAGTTCACCTTGTGCCTCAAGCGCGCGCTCGAGCGCGGCGCGAACATCCTCTCTCTCGCGTTCAATGCGTTCGATGTCGCTTTGCGCCCGCCCGGCGTCTTCGTCCCGCTCGCGCGTCGCGCGCGCCGCATCCTCGCGCATTTCACCAATATCCCGCTCGTACCGCTCCCGCGCCTCCTCCCGCGCGCGTTCACCATCCACCACCGCACGTTCCAACGTCACCACAACCTCCCGCACCGCGCGCAGCTCCTCTTCCAGCGTCTCGCGAAGCGCTCGCGCGTCTCGTTCCACATCCTCGGCGCGTCTTCGCTCGAGCTCCATCTCCGCCCGCATCTCCGCCTCCATCTGCTTAAACCGCGCAATCGCCCCACCTTCGCCGTCACCATCGACGCGATGCTCACCGTCATCACCATCCCCACCCCCACGAACGTGCCCACCGACGCGCTCGCGCGCGCGTTCGCGCATCTCTCGCACCTCGCGCTCGACGCGTTCGCGCGTCGTCGCGCGCGACGTACCATCCTCCCCATGCCCCCGCGCCCGCACCCGCGCCCGCGCCAAATCGCGCGCACGACACGCGTTCGTCCCGTACCCCCACCCGTGCGTCGTACGCACCACCCGCGTCGTCGTCGTCATCTGTATCGTCGTCATCTGCATCGTCGAATGGATAATGATTTGATTGCTTGATTGCTATCTCCCGCGCCCGTCCGCCGTCGATCGCGCGCGCGCGCACCGCGTCGCGTCGCGCACGCGCGCGCACCACCACCCTCGACACCGCCCGGCGTCCGTCGCGCCGCGAGCTGTGCGGACGCGATACCCTCAACGCGTTGCCGTCGCGCGCTTCTGCGCGATTCGCGCGACTCGCGACGCGCGACGCGCGACTCGCGACTCGCGCGGGTGAAATCGAGACGAACGTCCCCGCGCGTGCAGACCACGACCACCGCGCGCGTACCGTGGCGTGCGTGCGCGCGTGTGTCGTGTGTGTCATGTGTGTTGACTGTGAAGATTGCGCCGTCACGTCACACGACGGTGCGCGGTGCGCGTGGGTTCGTCGTCGCGGTCGTCGTCGTCGCGGTCGTCGTCGTCGTCGTCGTCGTCGTCGTCGTCGTCGCGGTCGTCGTCGCGGTCGTCTCGCGGTCGGGGCGTCGCAAACGATGGGGAAACGGAAACGCGCGCCGCCTCGACGATGGGGTGCAAAGGACCAGCCGCCGCGAGGAACGGCGCGCGAGGCGTCGGGGCGCGCGAATGGTGGTGGTGATGGTGGTGTCGTGACCGGCGGTGCCGGTGGCGGTGCGGCTCGCGGCGCAGAGGAGCGCGCGGGGCGGTGGCGGGAGGTGGTGTGCGACGCGCTCGCGGAGGCGACGGCGTCGACGACCGAGGCGGATGCGGACGCGACGATGGTTGCGGCGCGTGTTCGCGCGCACGCGGTGACGTGGGATGCGAATACGAGGGTGATGTTGCTCGGGGGTGATGGATGCGCGTCAAGGCGCGTGGATGTTGATGCTGCGGTGTTGGATACGTTGGAGGATTTGGAGCGACGCGGCGTGTGCGCGAGGACGTCGGCGGCGTCGACGTTGAGATTTAAGCGGCGGTACGCGTTGGCTAAGGGCGTGGCGGATGCGATGCGTGCGATGGCGCAAAGCGCACACGAAACGTCGAGTTCGAGTTCGAGTTCGAGTGGTCGCGGGAGCGACGATGAGGACGCCGGTGGGAATACGAGCGCGCTCGGTCGTCGGTCAAAGACGCCAGAGCCGGAGAGCGACGACGATCACTTTGACGATTCGTTTGACGAAATCACCGACGACGAGGGTAATGGTGCGAATGGTAAGCATAACTTTTCGTTCAATCTCGAGACGGACACCGAGGATGACGGTGATGAGGATGACGATTCGTTACACGGACAAATGGTTGAATTTGCCAAGCGATGCGAACCGACGGAGCACGAACGCGAGCGTCGAGACAAGGTTTTTGCCCAAATAGAGGCGTCCATTTCGCGTGCATACGGTGGTAAAAGTGGTTCATGTTCTTTACATTTATTTGGAAGCGGTGCCACGGGTCTGGCGCTCGCTGGGGCAGATATAGATTTAGTGCTCTTGGGCGTCGGCCCGCAATCGCGCAAAGGGGGCGGCGGCGGATTCACGCGAAGTGAACGCGAGGATATCGTGCATCATTTGCGTAAGATTGCCCGAGTTTTGCGCAAGGATAACGCGGTGTCGCGCGCAGAAATCATCGCCACCGCAAAGGTGCCGATTGTGAAAATGAAGAGCGCGCAGCCGCCTTACATTGCGGTGGATTTATCTCTGGGCACATCCAACGGCCTCGACGCCGTGGATTGGATTCGAGAACAGACGAAGAAGTACGCGGCGCTCAAGCCGTTGGTGTTTTTCATCAAGCGTCTCCTCGCGACGCATCATTTGAACGATGCCGCGACTGGAGGGTGCGGTGGGTACTTGCTCGTTTCCTTGGTCGTGTCGCATTTGAAGCAAACTGGCACGCCAGAGGCGGTGAACAAACCAGGCGTCTTGGGCGATTTACTCGTCGGATTTCTCCGTCGGTTTGGATCGGCGTTTGATTATAAACACAACGCCGTCGCCGCGGGGCGCGAGACTGGGGTGATGTCCGCGGCGGCGCTTCCAGGGCCGCCGTTTGGCGTGCGCCCGTACATCATGGCTGAAGATCCGCAAGAGCCGCTGCGATGTTTCACCGCCGCCGCACACCGATTTCGCGAGGTGCAGAACTTGTTTCGTCTCACCGCTGAGCACATCATGGTGAGCGGGGAGTTGAGTCTATTGCACGAAGTCGCCGCACCAGCGCCGCGCGCGGGGTCGATGTTCACCCCACGAGGAGGACAGCTCGTCAAGGTGCGAAAGAACACCATCGTGCGCCGAGACGCGCCACAGGCGACGACTTCGAGGGGCGGGCACGCGCAGTTTGTTCGTAAGAAAAACGCGGCGAATAGCTTTTCACCGAATAAACCCGATTGGACGGATAAAGTGGGCGGAAGCGGCGGTTCACCCAAGAACAAGAAGAACGCCAATTTTAACGCCACCACCAACAGCAACGGTAAGCGCCCTCGAGCGTCGACCGCATGGCTTGCAGGTGGACACAAAGGATTTGGGGGCGACGTTCGAAGTGGTAGCCCGGCGAAACGCGTCGCGAAATCTGCGACATTCAATCAAGCGTCCAACGCTCGCAACGGCCACGCCAATGGAAATGGAAAAGCCAACGCCAACGCAAAAGGAAAAAAGAAGAAGAACAACGCCAAGCGCGCGAAGCGAAAGTAGTAGTATTTACGATAGAAATGACTTGTACAACGCACACATACATGAGAAACATGAGAAACACCACTCATTTGCACGATGGCGGCGCCATCGCGCGCCCTCGAGCGCCATCATGGCGCTCGAGAGACAACCAAAAAACGCTTTCTCACGACTTAAAAACGCCACTGCTTCGCGCTATGGATGCGCTCAAGACGTCCGCCGCCGCCGCGCTCGCCCGAGGCGAACTCGTACAGGCGGAAGAGTTATACATCCAAGCGTACGCCATCGCCGCGCGCGACGACGATGCCGTCGCCAAGGGCACACTCGCGTCCAACTTGTCCCACGTATGCTTGAAGAAGGGCGATGCGGTCGAAGCTCGTGCGCACGCGCGTGACGCGATCGCGCATCGCGCAGATTGGTCAAAGGCTCACATGCGTTTAGGCGACGTTGCGTTCGCCGAGCGCGCGTATGGGGAGGCGTTGGAGGCGTATGAGCGCGCCGTGGCGTTGGAGCCGGCCGGCGCTTCTTCGAATCCGCTTCGAATTCGGTTGGAGCGTCTCGCGCAGCTCTCGCGCGCGGCAACCAAGGATGGGGTGTATTTCAGACAGTTATCACCCGGACGGGACATATGCGTCAGTGCAAATAGTGGGAATTTTATGGAGGCGCAGATATTCGCCGCGGCGTGTCAGATGAAGAATTACGTGTACGTCGTCGGCGACGTCAAGACGCGCGAATGCGTCGTCATCGACGCGTGTTGGGACGTGACTGGCATTCGAAGAGCGATCGAGGATGACAAGATGAATCTCATTGGTGCGGTAGCGACGCATTATCATTTCGATCACACCGGTGGATTGGCGCCGATAGAGCCTTTTCGTTCGATGGGGGTGATGGTGCCGGGCGTGAAGGAGCTCGTCGTCGACGACGGATTGAAATGTCATATTCACGCCGCCGACGCCGACACGGTGGTACGAGACAACAAGGTTCCGCGCGAATCTCTCATCATACACGATGGTGATGCGAGTGAGTTCATGGTTGGTGGGGTGAAGTTGCAGTTCATTCACACACCGGGACATTCGCCGGGTTCGTGCGTGGTCGTCGTCGGCGACGAGTTCACGCGCGACGGAAAAGGATTTTGCGTGTCGGGTGATACCATCTTCCCGGGTTCGTGCGGGCGATTGGATTTGAAAGACGCATCGAGAGACCAGATGTTTCATACGCTCGCAAAGTGCGCGCGTTTGTTGCCGGATGACATGATAATTTATCCCGGTCACTCTTACAATGGCGCTTTTACGACGACGGCACGCGAGAAGTCGCAAGGCATGTTGCGCGCGTTCACCAAGCAGGAGTGGGACGCAATGCACGGCGTAGCGTAGCGTAGCGTAGCGGTTGAAACAACATTGTAAAAATACGTACCAATACAACAGCAATTCTACTACGGAGCGCCTACTGTACTTTCTTTGATTTTGTTTGCTCCTGCTTCAGTTCTCGTTGTGACACAATGACTTCATCGATGACGCCAAAAGCCTTGGCTTCGTCGGCGTTCATATACGTATTACGCTCAATCGCCTTGTTCACCGCGTCCTCTGATTGCCCAGTGTTATCACAAATTAACTTTGCCAACCTCCGTCTGGTGTTTTCTGCTTTCTCGGCTTTAATAATGACGTCGCTCGTCGTGCTACGCTCAATCACGTGACTAGGCTGGTGAATCATGACTCGCGAATTCGGCGTCGCGTACCGCCGTTCGCCCGCCGCGAGTAAAATCGCCGCCATGGATTCACAATGCCCCAAGCACACCGTGTGCACCGGCGCCGCCACGTGCCTCATGGTGTCGTAAATGGCCAATCCAGCCGTCACGCTCCCACCTCCACTGTTCAAGTACATCACGATAGGCGTCGTCGCGTCGACGTCATTCAAGTAAAACAACGACCCACACGCACTCTTCGCGCTCTTATCGTCGATGCGCCCGATCACGTGCACCCTGCGCTTGGCGAGCTCATGCGAGTGAAACAACTCGGCCTCTGACTTCACCACCGCCTTCTTCTTCGCGTCCGACGCCGACGCCGACGCGCTCGTCGGCGTTGTCACGCGCTCGCCCAGCGCGACGTACGCCGCCAGCGACCCGGCGCACGCGCCGGCGAGGCCAATCGCCAGCGACGTTGCCGCGCTCGAGCGCGACATGTTGTGAAGAGAGAACAAAAAGTGCTCGCGCCAATCCAGCGACACACCTCGACGCTCGCGTTCGCGCGACATCGACGAGAAATCGCACCACACGCGCGCTCGAGACGCGCGACAGACGTGTGGTGACGCGCGCGCGCGATGCGTGCGGCGAACGTGGCGATGCGTGCGCCGGTGATGCGCGCGCAGGCTCGCGTGACGTCACCCGCCGGTTGTCGACGCGCGGGACGGTCGATGACTCCGGCGACGACGACGACGCGCCGGGCGATGCCGGATGTGGATACTGTGACGGCGGCGTTTGATGTCGAGGGCGCAAAGGTGGCGCTCGAGCACGCGTTGGTGAGCGCGCGCGAGGCGTTGGAGCGCGCGGGTGTGCGAGATTTTGATGCGTTCTTCAGAGACGTCTCGCGCGCGGCTCGCGACTTGACGACGCACGACGTGTCCAAGGTGCTCAGCGTGGATGTAGAGGCTATTTTTAGAGATTTTGGTGGTGGTAAGGTGCTCGATGTGGCTTCGCATGCGAGTCATGCGATGCAGGAGGTGGTGGGCGGGGACGCGAGCGGGTTCGCTTTGGAGGCGCTGCAGACGGCGAAGAGCGCCGTTCCGAAAGAGATGTTGGATACGGTGAATGAAAATCCGGAGGCGTCGACCGCAGTGGCGACGTTATTCACGGCGATTACCGCGCTTTCTGCGGGGTCGTCGTCGTCGTCGTCGTCGTCGTCGCAAACCACTTCGCAAGCGTCAAAGTCGGCTGGGGACGCATTGCCGACGACGTACGACATCGAAGCCATTCGCTCGTACTGGCAGCGACGCCCACAGAAGATTATTCAGCGAAGTGCTGGTCTTGCGGCTGATTTGATTGGATGGATAGTGGCCATTATCGTGGACGTGCAGACTGGAAGTGTCGAGAAGAACTCGAAGAAACGTGCCGAAACGCTGAGAGACATCGTCGCTCGCCAAGGCGCCGCTTTCGTGAAAGTGGGACAAGCTGTGGCGATCCGCCCGGACATTCTTCCGCCCGCGTACTTGGAAGCGTTGCAGACACTTCTCGATCAGGTTGCTCCGTTTGAAAGTGGAGAAGCGCGCGAGCTGATGAAGGCGCAGCTTGGCACGTCTCGTCTCGAGGATGTCTTTGAGGACGCAAGCGTCTTCGACAAGCCCATCGCCGCGGCATCCATCGGTCAAGTGTACAAAGCCAGGCTTAAGCGCACGGACGCACTTGCGGGCGAGCAAGGTGACTGGGGATTGGACGTGGCAGTAAAAGTGCAACGACCCAACATTTTGGACAACGTTTCGCTTGATTTACTTGTCATTCGCACGATCCTCGAGGCGTGCGCGGGATTACCCAAGACTGGCGCGCTCGCTCAAATTCAACAAGGCGCCGCTGGTTTTATTCCTGTTCTTGATGTCGCGGCCGAGCGCTTCTTAGAAGAGCTCGACTACGGATTGGAGGCGTCGAACGCTGCGCGATTTGAAAAGGACATGACTACAATTTCAGTCGTGCGAGGGACTATTAAAGTTCCACACGTGTTTCTTTCTTTGAGTGGCCGTCAAGTGCTCACTCAAGAGTGGGTTAATGGTCGCAAGCTCACAGACATCGAAGTATCGAACACGACTGAGGAAACACGGAAGAAACTAGTCGAGACGCTCCTGAACAGTTACATGATTCAGTTGCTTGAGACGGGTTTTTTACACGCCGATCCTCACCCAGGGAACTTCTTGCTCATGGACGATGGGCGTCTCTGCATTTTAGATTACGGCATGATGACCACGATTTCCGAAGAGCAGCGCATCGCGTTTGTTGAGTACATTGCTCATCTTAGCGCGCGCGAATACGACAAGACGCTGAACGATCTGGTAAACTTGGGCTTCGTTCCTCCTGAGCTCGCCGACGACCCGGTGAATAGAGCCATCGTAGTGCCTGTTTTGGCTGAGACTTTAGAAACTCTGTACGGCTCCGGTGGTGGTATAACGACGAAAACAGATGCATTGGCGGACAAGCAAAAGTCGCGCGTCGGGGAATTGGGTGACAAACTCGAAGAGATGTCGAAGAAATATCCACTTCAATTGCCGCCATATTTCGTGTTGATTTTGAGAGCTTTCGGCACTCTTGAAGGTTTAGGATTGAGCGTAGATTCCAACTACGCTATTATTGACGATTGCTTTCCGTACGTTGCTAGACGTCTGTTGTCCGATGATAGCCCGCGCATGCGCGCGGCTTTGCGATCGTTCGTTTACGGTGGGAGCGACCGTCTTCGTGTGAGCCGCGTGAGAGACATTGCATCTGGTTTTTCGCAATTCACCAATACTATGGGCGCGAGCGAGGGCTTAGTATTGGCAGAGGAAACTCGTGCGATGATGTCGATTGATCCTGCGACGCGCGATGCGTTGGCTATTGTGTTTTCGGCCGAAGGCAATTATCTTCAAGACTTGGTGGTTGAAGAGGCGGTTCGAGCAGCAGACGCGTTGAGCCGCAACACTGCCGCGCAAGCGTGGCGCTTCCTCGGCCAAGCCTCGCCTTTTGCGGCGTTGGCTAGCGTCACGCCTTTAGCTTTAATTCCGGGGTTAAACATTCCGATTTTTGCCTCGCTCATCGCATCGCAAAACAAGGACGCAATCACCTTGACTTTCGACGACAAGAAAAACTTGGCACTTTTACGTGCTCTTCTCGAACTCGTTGGTCTTCCGGGATTGGCTTCAGATTTTGAAAAGGCGTTGTCACAAGCCGGGATATCGGCTCAAGAGGGTCGAGTGCCGTCTAGCTTTCAAGCACCGAGCTTTAGCCAGAGCGAAGCCGATGCTATCCGTGCGTTGGCGCCAACCGTGGCGCCTGGTTTACAACGCATGGCGACCCAGTTTACTGAAAAGTTCTCCGACCGCGTCTCTCAACGCACACGCGATGATTTACAAAAGTTTCAATTACCGGGCCCTGGACTTGAACTCGCGCAAGCCGCGTTCGGAATGTTGAGCACGACGGCGACCAACCGCGGGACTAGTGACGACGACAAACAAATCATTTGATGTTTATATTAATACGCAGCGCAGCAAGCAAGCAACTCAAATCATCAATACCCGTCGCAGTTGATTCCCAAGTACTTTGTCGGCCCAGTTTCACCGAACACGCACAATCCAATGCGGTTCTTTGGGTCCGTCTTATCGTAATTTCCCCACACCGCGCTCCCGTACGCGTCGCGAGCCGCCTTGCCAGTCAACGACCCATCAGTAAACCCTCTGGCATACGACAACCACTCTCGAAACTTTTCTTCATCCACGTCATCTCCTTTGATCAGCGACACTAACTTCGTCGTCAACAAAAAACTCTTTCCCTGCGTCTTCGCGTCGTATCTCATCTTGTTCCGCTCAGTCCACCCAGAGATGGCCTCCATGTCGTGCGCCTCGCCCGCCATCATCTTCTCCATCGCATCGAGCGTGGCGAGCGTATCGCGTGCGTACTCGCGCGCGTCTTCCGCGCGCGTCGACGCCGCCGACGCCGCGCGCGGTCGCGCGGTGAGCACGAAAGCGGTCTGCGCCATAAGCATCGACCGACGCCCTGGCGTCGTCTTCACCTGCGCCTGCGCGCCCCGCGCGTGCGCCGCAGACGGCGCCGTCGATGTCGACGCCACGATGCGCATCATCGTGCACGCGTGCGTCGCTGCGCGTCGCGTCGCGGTTGGGTCGTGTAAAAGAGTGAAGACGTAACCACCTCACGCCGTCGCGGCATTCGCACGCGCGCGCTCATGTTTGCCAACCCCGCGCGCCGCGCGTTGACGGATGCGCTGTTACGCGCGCCGCATGCCATCGGTCACGTCGCATCCGCGTCCGGCGCGTCGGTGAGCGCGACGGCGGCGCCGGCGGCGTCGATGATGATGGCGTCGTTGCGTACTCAGATCCGTAGCATCGGGGACCGCGGCGTGCCGGAAGAGTACGGGCAGCCGAAGACGGGCGGTACGGGGTTCTTGGGGACACCGAAGAATCACAGAGCGTTGTTAGAGAAGCGACCGATGTCGCCGGACGTGTTCGCGGCGGACGGAGGATGGAGCGCGCACTACAAGTTTCCCCCGGTGGCGTTGAGCTCGATCACGAACCGCGTGAGCGGGATCGTTTTGTCCGGGGCGTTGAGTACCGGGGGTGTGATTGCGCTCGTGGCCGGGCCGGAAGCTGTGCCCGCGACTGTGGAAGCGTTCAAGCACACGGCGCCGATGTTGGTGATTCCGGCAAAGTTTGCGTTGAGCTTTCCGTTTGTGTTTCACACGCTCGGTGGGTTTAGACACTTGATTTGGGACACGACCATGCGTGGCATCAACAATGAATCGGCAAATACGACATCTTTAGCGTTGTTTGGCGTCAGTGCTGCCGCATCGGCGGCATTGGCGGCGTACACGTGGTAAGCGGCACGAGATAGACGCGAGGTTCATGTATTTTTGAGTTTTAGTTTCGCTTGCTCGCGCGGCATTTTCATTTTATAATCACTCTTACAATCAAATCAAAGTCAATCAATACACGTGCGCGCATATGTGCTTTTTTACATAAATAATTCAGGCATCTGCGCCCGAAGTTGGTCCGCATTCATTGAGTCAACGACGGCGTCGCAAAATTCGGCTCGTTCTTGTTCACTCGGCTCTCGCTCGCCAAAAGTTTTCACAAACACCGTACGCATCCCCAACGCCTTGGCGGTTTTCAAATTCTTCAAAGAATCTTCGAACATCACCGCTCTAGTTACATCTACCGCGCCCACATCCGCGAGCACGCGTTCGTACGCCTCGCGTTGAGGCTTGCAATACGGAGCCATAAACAATCCGCCGTACACGTTATCGAAACAGCCCCCGTTCAACCCCAGCGCCGCCAGCGCTTTCACCCCTTCCGTCTCACTCGTATTCGTCATCACAATTTTCTTCGTCACATTCCCGCGTTCGCCTCCCATGTCTCGCACGCACCGCTCCAACGCTTCGTCGGCTCGCAAAAACGACTCGACGCCTTCGCGACAATACGCCGTAAACTCCTCCTGCGACATCTGTCGCGCGTGAATCAGCCCCATATCCACGAACCCTTTATAACACTGCGACGCCTTCGCGAACGCGCGCTCGCGCGTCTCGTATGCCTCCTCGCGCGTCATCCCGTGCGTCTCCATCAAATACACCCGCTGCCGCTCGCGCACGTGCGCCAGGTAGCCATTCGCGCCGTCGTACAGCACGCCGTCGAGATCGAACACGTACACATCGAACGCGCCGGACGCGGCATACGTTGCCACGCGTCGCCGCGCGCGCGCTCGCCTAGATGGCGCTCGTGCGAGCGTTGCCGTAGCTCGACAGAGCATCGTCGAGTGTCGTCACACGCCGCCGCGCCGCGAGGATGACGACGATGGTGGCGTCGGTCGGTGCGCCCTGCGTCGGCGCGAGATGCGATGGGCGGTGCGCGCGTGGTCGACAACGCACCATCGCCTCCTCCTCCTCGTCGTCGTCGTCATCGTCGTCGGATGAGCCGCAGCCACAGTCGCGACCTGGGCTCAACTTGCTCGGGCGCGCCGTGCACGTCTCGGACGTGCTCGCCCGGCGCCCGGACGACGTGCTGGAGCGATTGGCGACGACGTCTGCGTCGTACGACCGCGACGTGGCGCGGCTGGAGACAATCGTGCCGGGGTTGGCTCGACGCCGCGCGAGAGGCGAGCTTTCGATGGAGCGCGCGAGAGCGTTGGCGCGGGACGTGAAGCGCGCGAGCATGAACGTGATGACGGTGAAGTTGATGTTTGATGAAGGTGCAGGGGTTGATGCCGCGGCGGTGTGCGCGGCGGCGGATGGATTGTTGGATATGGACGCTGCAGGCGCGACGCGGGCGCGAGAAGCGCTCGAGCGGTTTCGAGTGTTGCTCGGGATGCCGTCTGGCGACGCGTTCTGCGCTGGCGTTCCCGGGGTGTTGTTGATGGAGAACGACGCGCGCGACGATGTTATGAGACGCGTGCGGACGCTTCGAGATGCGCTGCCGCGAGCGAGTATAGCGACGATTTGTACGAGGCGGCCGTGGATAGCGCTCGATGACGAGGCGTTGGATATCGCGTGCGTCGCCGCGGAGGAGTTGCGTCAGGCCATGCCGCCCGACGCAAAGGTGGACATGATGCTCACGGATTTTCCTAATTTATTGAGTGTGGATATTGTGTCGTTACTTCAAGATATCGAGCGGACTTTTGGGCACGACCCGTGTGCCATTTTGAGACGCGACCCCAGAATAGCAACCCAGGTACGTCTTCGTCGAGTAGCTCGATGATTCGCGTGATGTCTTGATTATTCGCGTGACTTGACACAAACCAGCCGTGTGCTAACTTCACACGTTTGTTTCGTAGTTTGAGAAAAATAGCGGCATCTTTCGTCCGCTTCGATAGCTAACCGTCGCTCGATTTTATCCTTCGCCGTCGCAGTTTGAGAAAAACACCTCCAAGAGCTCCCCACTCGGACCAGCAGCGAACACGATGCAAGCTGACGAACCAAACTTTGGTTTGATGGACCTCGGTATAGAATAAATAGTCTTGTAGAATCCACAGCGCGACTTTGCTGTCGCGGCGTAAGACCTGCACTCGTTCACTCCAGACACCACAGTCGTGCGCACGCGCGATGTCGCGTCCCGTCGCGCGCGCGCTTCAGTGCGTGCGGCATGCGGTGTTATCGAACACCGCACTCGTCGCACCGCACGACGCGACGAGCGCGCCCACGCGCGCCACGGAGCTCATTCGAAGAGCCTTCGCCTCGCGTTCGCCTCGAGGCGCTGTCGCGCGTTACGTCGTCACGTCGTTCGGACCCGACCGCCCGGGCATCGTCTCTGCGATCACGCGTCAAGTCGTCAACGCCCGCGGCAACGTCGAGTCAAGCCGCATGGCGCGTCTGCACGGTGACTTTACTATATCCATGTTGGTGAGCTTTGCGCGCGACGGCTCGACGGCTGAAAGCGTGGAAAAGTTTACCTCTGCGCTCGCCGCGATCGAAGGGTTGACGACGTCCGTTCGCGAGTCGAGCGAAATAAAAAAGTCCCGCACGAGTGGTATGAGCGATAACGAGCGCGTGGCGTACAAGAGAATATTGTTGCGCGGGACGGATTTCCCTGGGTTGACGAATACGTTTGCCGAGTTCCTCGCCGCGAGGAACATCAACATTGAATCCATGAGCACAGATACGCAACCCGCAAGCTTTGGACAAGAAGACTTATTCATCATCGAAGCGTTGGTGAAATTAACGTCGGATTGCGAGGTGAAGAATACAAAGGCGCTCGCGGTGGCACTGGAAACGCTCGAGCGCAACTTGGGAGTCGACATAGAGGTCTTAGATCACGAACCAATCGTCTAGACGATGGTAATGTACATCATGAAATAGTCTTGTACTGTTGTATCATTATTTCGCGTCATCTTCGCATCAACGCATCCGCAGTTCGGCTTTCCTCACGCGAGTCCAGAGCCTGACCGTCGTCCTCGTCAGCCTCATAACACGAAGCGCGCGCTTGCGCGCCGCGCCGGGTTGGCCACACCGCCCTTGCACCGACCCCATGGCTGGTCACACGCATATCCCCGCCGACGCCATCGCTGGCGACGTCGAAGGCTTTCCGCGTCTCGCCGTGGCGCACAGTAGAAAGGTGCAGAAAGGTGAAGACTTCGATGTCGCCGTCGTTGACGCAAAATGGACACCCGCGCGCGGCGGGCGCGCTTCATCGCGCGCGGCGTCGAGCGCGGACACGAGCATTGAATTTGCCATGTTTGGATTGTTCGATGGCCACGGCGGTAAGGCGTGCGGGGCACATTGCGCTGAGAGGTTTCTTCCCGAGTTGCTGATCGCGTTGGACATCGAAGGCGCCGTCGAGTCGGATGCGAACATCGAGGACGAGTTCGAGCGGCGTCTTCCCGAAGCGCTACGTGCGGCATTTTCAGCCGTAGATTTGGATTTTTTGAAGCAGGATATACACAGCGGTGCGACGGCGACTATTACGGTGATTCGCGGACGCTGCATAGTCACTGCGGCGGTTGGCGACTCGTTGGCTATTTTAGATCTCGGTCCTGGATTTCCTGCGATAAGATTAAGTCATGAACATCGTCTGGATACGCTTCAGAGCGAGCGAAAGCGTATTGAAGAGGCGGGTGGTGAAGTTCGCCCGACAGAGTACGAGGACGGACCGAATGGCGAACGCGTGGGCGTCGGTCCGCTACGCGTCTGGCCAGGAGGACTCGCCGTATCGCGGTCGATCGGTGATAGGGATGGAAAGAAAGGTGGTGTTATCAGCGAACCTGAGGTGAGTATGTGCGTTCTCCCGACTCGATTTCACAGCGCTAGAGTTGTGCTGGCGAGCGATGGGTTGTGGGACGCAGCGACGCCGAAACAAGCCGCGGCGTGTGGGGTGAAGCTGAACACGCAGAATACCGCTGCTGCGTTGAACAAACTTGCCCAGAAACAAAAGGATAATCGTGATGATATAACAGTCTTGGTTGTCGATTTATTGCGAGATGAGACGATGAGTACGCCGTTCTCAGTGAAACCTGGTAACGGCGTTGAGAAGCCCGTTTTACACTGGCCTTTCGCCAAGAAAACGCATGATCCATTGCCACTTCCATCTGAGCGACGAGCGGATCGCGAGAGAGTGCGTAACGAAGCCAGAGCTATATCGGCGGCTATAGAAACCGCGCGTAAAGCGGATGAGTTAGAGGCGGCGAAACTACTTGAGGCGAGCAAAGCCGCCGAAGATAAACGTCGGGCGGAAGCCGAAGCGGATGAAGGTGCATGGGAGTCAGTTGGTAAAGTCGTAGAAAAACAAGAGCCTGCCGCGGCACTGAAACCAAATCAAAAAGACGGCAAGAAACCTCAACAAGGTAAAAAGACCAAGCAAGGGAAGACCAAGCACGCCGACGGCGAACAGCGCCTTCCAAATGTCGCCGCGTTGAAATTGAGTCCGGCGGTCGACGCGAAGACTGAAGGTCAACCCAAGACTGAGAAGACACAGAAGGGTACGAAACAGAAGAAAAAGGAACGCTCGACACCGCCACCGATTGAGGGCGAGGAACAACGCTCGAAGAAGCCGGTGAAGCCCGCCGCGCCTCCTCAGCAATTGAGAGTACCGCCGGCACCGATGTACGCGCCTCCACTGCAGCCCATGGTTGGATTACCACATAGTGCTCCGCAAATGATGCACGTACGCCATCCAACTCCGCCTGGGTTGCCCCCAATGATACCTGCTGTGCCATCCGGCGTACCGCCGCCGCTGGCGTACATGCGCGCGCCGCCGCCTGGATTTAATCCCGGCTACGGTTTACCGCCAATCATGGGACACGTGATGCCGCCGATGCACCCAGTGCGTGCGACGTCTCCACCTGTACCTCCGTATCCGTACCAGATGCCTCAGGCGCCGCTAAACTGGCAGCAACAACCGATGACGAAAGCGCCTGTCATCGCTCCGCCCACTCCGACGCGAGGCGTGGAGCCTCAATCCAAAGGCACGAGTCTATCCGCACCGAATGTCGCGGTAAAATCAAAACAGAAGCGTAAGGGCCGCAAAGAACGCGAACGCGAAAGAGCCGCGAAACTAGTGACCGAGGGCGCTGGGCAACATTAAAGGAGCTCCGCGTTTCGGAGAAAATTCATCTCCGATATTTTTCGGCCATTGAGCGAGCGACTTCAAACATATTATTAGAAAAACAATCCACATGTTACATTATATATACAAATCGACTTTCACACGAGCTTTGCGGTGAGGCCTATTGCCCTACCATCTTCTCGCATGATCGGCCCGCTACTGAACTGAGGCATCCAGGCTCGCCTAATCGTCTCGCTCACGTTTGGTCCGCTGCAATGCAAAACTGCGTCGCTGAAGAACACCACCGAACCCGCTCGAACGGTGAGTAACTTACCCTGAACGTCATCTATGTTGTCACTAAGAGGAGACGGCAGCGCTGAACGCGCTGGATAGGCTTTGGCACGTTCACTATGACTCCGCCCGTCCTCTGATGGGGGATACGGCAGAAAGCGTAGCGTGCCGTTCTCCTCACATACATCATCCAACGCCACCCACGCGCTCATGTACGGCGCGTACACCGCCTTGCCATCATCGTCGCACCATTGGCTATCGTGGTGCCACTCGAAACACGACGCTCGAAGCGCAACGTCGCTTCTCGCTGGCGGTTTCACGACGTACTGGTCGTTGAACAGACGCGCGTCCTCGCCTAACAGAGCGATGGCGACCTTTCCTATCGCCCCGTCTCGCCCGATGACTTCAGACACTCGCCATTGACACAGCGCGCCGTGCGAATGCCGCGCGCGATGATTCAAGTCGGAGTCGCGAGCGTCGATCGTCGACGGCGCGTTGACTTGCGCCACGCACCCGAGCGCCTCTAAATCCGCCCACCGCGCGCGCCCATCATCACTCGTGCCGATTCGAGCCCTACGCACGCACAGAACACACATCAGTCCACGCCTTGGCGTGATCACTCTCTCCACGCGCCTTCGCGATAGCGCTCGAGACGCACCGCATGACGTCTTCACATTCAGTCCTACACGCATCGACTACGTCGCGCGCGAGGTAATCCTCCACGACGACGTAGCCTCGCTCGGCATACTCGCGCGCCAAGCGTTCTATGTGTACTGCTTTCGACATTTCACGCGCTGTCGTGCGTTTCGACGCATGCGCGCGCGCGTGAAAGTGTCGTTCGCGCTCGCGGAATCGAGCCCTCGCGCGCGCGTAAAATCCTTCGTTATTTTTTCAAAAGCGGTAACTGAAACTGAAAGAGAGTTATGCATATAACACGCCAGCTATCTATCTAGAGATCGAATGATGACGAAAACAATGCGGAGACGAGAAGCGTCGTTCGTGATCGTGCTATGGATCGACGGCTGCTATGGTGAACCTAAGGTCGCCGCAATGCTGCGATTCTCCAACGTGGATTTCGCGCGCGATGTATTTCGTGAGTTGCCGGCGTCGCTCTACTAGCCAAGCGAACAGGTCAAAACACCTAAAAATATCATCGCACATGATGAAAATAGGCAAACTTGACACGAAGAACGCTGTAACGAACTAATTGTCGACATTCTCTGTCTTCACTTCGTCCGAGGCAGCCTCTTGCGCAGGGGTTTTCACCTTATCCCCTCGCCCGCGTCGCTTGTACATCCGCCTAGGCGCGCCCTCAACAAACACACCACCCGGCCCGGTCACGTTGATCGCCTTCGGACGTCCATCAGACTCGTCGACGTCGTACTCAACAGTTTCATCCTACGCGCATTAAAACATACGCGCGGTCAGTACACGCTCCGCATTCGCGTCGCTTCTTCGCCCTCCGAAATATTTTCGAAATTCGCGCGCGCGCGTTTCGCGCTCACCTCCTTCAACGACCGGAACCCTTGGCTATGCAACGCGGTTTGATGCACGAAGATCTCCTCCGAGCCATCATTAGGGATTATGAACCCAAACCCTTTGCTTATATTGAACCATTTCACCTGCTCGAGCGCGCGCGCGTCGTCAGTCGCGCGTCCGCGCGCATCAAAATTCATCCCACATGAAATCCCACATCCTCCGCTCGTTCGCCGCGCACGCGCCTCCCCTCGCGTCGCCGCGCGCACCACCGGATGCACCAATTCCCTGTGCATCTTCCCATGCCCTCACACGCCCCTCCTCGACGTCGCGCGCGCCCACACGTCTCCGCGCGATCGCGCGCATTCGCGCGCGCCCACACATCCGCAATTTTTCCATCGCCATCATCGGCACCGGTCTCGCGGTCTCGCCCGTCGTCTCCCGCGTGTCCTCTCTCTGTCTCTCTCTCTCTCTCTCTCGCGTGCGCTTCATAT
>Ga0181557_1000794_pt1 | contig 37727 bp, 30 predicted proteins | sample 011ome_23_FD_148632 | JGI IMG/M metagenome (GOLD analysis project Ga0181557, IMG submission 148632) | Coastal salt marsh microbial communities from the Groves Creek Marsh, Skidaway Island, Georgia - 011506CT metaG (spades assembly) | ecosystem: Environmental > Aquatic > Marine > Intertidal zone...
TGACTTCAGTGTGCTTAGCTTTAAGTTTGATAGAAATTAGCCTTGAAAGGGGTAAAGCCGCGGGCCGGGATATCTGAGAGCGTATAATGAGTGAGTCTCGCAGGCAATCAACGGAGCGACCTGTCTGACTGCAGCTCAAAGGCTTAGGGTGATGACTGTCTATTGCCTGTGAGGTTGGCAGAGAGCCCCGCCGAGAGCTCCGCCGAGAGCTCCGCAGAGAGTCCCGCAGAGAGCTCCGCATAAGTCCCACAGAGAGCTTCGCCAAGAGCCTTACAGAGAGCTTCGCCAAGCGCCTCACGCGATCGCATCCGCTGTTGCTGGCCCTCTATAGCAAAATGTGGGTTACTAGGAGCGATCTCTTGGGTCTTTAGTAGCCGGGATTGGCCTGAAAGCATTGGCAATGCCTGCTCAACGAAACAAGACAATATAGACAAACGGCGTCTAGCCGAGTCAGAGGGTAAAGCGATGCCACAGTCGTCAAGGACTACGCCAACAACACCAAAGAATATTCTGTTCATTATTACCGACCAGCAGCGCGCTGCCGATGCGGGATTCATGGGCAATCAAGTGCTGCAGACGCCGAACCTCGATGCATTAGCCGAAAAATCCATGGTGTTTGATAATGCCTGGGTAGCCAACCCTGTGTGTATGCCCAATCGAGCGAGCATATTAACGGGCCGCATGCCCTCGGCTCACGGCGTGGTGTTTAACGACCGGTCGCTAGATCCCAGAGTCAATACGTTTGTGAGGAGATTTCGAAAATCAGGGTATCGCACAGCGTTAATTGGTAAATCTCATTTGCAGCATGGCGTCAGTAAAAATTCGATGATCCCCTTTCGAGGCGAGCCCTCAGAGGGTAACCCCTACGGATCAAGTTGGAATGAGATCGAGGACTTTGAACGGTATTTACATGGGGTGCCAGAAGATCCCGAGGACTTTTATGGCTTCGACCAAATCGAACTTAGTCTAGATCACGGTGCGAGTATCTCGGGCCATCACTTGTTGTGGGCTTTAAACAAAGGTGGTCATCGTGATCACCTGATCGTTGATCAAGACCGATTACGGGGCGGTACCGACCGTTCAGAGCATTGGCAGCAAATTTATCGACCACCGTACGATGAGTCTCTGCACTCGACGTCCTTCGTTACCGAGAGAACAATTGAGTTCATCGAGGCGGCTCATCATCAGGATAGGCCTTGGCTGGCGGTGTGCTCCTTTCCTGACCCGCATCATCCAATGACGCCTCCAGGGAAATGGTTCGATGCCTACAAGCCATCCGACATGCGACTTCCTGAGAATCGCTTTGATCCGTTGACCGACGCACCAGCTCATTTGCGCCAATTTCAAAGGATCCACCCAAGCGAGCAACGTAATTGGGTCAGTCCCTGCGGCTTTGGTAGTGACGCCTTGCTTGAACAAGCCATTGCCGCAACTTATGGGATGATCGGGATGATTGATGAAGGCATTGGCCAGATTCTTACTAAGCTCGATGCGCATGGCGTTAGTAACGATACCATTGTGGTTTTTACTTCCGATCATGGGGATATGATGGGTGAGCACGGTCTATTTTTAAAAGGTTTTATGCACTACCGAGGCACTCTGCAGGTGCCGCTAATGATTCATAATCCAGATTTCGCGCCGGGTCGAACAGACGCACTGGCGTCGTCGATAGATATTGGGCCGACGCTGATGTCTTTGTGCGATGTGCCTGCCTATGATGGGATCCAAGGTTACGATTTATCAGAAGTACTAGAAAATCCGGGTAACCAAGCAAGAGAATATGTGTTGGTTGAGGATGATGTGCCGATGATCACAGCAAAGTTGACCCCCATTCCTGCAAGAACTAGAACCTTGTTGCATGGAAACTGCCGGTTTACGCGAAATAGCAAAGGAGAAGAGCAGCTTTTTGACCTCGGCTCAGACCCGGATGAGATGCAAGATATCAAGTCGATCGATAACCGTCGGCAGCGGATGCTAGAGGTACTGTCGGATGCTTTGATGTTGGCGGATGATTCGTCGAGAGGCGCGCCCGCATTAGAGTCTCTCTAGCATTGCGAAAAAGCGCCAGCAAGCAACCGCCAGGGTGGGGTAATCCCCCGTACCGTTGGTTGAACCTTCGCAATTATGCGCAGGCACTCTCATGGCCGAGTGCAGAGCAAAGCCAGTGCGGTTGTCGCGCCGTTTGGCTGGGCGCAGTGGACAGTCGCGAGTGCAGAAAATTTGTAGCCCAAAGGGTTGGATCAGTCGAAGTTTGAGCGTTTCAGAATCGATGCTTGAAATGCATTGGTAGGATAAGGTCAGACCTGGTATTCAGGATGTGTTCAGCTTGGGTGTTTCACACTGACGTGGAAAAATTCGGTCGTAGGAGAGCAACGATGAACCAAATATTTAATCCCCTGAATTATCTTGCCTTAGTGGTTGTCGGTATGACGTTGATGCCAATTCTTGCTGCCGGCGACGCCGAGGGATTGACAGTTGACTTGAGCGGGCATAACCAAGATGAGGCTCCCGCCTCAGAGCCGAAAACGGCTTGGCAACGGTATTCAGAAAAAGCCTATGCAGATAGGGAGGCTGCCCATGAGCGCCATGGGGCCGTGCTCTCGCCAGATGCGCGAGTCAACTTGGTAGATGAACGACGACATCGTTTAGAGGCAATGAGTCATGAAGAACGCGAAGGTCTTATGCGGGCAAGACGCGACAGATTGGCAGAGATGAGTCCTGAAGAACGCGAAGATCTTATGCGGGCAAGACGCGATAAGTTGGCGGAGATGAGTCCTGAAGACCGCGAGAGATTGAAGGGGGCGGGTCGTAATAGGCTGGCAGAGATGAGTCCTGAAGACCGCGAGAGATTGAGGACGGCGGGTCGTGATAGGTGGGCGGACATGAGCCCAGAAGACCGCGAGAGATTGAAGGAGGCGGGTCGTAATAGGCTGGCGGAGATGAGTCCTGAAGACCGCGAGAGATTGAAGGAGGCGGGTCGTAATAGGCTGGCGGAGATGAGTCCTGAAGACCGCGAGAGATTGAAGGAGGCGGGTCGTGATAGATTGGCGGACATGAGCCCAGAGGACCGCCAGAGATTCAAGGAGGCGGTTCGTGATAGGTTGGGGGATATGAGTCCAGAGGACCGCGAAAGACTGAAACAGGCAAGACGTGACCGAATCGCAGCTATGTCACCGGCAGAGCGAAAGCGATGGCGGTTATCTCGGCAGTTAGAGCGTCAGCAATCGGACGGCGAAGGAAAGTGATCTTCCCGATGGGCCTAAGTTGTGAAGAGGTATAGCTTGCAATTGGGTCACGATCTCAAAGCAAGGGGCTGGCGGCTGTAAGCGTCTCATTGGGGGAAGCAGCTGCTTTGGGTGAACGCGAAAAAGGCGCTGCTTGGTTGGCGCGCACCTGAGCCCCGAATGGCAGTCGGGGTTAAAGCATGCCCTCTGAAACCCCATAAGACTGGAATTGGCAGGTGAAGTCACGTTGGTCAACGAAGCCACCGCGGAGATTGCTGGCGTCGACATTGAAGTAACGCATGGTTCGATAAAAGGCATGATAATAAGAAATTTGATATTGGTGATCACGCCAGAGAATTCGAGCGGGCATCGTTTCGCCACCCTCAAGGCCACACAAGGTCAGCATTTCAAAATCGGCTTGTTGTTCCTGACTGCGATTCAGAGTTTGGTCATCGAAGGTAATGATTATTTTTCGACTGAAAGCCGAACGCTCGCAAAATGCTGCGGTTTGCTCCATTTGATTGGCTTTATCGATTTGCCCATAAGCGCGATTGCGTTCTGCTTGCTCCGACCAATACCTAGCCGCGGCCTGCCCGGTTTCTGATTGGCAGACCAATCGCTTAGGCGCAGCTACCGCCGGATTAGTAAATCCAAAGACTAAAAGATAAACCAAAGTGCAGCTTCCTTGGTTTATTAATGTCGTCAATCTCATCTCGGCAGTATTCCCGTTTAGCCTAGGGGAATCAACTTGCATCGAGACCGCTGGCTTATGGTAGGAGAGAATTGCAAGCACGGTGGCAACCCAGAGTTAGAAAGCCCGGGCAGCCGTAATCTTGTCGCTTCCAACTCTTCGCTGAGCAAAATTGTCGTCGTTGATCAGGGCGATGCCGTTACGGGTTGCGTCACATAACGCTTCAGCCATTGATCTTGTTCCCAGAGCATATGGAGGACGCTTTCTTTTGCTCGGTATCCGTGACTCTCTTTGGGTAGCATAACCAGCCGTGCTGGTGCGCCAAGTCCCTTGAGCGCATTGAAATACCGTTCGCTTTGCATCGGGTAGGTGCCAGAATTATTATCGGCCTCGCCATGAATGAGCAGCAATGGGGTTTTCATTTTATCCGCGTGCATAAAGGGTGACATATCGTAGTAGACACTGGGTGCTTCCCAGTAGCTGCGAGCTTCACGCTGAAAACCAAAGGGGGTCAGCGTACGATTATAGGCACCACTCCTGGCGATGCCTGCGGCAAACAGATTCGAATGGCTGAGCAAGTTTGCGACCATAAAAGCGCCATAAGAGTGTCCCCCTACGGCGACCCGGTTCGGGTCGATAAGACCTTTTTGATCGAGGTGGTCAATTGCGGCTTTAGCATTAGCAATGAGCTGAGATCTAAAGGCATCATTTGGTTCAGCCTCACCAACGCCAACAATCGGGAAGGCAGCGTCATCGAGCACAGCAAACCCTTGAGTGGCCCAAAAGACAGGGCTGCCATAGGATGGATAGGTAAACTCGTTGGCATTGTTAATTTGTTGGCCGGCGCTGCTAGCGTCCTTGTATTCAACTGGATAAGCCCAAAGTAGCAAGGGCAAGCGATCATGTGATTTGACGTCGAATCCTGCGGGCAAGTACAAAGTTCCCGAGAGAGGCAAGCCGTCATTTCGAGGATAGTCGATGACCTCTTTGGAGATGCCATCAAGCGCCTTGAACGGGCTCTCGAAGTCTGTGATTTTTGTGAGCGCGTTCGTTGACACGTTTCGAATGTAATAATTTGGATAGGCGTTAGGCGCTTCGATTCGCACGAGAATTTTTTGGCCTTTGGTGTCGAGTGGTGCGAGCAAGGTTTCGAGCTCGCGGGTATATGCCGATTGATAAACGATGTTTGTCGTCCCGGACTTTAGATTGACCCGCGATATGAATGGGAACTGCCCTTCTGGGGTGAAGCCTTCGCCGAACAGAGTCGCGGCCCCATCCTGTAGCGCGAGCACAAGTTGATTGCGGGCATCTTTAACTTTAACCGGGGTACCCGGGTCTTGATAGCGATCTTGATAGTTTCGATCGAACAATACAGTCGGGGTTTGATCGGGATTACTAGGTGAGAAGGCGTAGCTCTTGGTGTTGCGATTGTCGAACCAATAGTCCTCGGCGATGGCGTGATCGGCATTACCCCAATGAACGGACTGCAGTCTGTTTTGGGTGGCAAGCAATTGTCGCGGTTGACCGGTGAAAGGCGCCTCAAGTTCAAAAAGTGCATCACGATATGGCACGATCTTTTCTGGATCGCCTTCATCCAATGCCTGTATCCAAGTGATCGACGCGGGGGTGTCGGCTCGCCATTGAAAGCCCCGTTTTTCTCGAGTGGTCGCCATGAAGCCCTTAGGCCTGACTTCTTCGACGGGACGGTCGATCAGCTTCGAGACTAGCTTGCCGCTCTTTGACCATATGGCAGTTTCGCCTGCAAAACGATAATAAGGCACCAAATAAGAAAAAGGTCGTTTGATTACTGATGTCAGTAGGTATTGACCGTCTGGCGAAAATGTCATGGTTTGGTACAACGCTGGGGGTAGGAATGGGGTCTCAACCCCGGCAATCGTCACATGGCTAATATAGGATCTAGCAAGTTGCTCGAAGTTGTAAGCGTCTGCCGGCGTTTTTAACAGATCTTGATAGGTTCTATTCTGGGCCTTAGCACCCATGCTGTCAGCGACTGTCGGCCCGGAGGGTACATTGCTTGCGGTTTCAATCAATGCCGATTGGTTTTCGGGGACGCGTTTGATCAATAGCGATTGCCCATCGGTAGACCAAATAAAGGGTTTGCCAAGACTTGCATTGAGATTGGACTTTTGGGTCACGCGTGTGGCTAAAGCGCTTTTGACATCAAGGATCCAAAGTTCTACTCCCTCGTCGCAGGTATGGGTGAATGCGACTTTCGATTCATCTGGGGACCAAGTGAAATAGGCAAGCTTTGCTTGCTGGGGTAACCCTTTGACCGCAATGGTTTTGGGCGAGGAAGGCTTAGAGCCTTTGGCTCCGTCGTCGATTGGAGAGAGATGGCGCACGGCAATCTGATTGAAGTATCGAATACGACTGCTGATCGCGTGGTCAGGGTTGACGCGGAGCCCTGCGATCCTGATTTCTGGTTCAGACAACTCAGCAATGGTGGGGTAGCGATCCCGGGAAAGCAGGAGCAACACGCGGCCCTGGCTGTCCACTCTGACACTGGGCGCAAGCTCAGCGGTGGCGAGCTGCTCCAATGTAGGTTCTGGGATTTGATAGTTAAGGCTTGCTATAGCCATGCCAGGCACGAGTAGCACAAGGACAAGTAGCCCGATAGCACAGTTCAGTCTTTGGGTCATGAGCGCTCTCCAAACGAGTGGCAGATAGTGTAGCAAGATCTTCGGAGACTGATCAGAAAAACGGCCAACGAGGGGTCTAGAGATTCACTTTATCGGGATCCAGACATGCAGCGGTTATACGGTTTTTTAATCAAGCCGAAATTAGATTAGGTTGTTACGCACTTGAGTAACTCGGCCTGCAGCGTCTTGCCGCGCTCATTTACGACATCAAGCAGATGCAAGGTAGCCGGCACAAAAGCAAAACTCAGCTGCTTTCCGGGATGCCATTGAAAAATTGACCCTCCCAGGCCCATCCAGCCGTAAAATCCCTCGCGGCCTTGATGGAGGGCGCGACTGACGGACGAGGCTTTGGCGTCAAGGGCTTTAAATTCACACACCCCACCTTGGGTAAAGGCCGTCGATACACCCATTACCCTGTCTATGGGTTCATCATGCAATGCCTGCCAGGCTGCCTGACTGAGCCATTCAGGTTGTTGCGGCTCGGCACCCATCGCAAGCGTTGATCCTAGTCGAGCTAAGCTTCGCGCCGATGCATGCGTATTGGCAGAAGCGGTTTCACCTTGAATAATGCGAGGATCATTAAAGCCGGCGATGGTTGCGATCGCTTTAAAGGGTGGAGGTCGCTTGCGCTGTTGAGTGCGCCATGCTCGAATGCCAAAGTTTGCGATACGTAAGAGTAATTCAGGCAAATGATGATGTGTGCGTCGTCCTTGCTGTAACGGCCAAGCGCTGAGCCTTAGATGTTTTAAAATTCGCAACGGTACCAATTTCTCGATGCGACAAAGATTCTCGTCGCTTACCCCAATGTGGATATCGGTATCAAGCAGGGGGTTGACAAAATCAGCATAAAACTCGCCGAGTGTGAAGCCTTGCGGATGTGCGCGTCTAAAGATTTCATTAACAATCCAGCCTCGTGATAACGCATGATACTCTCGGCGGTCTTCGTCTTTGGATGATTGATAAAACGGCGACTGCGCTGCAAGAATGCATCCGATCCGATTGGCTTTAATTTGATCGCGATGCAGATCGATTGGATTAATTGATTGATCAAGACTAGCAAGGCCTGCCTCATGGCGCATGACGTCAGCGATGGTTTGTTCGTCCTTGCCGTTGGCCCCATATTCAGCCCAATAGTCGGTCACTTTGGCGCTGAACGTTAGGTGGCCCTCGGCAACCAGCCAAGCCATCGCAATGGATTCTAGGCTTTTGCCGCTGCTGAAAATATTGATCAAAGCGTTGGCATCGAAATGCGAATGGTCAGAATCATGAGCCCACAGATCGACGACTTGCTGGCCCCTGTGATAGATGCACAGTTGTGCTGCGTTTTCCTCGTATCGCTGCATGTTTTGAGTAAACAGCTTGTGAATAGATTCGAAACCAGGTGCGACTGAACCTGAGACAGTCATGTCTTTCATGAGCCTTCCCCTCCCAAGGACTCGGGCCTCATTGTTACAGTAATTTTGAGCAGAAGGCGAGTCTGGCCGAGGAAAAATAGCCCAAGATTCAACTGCCGGTATTGGCGTTAATATTTAGAATCGGTTATATTTTTTGCATATTGATTTATATTTGCAGTTGTCTAGGTAGCGGTGCGCAGGATTTTGTGGCAGGTGTAGCCGCGGACATAAGAGAAAAATACCAATATTTTATGCAGGAGATAGTTGTAGGGTTGGAAGTCCCTCGAATGCGAGATAGGGTGACCGACTCGACGAATACTTTAATGCTAACACTTTAATGCTAACAAGGAGGGAGATGTGACTGTTTTGATAAAGAGATTGCGTGAAGTGATATGTTTAACAGCCTTATGTCTGTCGTGGGGCGCTCAGGCAGAGACGGCATCTGCATTTGAGCAAATGAAGAAAATGGTTGGCGCTTGGCAAGGTGAACTCACTCGAAGTACGGGTGAAGTGGTTGAAACTCGATCAGAATTCAGACTGATTTCAGATGGCAATACGCTGGTTGAGACGCTGATAGAAGATGGTGTTGAAATGCTCACCACCTACAGTGAAAAAGATGGGGCATTGGTGGTAAAGCACTATTGCGCCCTCGGCACTGAGCCAGAATTTTCGGCTGTTCAGCCATCGGGTGATCAAGTGGTTTTGAAACTCAACGAAGATTCAGGTTATCACTCTGAACATCACAGCTTTGTGGCGGCTATGACGTATAACCTCTCTGAGGCAGACAGCGGTTCTGTGGTTGTTGACTCGATTATTATGGCCGATGGCGAAACCCAAACAGGTCGAGCGGTGATTCAGCGGACCAACTGAGGTGCTTTTGCTAAAAACGTTGGCTAAATATCGTGAGCCTAACGTTTGCGCCCTGTTGCCCTTGTTGTCACTCGTATGACAAAGTTTTTGCCGAAGTCATTTGAGGCGAGTGAATAAATAGAGCGTGACAAGTTGGTGAGAGGGTGCGCGGCGCCCAAAGATGAGTGAAGGGTGCTTGGTTCAATGCAGGCAATGGTTCGGCGAGGAGTGGCTGACCAGTTGTAGACATTTCAAGGTCAGATGAGGGGCGTTTCAGGAGGTCTCAAACGTGCGCGTAACGAAAATGGCTGCACCATTGGGTGCTGTAATCCATGATGTGGATGTCCGTCACGTGGATGATGAGCAGGTACTGGTGTTCAAGGAGCTGTTTCTAAAGCATCATCTGTTGGTGTTCCCGGGGCAGAATTTGACCCCCGATCACCAGATGACATTCGCCGAACATTGGGGCCAACTGATGCCTTTCCCATACGGCTCGCTTCCTGATTATCCGAACATTATTCCTCTTAAAAATCGCGGCAAAGCGAGGGATGTAAATCAGCACTGGCATTCGGACATGACTTACAGCCCGACGCCCCCTAAGTTAACAATGCTGTATGCGCTAGAGACGCCGCAGTTAGGAGGCGAGACTGCGTTTGCCAATCAAGTGCTCGCGTTTGAAGACCTCAGTCCTGGTTTGCGCGCACTGACGGAATCTCTGAGGGCTCGACATTCAGCCAAAAACCTAGCGCAACTGTATGGCCAGGATCCAAGCGAGGCTCCAGAAGCTCTGCATCCAGTGGTTAGAACCCATGAGGAGTCAGGTGTTAAAGCGCTCTATGTATGTGCAGCGTTTACCCGAAGCTTTGAGCATTGGCATGCTAATGAAAGCAAAGCTTTGCTAAATTATTTATACGAGCATTCGGTAAGACCCGAGTATCAAGCTCGGCATCGATGGACGCCGGGTGATCTGGTGATGTGGGATAATCGTTGTCTACTGCACTATGCAGTTCACGATCATGGCGACGAATCACGCCTCTTGCATCGTCTCCAGATTAAAGGCGAGGTGCCCAGCTAGACTGCGCCAGGGTGGGTGCAGTGGGCTTGAAGTTTTGCTTGCGCTAAATTGATGGCAGTCGTCCCAGGATCTCGGCTAGAACGCGGTAAAATAGCAGCTGCTGTTCTAGCGTCTTATGCCTGATTGTATTTCGATATCTTTGGCTGTGGCCGCGCTGAGCGGTTGGGGTGGCTTGCCGCCAAATAAGGCACCAATTTTTTTGAACAGGAATTTAATCGCTCGCCAAAGTTTCGGCAGCAGCCAAATCAGCAGCAAGACAAACACGACTAGCGCCCCCACAAAAAACCATGGATGGTTCAACATGAGCCAAACCCCGCCAAAAACCCCTACATCTTCGGTAATCGAAGCGGCCCAATTGCTAAAGGGTTCTGGGCTGGTGTTGATCAATGCTCGAGACCCTGACTTTGCTGCATGAGTAGAGGCCGCTAAGCCGCCGCCTGCCAGACCTGCCATCCATTCCAAAGCGGTACCCTGATCACCAACAATACCGGCGGCTAAGAGTGCGCCAGCCGGCAGTCGGATAAAGGTATGTAACGCATCCCAGGTCGAGTCAACCCCGGGGATTTTATCGGCGCCAAATTCCACAAGATACATAACGCCGGCAGCGATAATGACCAATGGGCTCTCAAGGCTTTCTAGCCCGGCGGGAAGGTCCGCATAGCCAGTGGCACCGGCAAGTCCTAAGGCGAGTACCGCAGCATAAAGGTTAATGCCACTTGCCCAGCCTACCCCAAGCGTTAGCGCCACGAGTCCAGCTATATTATCAAAGTCCATAAAAGATGATCTCAATAGGGACGAGCCTAGATTCTGCCGCATCCCGGGCTCTGTTAACAACAGCGCCAGATAGGGGCTTGGCTAGCGATATTAACCGAAAAAGCCCCTAGTCCTAGGCAGAGACAGACCTAGGGGTCAGGCTGCTGCGATAAAATATGTTCAAACTCGACGGCCTCAAGTTTGCTAAACGTCTTGGCGATCCAATCTTGCATGAGCGCAGGGCCTCGATCGGTGCCAATATCGAGATGCGCTTGAAACATGACAGGCGCTACTCGGTGCAGCATCGAAAGCATGCCGATCTCATATTGCCAACGCAGGCGGGCTTGGGAAACTCGCACGCCTCGTGCTTCCAGGCTATGGCGATAGGTCTTAAGGTGTTGATTAATGTCTTCCTCGGTAGCATCCAACGGCAGCGCAGCACTTAGAAAATACGCGAGATCAAGGCCCGCTGAACCGATGGTCATCGTCTGCCAGTCGATAACAATCACGCGGTTGTTGGTATCGTCAAAACATAAATTGTCTAATCGAAAATCACCGTGAAGAAGCGTGCGGGAGCAGGTGCCTTGAATTTCAGTGAGTTCAAGGCCATGCACCTTTAGCCAATCTAGCAGGGCAACATGACGTGCGGATAGCTGCGCTTTGTATGCGGCTTTATAGCGCTCAACAGCCTGCACATAGGTCAGTTGTGCAAGTTTGGCGGTCTGCTCAACGGGGACGATCCAGGGCAAATCGGTCAGACTTTCACTGTTCCAAAATTGCCCATGAAGTTCGGCCATCGTTTCAAGTACTCTGCGAATATCGTCGTCAGAGCAACCATTGAGCTGATCACCCATTCGGAAGTGACTAAGATTTTCAATAAGTAGCACATAACGTCTTGGGAAGAAGGCAATGACAGCCGTTAAAACGACTGCGGCAATGGCAACACCTGCCAAAGGTAGCCGGTTAAGCCAATTGAGTCGTCGCAGAACCGCATGCGGTTCATCAAAGGCATTCAGCGCACTATAGAAATGTCTTGGGGTCGCAATTTTGAGCAAAGGTTGCAGATCTCGGTAAAAACGAATTTCTTTTTCATAGACGCCTAGGGATTGCCCAAGCACTCGATTCTTAAGCGCTGTTGGTATCTTTAGGATGAGTGACGCCGGTGCTTGGGGTTCTGATTGCTCGTAGCGAGGCGTGACAATGGCCACAAGCCCAAGAAAGCCCGTTTCCTCGCCAATGACTTTAAGGTCGAGCTCGATCACTCGAGTCGCTGTAATCAGGCCTGCTGACTTAAGTGCATCGGTTAGCCAGGCGGGCGTGATGTCAGCGAGCCTGAAGGGTACATCCGCTTGAATCCGCATAAACCGAATCTCTAAGGGGTTTGATCAACTTAGCACCGAAGGGCGCGGCCAGCAATTCAATGCACTCAGCCGCAGTAGCTTCAATTACCAAAGATGTCGGTCTAGGGGCTCGATACTGCCACAGGCTGTGCTTTGGTATCCGGGTAAGGCTTCGACCTGTGTGGTAAAAGCGAGACTACGAATTTGCTCTAAAAATGCTCTGCAGGCGGCGAGTTTTAAAGTCTGTCGATGACAAATGATGAGGTAGTGTTCGCGGGTGATGTCGATAAAATCAAGCCCGAATTGTCTTGCAGCCGCCTCAACCCCAAAGCCAATGTCGGCCATACCTGCAGCGACGAAGGCAGCGACCGCGGTATGGGTAAATTCCTCTTCGAGATAACCATTAATGGCGGTAGTCTCAAGATTGGCATCGGCGACGAGGCAGTCCAAGAGTGCCCTGGTGCCTGAGTCTGGTTGACGGTTAATCAATTTTAACGCGGGTCGCCCCAGATCTTTGATGCCCTTAATTTTGTATGGATTCCCAGGCGCCACCATAAGGCCTTGTTGACGAGTGATAAATCGAATTACCTGATAGTCTTTGGGGTTCAGGTAGCTGGCGTAGCGCGTCATAAGCGATTCGATTCGAATATCTGCAGGCACGTGAATCCCTGCCAGATCGCAAACGCCGCGACCGAGCGCTGCAAGGGCGTCGACGGGGGATTTGTATTGCAAATCGAGCTGAAAGCCAGCTGCGAAATCCGGCAGAAGTGCGACTGCATAACCGTGGCTTGCATGTAAACGCAGTAGCGGGCTTGCCTCAGCGATTTCTTTATGGATTTCTATATTGAGCGCGGAGGCGATGTTTTCCATCTGCGGCGTTAAGCGGGCGGCCACTCGCCGTTCTGCCCACAAGAGCTTCTCGCCCAAGGTGGAAAGCCTAGCGCCTCGACCTTTTTCAAGCAGGACAACGGAGCTACTAAAAAACTGTTCGGCTTGGTTAAGCAGATTCCACCCATGACGGTATGAAATGCCAATCAATTGTGTTGCTTTGGTGAGCTTCCCTGTCTCCTGGATGCCTCGGAGCAGGGCGAGTAACTGCGGATTTAAGGTCTGCCCCTGATCGTCATGGAAAGACCAGCTTGGTCGAATGTAAATACGTTTGCTCATCAGGCCGCTGGCTCACCCGAACATAGGTTCCCCTTTAAATAAGCAATTTTATGCATATTTTATCTCTATAATCTGAATGATACGATCTGAGAATATCAAAAAATAGCATTTTTAAATAGGCATAATAATTCATATCTTTGGGCATGCTGATTAGATTCTGCCTAAGAATTCGACTTCGTATGATCCCAGAAACTGGATCCAACGGCGACGGTGGCTTGTGTTTGGTCAGTTCTGAACCGTTTGAGTGCTGAGGGATACCTCAAGTTAGGGTAAGCAGCGACGACGCTGGAACAAGAAAAAGGAATCGCTATGAGGTCGGACTTGCTGAACGATGAAGATATCATCGGTGTGACGAATCGACTTCTTGAGACCATGGCCAATGTTCCGGGCGCGCTACTACCCCTATTACATGCGCTGCAGAATGAGTTTGGCTACGTACCAGAGTCGAGCATTGCCGTGATTGCTAAGGGGCTTAATTTATCTCGAGCGGAAGTTCATGGTGTAATCAGCTTTTATCATTATTTTCGTGTCGTCCGGCCCGGGAAGCACGTGATTCAGCTGTGCGCATCAGAATCTTGTCAAGCGATGGGCGGCAAAGCGTTAGAAAATTACGTAAAGCAACGGTTGAATATTGATTTTCATGAGACCACCCCAGACGGTAGGGTAACCCTTGAGCCGGTCTATTGTTTGGGCAACTGCGCATGTTCGCCGTCAGCTAGGATTGGCCATCAAGTAATGGGTGAATTAACGCCCGAGCGGTTTGATGCTCTGCTTTTAGGGCTCGATGAGGTGCCAGCGCGGGCGGTCTCTAATGACGCGATGTTATCTGTAGAAAACATGGGTCAAGATGCCATTAAAGTGTATGTGCCAAAAGATACAACAACGATGGCGCTTGGTAGTGATCAGGTGGCTGAACGGCTCCAAGAACTGGTGCAATCTCAGGGGCTTCCGCTTGCCCTGGTTCGCAATGGGTCGAGAGGACTCTATTGGCTAGAGCCGATGATTGAGCTAGACACGGCCGAGGGCAGAGTGGCCTTCGGCCCTATGACAGCCAACGACGTGGAGCACTTTTTGGCCTGCCAACCCTGGGAGGAACCCAGCCATCATCCCTTATATCTCGGTCTCACCGAGGACCTCCCATTTTTAAAACAGCAGCAGCGTCTGACGTTCGCTCGTATTGGTCGTATTGATCCGCTGTCGCTGGCCGACTACACAGCAGAGTCAGGGTTTGTGGGCTTACAAAAAGCGCTCACCATGACGCCCAGTCAAGTGGTTGCGGCAGTTACGCAATCGGGGTTGCGGGGCCGGGGCGGCGCAGCCTTTCCCACTGGGCTAAAGTGGCAGACGGTGCTCGACACTCCATCAGCCGTCAAGTACATCGTTTGTAATGCGGATGAAGGTGACTCGGGTACCTATGCCGATCGAATGATTATGGAAAGCGATCCTTTTGTGCTGATAGAAGGTATGACGATCGCGGGTTTAGCCGTGGGCGCAAGCCAAGGCTACATTTATCTTCGCGAAGAGTACCGCTATGCAGAACAGGTTTTGAACGAAGCGATCGAGCGAGCGACATTAGCGTCTTTTTTAGGGGACGATATTCTAGCCAGCGGCAAGTCCTTCAAACTTGAGGTCCGTTTAGGCGCAGGCGCTTATATATGCGGCGAAGAAACGTCCCTTCTCGAAAGCCTTGAAGGGAAGCGAGGCTTGGTGCGGGCCAAGCCACCGCTACCGGCAGTGCAAGGGCTCTGGTCACAACCCACTGTGATTAACAATGTGTTGACCCTGGCGACGGTGCCGGTCGTCCTTGCAAAAGGACCTGCTTATTATGCCGACTATGGCTCAGGTCGCTCCAGAGGTACGCTACCAATTCAGTTGGCCGGCAATATCAAACGGGCTGGACTCGTTGAGATTGCCTTTGGTCAGACGCTCGCCACCGTTTTAAATGAATTTGGCGGCGGCTCAAAATCTGGTGCTGCGATCAGGGTTGTTCAGGTCGGTGGTCCCTTGGGTGCTTTCTTACCCGCATCAAGCTGGGATACACCGTTAGATTACGAAGCTTTTTCTGAGATCAATGCGATGCTCGGGCACGGTGGCGTGGTGGCATTCGATGACACCGTAGATCTCAGCGACCAAGCGCGGTTTGCGATGGCATTTTGCGCCCTAGAGTCGTGTGGTAAATGTACGCCTTGCCGCATCGGTGCGATTCGCGGAGTAGAAGTCATTGATGCGATCAAATCAGGACAGCTCACCGAGGCCGAACAGCAGCAATCCTTGGATTTGCTTGAAGATTTATGCGACACCATGGTGTCAGGCTCTCTTTGTGCCATGGGGGGCATGACGCCGTTCCCGGTGCTAAGCGCGATAGAACATTTTCCGGAAGATTTTAAGACCTCGTCGGTCATTGCAACCGATGCGAACCGAAAGCCCTGATCGCCGTTCATACTGGCGCTGATGTAAAACGATATAAAAAGGATGTAGGCATGCTCAATTATTTTGATCCAAGAAGCCAGGGTCAGCCCGAAGTTGACTACGGTACGCCCAAACGTGAAGGCCCGATGGTACGTCTTGAGATTGATGGCAGGAGCATCGAAGCCCCTGAGGGCACCTCTATTATGCGCGCGGCAATGATGGCAGGTATCAAGATTCCAAAATTGTGTGCAACCGATTCGCTTGAGGCCTTTGGCTCCTGCCGACTGTGCTTGGTAGAAATTAAGGATAGACGGGGTATGCCATCCTCTTGTACCACGCCGGTGGCAGAGGGCTTGGTGGTCCAAACCCATAATGCACGCCTCGCGAAAATTCGACGCAATGTGATGGAGCTTTATATATCGGACCACCCGCTGGACTGTTTGACCTGCTCTGCAAACGGCAATTGTGAACTGCAAGACGTCGCTGGTGAAGTTGGACTGCGCCAGGTTAGGTATGGCTTTGAAGGCGCAAACCATTTATCCGCCGAACCAGATGTCAGCAATCCTTATTTCACATTCGATGCCAGCAAATGTATCGTTTGTTCTCGTTGCGTTCGAGCCTGTGAGGAGATTCAGGGAACCTTCGCGCTTACCATCGAGGGAAGAGGCTTCGACGCCAAAGTTGTTGCCGGGCAAGGAGAGTCTTTTCTTGCCTCTGATTGCGTTTCCTGCGGTGCTTGTGTTCAAGCCTGCCCAACGGCAACGCTCATGGAGAAATCCGTCATTGATCAAGGACAACCCGAGCAAAGCGTCATTACCACTTGCGCCTACTGCGGTGTGGGTTGCTCGTTCAAAGCAGAGATTAAAGGCGATCAAGTGGTGCGCATGGTGCCGAATAAGGCAGGTGCCGCCAACGAAGGCCATTCCTGCGTAAAAGGTCGATTTGCTTTCGGTTATGCGACTCACCAGGAGCGGGTGACAAGCCCAATGATTCGTCACAGTATTGATGAGCCTTGGCAAAAGGTCTCGTGGGATGAAGCGGTCAATTTTGCAGCGAATCGAATTAGGCAGATTCAGTCTCAATATGGGCCGGATAGTGTAGGGGGTATTACCTCATCGCGCTGCACCAATGAAGAAACCTACTTAGTTCAAAAGCTCGTGCGAGCGGGTTTTGGTAACAATAATGTCGATACTTGCGCCCGGGTGTGTCATTCGCCGACAGGTTATGGACTCAAGACAACGCTTGGCGAATCCGCAGGAACCCAGGCTTTTGATTCGGTATCCGCCGCGGATGTAATCATGGTAATCGGCGCCAATCCTACGGATGCCCATCCGGTATTTGCTTCGAGGTTAAAAAAACGACTTCGGGCGGGCGCGGAATTGATAGTCGCCGACCCTCGTCGCATTGATTTGGTGAGCGGTCCGCATATCAGAGCTGAACACCATTTAAAATTGCGACCTGGTACCAATGTCGCATTAATTAACGCGATGGCCCACACGATTTTGACGGAAGGTTTGCAGGACCAAGCATTTATAGAGGCACGTTGCGACCAACAAGCCTTCGAGCGTTGGCAGACGTTTATTCGATTGCCGAAGAATTCACCAGAAGCCTTGAGTGCAGATTTGGGTGTGCCCGCAAAAACCTTGCGAGCTGCAGCGCGACTGTATGCGACGGCGGGCAACGCGGCCATTTATTACGGTCTGGGTGTGACCGAGCACAGCCAAGGTTCTACCATGGTGATGGGTATTGCCAATTTAGCGATGCTAACGGGTAATTTAGGTCGTGCTGGGGTCGGCGTTAATCCGCTTCGTGGCCAAAACAATGTTCAAGGCGCTTGTGATATGGGGTCCTTCCCCCATGAGTTGCCTGGCTATCGACATGTATCGGACCCGGCGGTGCGCCAGTCATTTGAGGCTAATTGGGGTGTGACAATTCAGCCCGAACCCGGTCTTCGAATTCCCAATATGCTCGACGCCGCGATTTCTGGAACGTATAAGGGGCTTTATTGTCAGGGCGAGGATATTGCTCAATCTGACCCTAACACTCAGCATGTCGAGGCAGCCCTTAAAAACCTCTCCTGCTTAATTGTGCAAGATATCTTTCTTAACGAAACCGCCAAGTACGCCCATGTGTTTTTACCCGGAGCCTCATTTTTAGAAAAGGATGGCACTTTTACCAACGCTGAGCGGCGGATTTCGAGGGTTCGAAAGGTCATGGAGCCGTTGAGCGGTAAGGCGGATTGGCAGGCGACTATGGCCTTCTCAAAGGCCTTGGGTTACGAGATGCATTATCAACATCCGGCTGAAATTATGGCAGAGATCGCCGAGTTAACACCGACCTTTAGCGGGGTTAGTTACGAAAAATTAGACGCCGTCGGCTCTCTGCAGTGGCCGTGTAATGATGCGGCGCCGTCCGGCACGCCTACCATGCACGTCGATGAATTCGTCCGGGGAAAGGGCTATTTTGAACGCACAGAATATGTTGCGACTGATGAAAAAGTTACCAAAAGGTTTCCTTTTTTGTTAACAACTGGACGCATCCTGTCGCAATACAATGTTGGGGCTCAAACCCGACGGACTGCCAATGTCGGTTGGCATGATCGCGATTGGCTCGAGATTCATCCGCAAGACGCCGAGGACCTAGGCATCGCCCACGCTGATGCTGTGCAAGTGACAAGCCGTGCTGGTGCAACGGTGCTGTCGGCAGAGGTCACCGATCGAGTTCAGCCGGGCGTGGTTTATACAACGTTTCATCATCCAGAGAGTGGCGCTAATGTAGTGACCACTGACAATTCAGACTGGGCGACGAACTGTCCCGAATACAAAGTGACCGCAGTGCATATCAAGAAAGTCATTCGGCCTTCCGCATGGCAGACCGAGCACCGGGCTTTTTCAGACATTCAATCAGTTTTCCTCGCATCGGCTAAAACCGAAGTGTCCCATGACCTTGCTTGAGCGCGGTGCGACCCAGCGGGCTATTGCGGTATGGCCAAGTACGCCGGATGGCACAGCGGTTGACGCGGTCGCCCAGGAGTTTCCGGTTGCCCTAATCTATAATGGCATATCGCACATCGTCATGATGGCAAGCCCGGTGCAATTGGAAGCCTTTGCGCTTGGGTTTTCGCTGACTGAGGGCATTATCGATTCGCCCGAGGAACTCTATGGCATTGACGTAGTCTGGGGTGAGGGTAGTGCGGAGGTCTCTCTATCCATTGCAACCCGGAAGTTTGAAGCATTCAAGCAAGTACGCCGAGGCCTCGCCGGTCGGTCTGGGTGCGGCATTTGCGGTAAAGAGTCGCTGCAACAAATTCACCAAACACTCGCGCCTGTAGAGGGTGCCTTTACTGTCAGTCATCGTGCGATCCAAGCCGCGACCCAAGGGCTAAGCCGTCATCAGCCACTTCAGCAGCAGACGGGCTCGGTACATGGCGCGGCGTGGTGTGCGTTAGATGGCGAAGTGGTCATGGTCTGCGAAGATGTAGGGCGGCATAATGCCCTAGACAAGTTGGTGGGCTGCTTATGGTCGGACAATTGTTTTGATAAACCGGGGTTTTTGTTGATGTCCAGTCGAGCCAGTTTTGAGATTGTCCAAAAGGCGGCCAAAGCAGGTATTGCGCTGGTCGTTACCTTGTCTGCTCCGACGTCGATGGCCATCGAGATCGCGGAAAATGTTGGGATGACCCTGGTGGGTTTCTCTCGTGCCCATCGTCACGTCGCCTACAGCCACGCGCATCGCTTGCAGGCTTGAGTAAGTTGAGAACGCTGACATGATGCAAAACGAACTCAACCACCTGATTAAGATGGTGAATCAAATCGCCGCTCACTGTGCGCCGGGAGAGCCCTCAGACGTGGCGGCCGATAAAGCCGCAAGTCATCTGCAACGCTTTTGGGCACCATCGATGAAAACAAAAATCATCGACTACGCTCGTGATGACGGCAGTGCCCTCAGCGAAGTTGCCACGGATGCGATTCAGCGGCTTAGTTGAAGACCTTAGAGTTTTAAAACAATCCCTCAATGTCGCCGTCATTGCTGAGTCGTATAGCATTGGCTGCCGGTGATCTTGGCAATCCAGGCATTGTCATAATGTCTCCGCAAACCACAACGATGAATCCAGCGCCATTCGCCAAGCGGACCTCCCGAATCGGTACCGAATGATGATTAGGGGCGCCTCGTAGGCGAGGGTCGGTTGAAAAACTGTATTGGGTCTTAGCCATACAAATTGGGAAGTGACCATAACGTTTTTGCAAGGCTTTGATTTGGTTCCGTACTTTTTGATCAGCGATGATTTCATCGGCGCCATAGAGATTTTGGGCTATGCGCTCTATCTTGTCCCAGAGTGGCAGGTCATCTTCGTATAAGGTTCGAAATTGCGCTTGACTGGATTCGCTTAAGGAGACTACGGCATTGGCCAGCGCCTCTGCACCCGCGCCACCTTGTGACCAATGGGTGCAATCGATCGCGTCCACATTGAGCGCGGCACAATGTTTACGGATCTCGTCAATCTCTGCTTGGGTATCGTCATCAAACCGATTAATGGCAACCACCACCGGAAGACCAAAATAGCCCATATTGCGAATATGGCGGGATAAGTTGGCGGCGCCTTTGTCGACTGCTGCAACGTCTTCACCTTTGAGGTTGTTTTTGGTTACGCCGCCGTGCATTTTTAAGGCGCGCACCGTCGCAACAATAACAGCAGCAGCAGGTTGGAGGCCGGCTTTTCTGCACTTGATGTTAAAAAACTTTTCGGCCCCTAGCTCGGCACCAAAGCCGGCTTCAGTGACGACATAATCCCCTAGACTGAGCGCCGCTCGAGTTGCGATTACCGAGTTGCAGCCATGGGCTATGTTGGCAAAAGGACCGCCGTGGATCAGCGCTGGATTATGCTCGAGGGTCTGAACAAGATTGGGTTTAAACGCGTCTTTTAGGAGCACGGACATCGCGCCATTAGCTTCAAGATCGCTTGCATGCACGGGCTCACCGTCAAAATTTTCACCGATGATGATACGTCCCAAATTCTCCTGCAGTTCCTCAAGGGTATTGGACAAGCAAAAGATCGCCATGATTTCTGAGGCAACCGTGATGTCAAAACCGGATTCGCGAGGGACACCATTGCTGGGGCCTCCTAGGCCAATATTAATGTTGCGCAGTGCTCGTTCGTTCATATCCATCACCCGTCGCCAATAGATCCGCCGCGGGTCAATACCAAGGGTGTTGCCCCAATGGATATGGTTATCGATGAGGGCTGCGAGCAGGTTGTGGGCAGCACCGATCGCATGAAAGTCACCGGTAAAATGCAGGTTAATATCTTCCATAGGGACGACCTGAGCATAGCCGCCACCGGCAGCACCGCCTTTCATGCCAAAGCAGGGTCCAAGGCTTGGCTCTCGTAAGCAAATCACAGTTTTTTTGCCGATTCGATTGAGGGCGTCTCCTAGGCCGATGGTTGTGGTGGTTTTGCCTTCCCCTGCAGGCGTTGGCGATACGGCTGTCACCAGTATCAGCTTCCCTGGTGTTTTCTGTTGCTCAGCCGCAATAAAATCGTAGTCTATCTTCGCTTTATGATGACCATAGCGAAGCAAGGCTTGCTCAGGAATGCCGAGCCGCTCGCCGATGACGGCGATGTTCTCAAGGGGTGCGTTTCTTGCAATCTCAATGTCTGTGCCCTGCATTTTTATCTCCTGTTAACCCCTAGACCCGTGCACCCTGAGGTTTGGAGGGTGCTGCGGGCGAGCGGCAGGGGCAGTTTAAGCGCTATCTTGGCTCGCGGAAACAATCAATCAAACGGTTTGCGTCGCTTTGGTAGACAATTACGACGTTAATCGCACCTAGGCAAATTAAACCCGCTCAATGACCTATCCCTCACTTTTTGAAATAGGCAGAAATGGGTGGAATCCTTGGCGCGCCTGAATGCCTTGTCTGTACAGCGTCGTTCAGTTTAGCCAGAGATTAAGACTCGGTTAGCTGCAAGTGCAGATCAGCCCGTGCCTTTGGTTCTGCTCGGGGGTGATTAAGTTCGCCAGGTTGGGCTCTCGTGGCTAGGCATCCGCTGGTATGATTTACGTTGCCTGTGCTGGCAATTTAAAGGTTGTGCTCAGTGTATTGTTTGGTCTGGTTAAGCGCCTGCTTCGGGGTGAAAGAAATTAAAAAATATCCGCGCGAGAGCATTTTTCTGGCTCGAATAACGCGGTAGGATGCGAGAGTAACGGTCTATAGGGTATGGCGCGCTCTAGCAAGCAGCCGGGACCGGAAAGACTCAGGCCGTGCTAACCGTACTTCCTGGCAGATGGATAAGCGCAAGTAGGCAGAAAATGGCAGAGTTTCCACAAGAAGCAGAGGTGGTGATCGTTGGGCTCGGTGGCATTGTTGGCGCGTCCATTGCGCATCATCTCATCGAGCTAGGCTGGACTAACATAGTGGGGTTAGACAAATCAGCAATTCCAACCGACATAGGATCGACCTCTCACGCATCTGATTTTTGTTATACGACCGGCGCGGATAAATTTACGACCTATACGACCCAATATAGCCAGCAATTTTTTGAATCCCGAGGTAACTATATCCGCTGCGGTGGTCTCGAAGTGGCCCGTTATGACGATGATGACCGGATGCTTGAGCTCAAGCGCAAGGTAGGCCAGGGTAAGGCGTATGGATCAAACGTCAGTCTGATATCGCCAGCGGAAGCCAAGGCCAAATTTCCTTTACTTGAAGAAGCGATGATCCAAGGCGCGTTATGGGATCCGGATGCGGGACTGGTAGTACCCAGATCACAAAAGGTTGCCGGAGATCTTGTTGACGAGGCGGTCGCTACCGGCAAGCTCAAAGCGTTCGCTAACACGCCCGCATTGGATATCGTGATCGAAGCAGGGAAGGTCAAAGGGGTGCAAACTCGTCGAGGATTTATCGCTACAGAGCGGGTAGTGGTATCGGCAGGGATTTGGGGGCCGCTGATTGCCGAGCAGGCAAATGTGAAACTCCCGCTTATGCCGCTTGAGCACCCATTGTTGTTTTTTGGTCCCTACGAAGACCTGGCAGGCAGTGGAAAAGAAATCGTCTACCCGCTCTTTCGTGACCAAGGTAACTCTAGCTATGTTCGGGACACGGGCGACCCCACCACCACAGAGGGTGGTCGCATGGAATGGGGTTATTACGAGACCGACGAGCCGCGGCTGGTCGCTCCGAAAGATATTGCAGCGCCGGAAGATGCACGTATGTCGCCGTCCATGCGGGACTTAACCCTCGATCAAGTTCTTTCAGCTTACGAGCGTGCCATCGAGATGACCCCAATATTGGGCGAGCTAGGTTGGGAAGAGCGTCACAGCTTTAATGGCCTGTTATCGGTAACGAGTGACGGAGGCTCGCTCATTGGTGAGACTCCGGAAGTAGGCGGTTTATGGTTTGCAGAGGCTGTCTGGGTGAAGGATGGCCCTGGGGTAGGCAAGGTAGTAGCGGATTGGATGACCCATGGCGCGCCTGCACTCGACCCGCATCGAATCGACCTTGCACGATTTTATCCCGGGCAAAAACAAGATGCCGTTGCCCACAGTCGCTGCTACGAAATCGCTCAAAAAGTGTACACCCCAGCCGTGCACCCGAGAGAGCCCTTTGCCACCGGTCGCCAGCTTTACGTCAGTCCGTTTTATGAGCGAGAGGTGGCATTGGGTGGCTATTTTATGGAGATCGCAGGTTGGGAGCGGGCCCATGGTTATCAGGCCAACGAAGCAACCTTGCTTGCAAAGTACCGTGATCAAGTGCCAGAGCGAGCCCATGAATGGGATAGTCGCCATTTTTGGCCGGTGTCCAATGCTGAGCATTTAGAATTAAGCGCGCACGTCGGCATGATCAACCTGTCACATTTTGCCATCTATGACATCACCGGGCCTGACGCGGAGGCATTATTAGAATATTTATCGGTAGCCCGTGTTGGTGGTCCTACCCCGGTGGGGAAAGGAGTGTACACCCACTTTCTCGATCAGCAAGGCGGCGTCCGTGCAGATTTAACGATCGTACGGTTGGCAGCAGATAGCTTCAGAGTCATCTGTGGAGGCGACACAGGACATCGTGACTGGGTTTGGATTCGGAAAGTAGCAGCGGATCGGGCTGCTGATATCACGATGGTGAATCAAACCCATGCCATAGCCACCCTCGGTCTCTGGGGGCCGAAAGCCCGCGAGGTCTTAGAAGGCTTGGTTGACGACGCAGACGCTATCTCGGATTCGGCATTTCCTTTTGCTTCGGCCAAGACCATAACCGTTTCGGGCATATCTGTATGGGCTTTTCGGATTTCTTACGTGGGTGAGCAGGGTTGGGAGTTATATATCGATTTTGACGATGGTCTAGCGCTTTGGGATGCCCTGTTTGCGGCCGGCGTTGTCCCGATTGGCATCGAAACCTACGCCAATTCTCGGCGGGTCGAGAAAAGTTTGCGATTGCAGAATGCTGATCTTGAAACCGACGTCAACTTATACGAAGCCGGACTCGCCCGTCGGGTGGTAAAAAAAGCTGATTTCTTGGGCAAAACCGCGTATTTAGCTCAGCGCGAAGCCCAAGCCAGTGCGGCCTATTTGTGCACGCTGGTGATGTTGGCCAATGAAGATGGCGCCGGTGTTAAGCGTTATCCCATAGGGGAGTGGCCGATCCTGGATGAGGCAACGGGAGAGGTGCTGATCGATAGTCTTGGCAGGCGTTCATTTACCACGAGTCTGGCGTACGGGCCCTCTTTGGGTCAAAACATCATGCTCGCCTACATTCCCGCCGTCCGGGCCGAAGTAGGCGCAACGTTTTTACTCGAGTATTTTTGTGAGCATTACCCCGTTCGGATAGAAGCCGTGGGAGCCTTGCCGCTGCTTGATCCTGATAACACGCGTCCCAAGTCATGAACGTTGTCAGTGATGGTGTTATCCAATGAACGGTCCACGATTGGTTGAATCCAAACCAGAACAACCCTTTCGGGTTGGGTTTGTGCTTGTGGAACAGTTCACCTTAATTGCGCTGGCATCGGCGATAGAACCGCTTCGAATGGCGAATCACTTAAGCGGAACCCGTTTGTACGATTGGCAATTGATCGGGCAAACCCAGGCCCCTGTCAGGGCGAGTGGCGGAAGCCAAATGATGCCGGATGTTAGCCTACAAGATGCCCTTGACTACGACATGATCTTAGTGGCCGCGGGTGTCGACGTCAGAGATCATATTAAGCCAGACTTGGTTAAATTCTTGGTGACTCAAAGTAAAACGCCTGCGCTTTTAGGCGGCGTCTGCACTGGGCCTTTTGTGCTCGCCCAAGCTGGGTTGTTGAACGGTTATTCTTGTAGCGCTCATTGGGAGTGTTTGGCGGCACTGCAGGAGGAGTACCCGCTGGTGTACTGCAACAATAATTTGTTCACGTTAGATCGCGATCGAATAACCTGTACCGGCGGAGATGTGGCCTTGCACATGATGCTGCATCTGGTGGGAAACCATCATGGGGCGCGCCTTGCTAACGATATCTCTGACATGTTTGTCTGCGATCGAATTCGTGATAGTCACGAGCCCCAGCGGTTAAGGATGGAGAAACATGTTTTCGCCAATCAACCGAAGCTGGCCAATGCGGTTGAGTTAATGGCTGCAAATATCGAGGAGCCCATCGAAATGAGTGAGGTCGCTGCTTATTCAGGTATTTCTAGGCGGCAGCTTGAGCGGCTTTTCTTGAATTTTCTGGGCATCACGCCATCACGTTTTTATTTAAAAATTCGACTCGAGCGGGCGCAACAATTACTGCGCCAGACTACTTGTCCGATCGTAGACATAGCGGCGATGTGCGGGTTTGAAACTACGGCGCATTTCAACCGAACTTATCGAAAATATATGAGCCGTGGCCCAAAGGGAGAGCGGGCTTTAAGAAATACACCCGGGGCTAACATGATCTTAACGGAAGAAGCTGCAGGGCTGGTCCCCGAGCAGGCCCTGGGCAGGCCATCGGCTGCGAACCAGGCCTCAACGCAGAACTCATCAAGTCATCACTAGTCCGGCGATCGTTTAGGCATCAACAAAATGGTAGTTTGAGGTATCCGTGCAACGTTACTCCGCTTTTAGTCTTGTTAAACACGCTATGGGACATCATCTCAACTGGCAGCGTGTTTGGCGCAACCCAGAGCCTAAGCGCCACTATGACGTTATCGTGATTGGTGGAGGGGGTCATGGTCTGGCTACCGCGTATTATCTGGCGAAAGTACACGGTTTAAAAAATATTGCGGTCATTGAAAAAGGCTATTTAGGCGGCGGCAATACGGGTCGCAATACCACGATTGTTCGATCGAACTACCTCTGGGATGAAGCCGCGCATTTGTACGAGCATGCGCTTAAGCTTTGGGAGACGCTGTCTGTAGAGCTCAACTATAACGTGATGTTTTCTCAACGCGGAGTGCTCAACCTCGGCCACACCCTGCAAGATATGCGCGATATTGAGCGCCGAGTATCAGCCAACCGATTAAATGGGATTGATGGTGAAGTACTTGACCCGGCGGGTGTGAAAAAAATCGTGCCGCTGATTGATATCTCATCGAAAACACGTTACCCCATCATGGGCGCCTCATGGCAGCCTCGAGGTGGGGTGGCGCGGCACGATGCGGTCGCCTGGGGCTATGCTCGGGCGGCGGATGCGTTAGGGGTTGATCTGCTGCAAGAATGTGCAGTGACGGGTTTTGATATCGTTGGAAACCAAATTCGAGGCGTTCACACGGATCGGTATGGAGCGATCGGCGCTGATCGGGTCGGTTGTGTGGTTGCAGGAAATTCTGGTGTATTAGCAAGCTACGCCGGGTTTGAGCTTCCGGTCGAATCGCATCCTTTGCAGGCGCTTGTCTCAGAACCCATCAAACCAATTCTCAATACTGTGGTGATGTCCAATCAAGTGCACGGGTATATCTCCCAATCCGATAAGGGCGATCTCGTGATTGGCGCCGGTATCGATAGTTACACAGGCTATGGCCAGCGTGGTTCCCTGCCGGTAATTGAGCACACTTTGGCAGCGATTTTGGAATTATTCCCAATGTTCTCTCGAGTCCCGATGAATCGCCAGTGGGGCGGTATTGTTGATACCACCCCAGATGCCTGCCCGATCATGGGCAAGAGCCCAGTTGAAAATCTCTACTTCAACTGTGGCTGGGGTACCGGCGGTTTTAAGGCTACCCCAGGGTCAGGACACGTCTTTGCCGGTTGTCTTGCTGAAGATGAGCTGCCCGCATTGGCTAAGCCTTTTGCCTTGGATCGGTTCTACTCAGGCGCGCTGATTGATGAGCATGGCGCTGCGGGCGTCGCCCATTAAAAGCGAGATAGGTTGATATGCTAAGAATTCATTGCCCAATTTGCCAGGAAGCCCGAGATGAGCCGGAGTTTCATTACGCGGGGCAGGCGCACATCGCCCGACCGGTTGAGCCGGACAACTGTAGCGATGAGCAATGGGGCCAGTATCTGTATTTCAGGCGCAATACCCGTGGCCTGCATTACGAGATGTGGTACCACGCGGCCGGCTGTCGAAAGTTTTTCAACGTCGTGCGTGATACCGTGAGCTATGATATCAAAGCGAGCTACCTGATTGGCGAAGCCGCGCCTCAGTCCGGCGAGGCTGCCTCATGAGTCAGATCAATCGCCTAGGGCTGGGTCGACTGACCAATCCAGATGCGCCAGTGGTCTTTTCATTTAATGGTCAGCGCTTATCGGGATTGCAAGGGGATACGCTAGCATCTGCCTTGTTGGCTAATGGTGTAACGCTGGTCGGGCGCAGCTTTAAGTATGGTCGCCCCCGGGGCATAGTTGCCGCCGGTGTAGAGGAGCCCAATGCCATTTTGCAAGTTGGCAGTCTAGCGGGTTCGACAGTTCCCAACGTGCGGGCAACCGAGCAAGCGCTTTTTCAAGGATTAACTGCTAACACCACCCACGGTTGGCCAAGTGTCAAATGGGACGTGATGGGCCTGTTTGGTCAATTGGCAGGTGCGTTGATGCCGCCTGGCTTTTACTACAAAACTTTTATGTATCCTCAGTGGTTGTGGCACACCTACGAGAAAATCATCCGCAAAGCTGCCGGGCTGGGCCATTCGCCCACCGAGCCCGACCCTGACATCTACGATAAGTGCAATCAGCACTGCGATGTGTTGATTATTGGCGCTGGCCCAGCAGGTCTAGCATCGGCCCTAGTCGCCGAAAAGTCGGGTTCTAGGGTGATTTTAGTCGATGAGCATCCCGTAGCAGGTGGCTGGCTCAAGTATTCAGATGACAGTATCGATACCCAGCCGGGGCATCGGTGGGCCGAGTCGACGCTTGAAACGCTGAAGCAATCGGATCGCGTTACCGTGTTGCTGAGCACTACGGCAACCGGGTTGCATGATGGCAAATTTGTTACGGCTGTCGAAAAAAACGCCCAATACTCAGCTGAGCCGAACAATCGCTATGTCCCTAGGCAACGCTTGCACCGAATTAGAGCGAAACACATTATTCTTGCCAGCGGCGCACACGAGAGACCTCTGGTGTACGCCAATAATGATGTGCCTGGTTGTATGTTGGCCGGAGCGGTGTCGGCATACATTAAAGGCTATGGCGTGAGACCGGGACGTCGATTGGTGGTGGCAACGAATAACGATGCCGGTTATGCCGCGGCCCTTGATTGGTTAGCGATCAGTAATGGCAACGCAACGGTGGTGGATGCTCGGTCAAAACTTGATGCAAACTTGGTTGAGAGGGTAGAGGCTGCTGGCGGTGAAGTCATCACGGGCGCCGTGGTCATCGAAGCCAAAGGCAGGCGCGCTGTCTCTGGGGCTGTGATTGCAAAGATTGATGCCGAATTTAGCACACTCGTTGGCGCGCCCTATGACCTGCCTGCTGATGTGATTGCCTCCTCTGGCGGTTTCTCTCCCGTAGTACATCTTTCTGCGCATACCGGTCGTAAGCCCGTGTGGCGGCATGATATTGCAGGGTTTGTGCCTGCAAAAGATCACCCCGAAGTAACTGCTGTAGGGGCTGCTGCGGGAGAATTTTCGCTGCATGGCGCCATAGCTACAGGGGTCGCCGCTGCCGCAAACGCCCACCAAAATCAGCGAGAGGCGACCGAGGCCGCGGCTGAATTAATAAATAGTGTCTGCGATGAGCGTCTGCCGTTTCAGTTACAACCTCTGTATCTGGTACCCCATAGTAAGGCGTCAGCTAAGGCACCCCCCCAATTTGTTGATTTTCAATTAGATGTCACCGCCGCCGCGATTGCGCTTGCCACGCGGGAAGGCTTTGAAAGCGTTGAACACGTGAAGCGTTACACAGCCCTTGGGTTTGGCACTGACCAGGGTAAGTTGGCTAATGTCAATGGCATAGCGATTGCGTCTCAAGCGCTCGGACAAAGTATTGAGGAGACTGGAACGACCATGTTCAGGCCCAATTACACGCCTGCGAGTTTTGGTGTGATGGCCGGTCGCGATGTAGGCGGTTTGTTCGAGCCAAAGCGCTATACGCCGATGCAGCCGTGGCACGAGGCGCGAGGCGCGGCCTTCGAAGATGTCGGCCAATGGAAACGACCCTGGTTTTTCCCCGAGGGCAACGAATCCCTGTCCGAAGCCGTCGCTAGGGAATGTTTGGCGGTACGTCAGGGCGTCGGTATCCTCGACGCGTCGACACTTGGCAAAATAGATATCCAAGGACCCGACGCCCGAATTTTTTTGAATCGAATTTACACGAACGCTTGGTCAAAATTAGCGGTAGGTAAGTGTCGCTACGGTCTTATGTGCGGCGAAGACGGTATGGTTATGGATGACGGTGTGACCGCCTGCCTAGGGGACCATCATTTTTTGATGACAACCACGACCGGTGGTGCGGCGAGCGTGCTGCAGTGGCTCGAACTTTGGCACCAGACTGAGTGGCCTGAGCTTGAAGTCTATTTTAACTCGGTAACCGATCACTGGGCGACAGCAACCCTGTCCGGTCCTGACGCTCGATCGCTACTCCAAGGTCTCACCGACATCGATTTACAACCGGCGGCCTTTGGTTTTATGGATTGGCGGCAAGGGCAGGTGGCCGGTATCCCGGCTAGGGTTTTTCGGATCTCGTTCACCGGCGAGTTGTCCTATGAAATCAATGTTAATGCGAACTACGGTTTAGCACTTTGGCAACAGCTGATGACTGCGGGTGCCGCTTTTAATCTAACCCCTTATGGCACCGAGACGATGCATGTCCTTCGGGCTGAAAAAGGTTTTGTGATCGTGGGTCAGGATACGGATGGCTCGGTGACCCCGGAAGACCTTGGTATGCAGTGGGCCTTAGCGTCTAAGAAAACTTTTAGCTATATCGGCAAGCGGGGGATGGCACGAGCAGATTGTCAGCGGCCGGATCGCAAGCAGTTGGTTGGTCTGTCACCACTTGATACGACCTTTGTATTGCCTGAGGGCGGGCAAATTGTATGGTCGCGGCCGACAACGCTGCCGGCAACGATGGTCGGGCATGTGACGTCCAGTTATTTTAGTCCGATCCTCAATCGCAGCTTTGCCTTAGCGCTTGTAGAAGGCGGTCTAAACCGTCTTGGAGAGGTGGTCGAGGTCTCTGTTGGTCAAGATGCCTGGCAGCGTGCCGAGATTGTCTCCTCGGTATTTTATGATCCAAACGGGGAACGCCAATATGTCTGAGCTAACTGCCGATAAGCAGGCCCATTCATCTCTTTATGGGTCCATGGATCAACAAGGGTTGACCGAAAGCCCGATATCATCACCGCTAAGTCAGGTCGATGAGTCGTCCATCGCTGGCGATTCGCCCATCGTTGCCATCGAGCACTCAGTGGGTCACTTAGTCCTTCGGGGTCAGGCAGAAATCTTGGGGCCAGCGCTGCAATCATCCAGAGACCTTAATTTACCTACTGAAGCGCTGACATCGTCTGGGTTGGGTAAGGATTGCCTTAGATGGTTGAGCCCGAACGAATGGCTACTAACGTTACCGTTAACTTCGGTATTTGACGCTGAAGAAGCCCTGCGGCAAAAAATGGGTGGTCATGGTGCTATCGTGAATGTCAGCGGTGGACAAACGCTGTTGGAATTAAAGGGCTCGAAGGTAACGTCTGTGCTCAAGAAATCAACCAGCTATGACGTAGATCTGGTGAATTTTCCAGTAGGCAAAGTTGTTACCACTACGTTTGCACAAGCCCAGGTGGTGCTCCGGTGCGTCGCTGAGCATCGCTACGAGTTGGTTATTCGTCGCAGTTTTGCAGACTACCTGTGGGCTTGGCTGCGTGATGCGAGCGCCGAGTTCGGGTTTCGGGTCGATAGCGCGTAGTCATTGGGCACCAAGGGTGTTGCGCGTGTGGTGCTCTGTCATAGCGGTCGCGTCACTAATATCTACCATTAACTGCCGTCTGTTTTTTTGTGATCCGGCGAGCAAGGCATCCAGTGCAGGCAATTTCAAGTATGTCTGATTCAGGGCACACGTCGTCGACGTCTGCTTTGGTGTGGCACAGGCGCAATGGGTTTGGGGCGTTCGATCTTGCTGAAAAGGCTTGAGAAAGGGTCTCGCTTATGGGGAATGGCCATAGCATCAACGAAGTATTCCTGAAAAAGAGGCTCGGTGGCAGTTTCGATTTTTTCGATCTTCGGAACCAGCGCGGTGATTTCTGCACGGCTGTCGTGATTTAAAAGCGCTATGCGAATGCCTGTGCTGGCTGCATTGCCAACAGAGTGTACGTGTTCTAGGTCACAATCTGGGATGAGTCCCAGGAGCATGGCATATTGGCTGTCGACATTGCTGCCGAAGGCACCAGCAATGCGTATCTCATCGACATGATTGGTCGGAAACCGATCCATCAACAACTTCACGCCCGCATACAGTGCTGCTTTCGCCAGCTGGATTTGCCGGATGTCGTTTTGGGTTACCATCACCGGCGATTCGCCTTCGACAAGGACGTAAGCAAAGGTCCTCCCATGAGGAACAACACGGGCTGAGGCTGAGGTAGCCGGTGCTTGAATAACGCCGTCTGTTGACAGGATGCCTGCTAAATACATCTCTCCAATGACTTCAATGATGCCAGATCCGCAGATCCCGGTGATGCTTAAATGCTTGGTGGCGTCACCAAATTGAGGGTCGTCGGACCAATACTCACAGCCGATCACACGGTATCTAGGCACTAGCGTTTCTGGGTCAATTCTTACGCGCTCGATGGCCCCGGCCGCTGCTCGCTGGCCGCAACTAATTTGAGCCCCCTCAAAAGCGGGGCCTGTGGGGCTAGAACAAGCAAGGAGTTTGTCTCGATTCCCAAGCACGATCTCGGCATTGGTTCCGATATCGATAATGAGTGATAGTTTGGCGTCTGCCTGAGGCGCTTCAGAGATAATGACTGCAGCAGTATCCGCGCCGACATGACCTGCAATGCAAGGTGGCATATAGAGCCTGCCGCCGGGGTTAATCACAATCCCGGCTCTGGCTGCTGGCATATTCACCGCTGACTCGACAGCAAGGGTAAATGGCGCTGTCCCCAGGGGGGAGGGGTCAATTCCTAGCAGGAGATGATGCATAATCGGGTTACCTGCTGCAGCAAGACTGACGATCTGAGAGACTTCTATGCCGGCTTCTTTTGCAGCCTCCACAATCAAGTCATTGATTGCTGCGCGTACGATTGCGGTCATCTCGCCAGCGCCCTCTGGGTGCATGAGGACATAAGACACCCGACTCATTAAATCCTCGCCGAAGCGAATTTGCGGATTCATAAGGCCATTAGAAACCAGCACTTCCCCGCTTTTTAGATCAGTTAAATGCAAGGCAATAGTCGTCGAGCCAATATCCACTGCCGCCCCAAAGACGCGCTCCAAAAGCCCTGGCCAGACCGCGATGATGGTTTTTTGCGTGCCGCTCGAATAAATTGCCAACGTAATCCCACCCTCACCGTCGCGAAGTGCGTTGTGTAATCCAGAGAGAATGCTAGGGTCAAAGCGGAGGTTTGGTAGCGACCAGTTTTTCACCATGGCCTTTTGAATTCGGGAGAGATCACTAGCGCTTTGATCCAGATCATTTTCTGGAACCTGCACATAGTGCAGCTGAATATCGGGAACGACTTGAATGTCCCTTGCGATAGCTGATTTCCGGATGACTTGACGGTGAACCTGGGATTCTGCCGGCACGTCGATCACCAATGGTCCCTGAATCAGTGTATGGCAGGACAAGCGTCGCCCAGGCGTAAGCGCGCCTTTGCGCGCTTCGAAGCGCCGTTCCGTTTCTGACCAGCGAGATAAATGCTCGCCTTTAGAAATAAGCCCATGTTTTGGAAAATCGCCCTCTGCACAAACAATCTGACAGCGTCCGCATAGGCCGCGACCCCCGCACACAGAGTCAATGTCAACGCCCAAGAACCGAGCCGCCTGGAGCAGTGGGGTGCCTTCAGCAAATTCGCCGCGCTTGCCTGAGGGCAAAAAAACGACGGGAAAGCCGTTAGTCATAATTCTGACCTGCTGGCTTCAGGTTAGGCACGTCGCCGGCGGCGACCACCTTCGCGACGCCGATGACCAGCATCGCTGGCTTGAGGATCTCTGTGCTTCCGGATCCAGCGGCTACAATCTGGGTCGTGGCCCATCATGACGTCTGCCCCTAGAACCGCCTGGACAACTTCTTGATGGAGTGGGTTGGTGATGGCAGAGGTCATACCAGAGGCGATCGCCATCGGTAAAAAAGCGGCATTAATGCCATTACGATTCGGCAGCCCAAAGCTAACGTTTGAGGCACCACAGGTGGTGTTGACCTTAAGCTCTTCCCTAAGCCGGCGCACTAGATGCATCACCTGCTGCCCCGCAGTGTTGATCGCACCGATGGGCATGACCAGCGGATCGACCACAACATCGGAGAAAGGGATGCCGTAGTCAGCAGCCCGTTCAACGATTTTCTTTGCGACGTCGAAGCGGACATTTGGATCCTCTGATATCCCGGTTTCATCATTTGAGATTGCCACTACTGCGGCTTTGTGTTTCGCAACCAGGGGTAAAACAGCTTCCAGCACCTCGTCTTCACCCGTGACCGAATTGACAAGGGGTTTACCTTGATAGACATCAAGTCCTGCCTCCAGTGCCGCGATAATCGAGGAATCGATGGTGAGGGGTACATCTGTGATGGACTGAACCAACTGAATGCATTGCGCCAGGATAGCGGGCTCATCAGCAAGGGGAATGCCGGCATTGACATCCAGCATTTGAGCGCCGGCAGCAACCTGGGCCAGTGCATCGGCCTCAACTCGACTAAAGTTACCCGCCACCATCTCTGCCGCTAAAATTTTTCGACCGGTAGGGTTGATCCGTTCGCCAATGATGACGAATGGCTGGTCAAAACCAATGATCACTTCCTGATTCGCTGAGCTTAAAATGGTTTGAGTCATGAGATTCTCCGAAACAACTTCTGATTATGCTGGATGCTGGGCGGGATCGATCGAGGTGACATCCTCAAATCCCTTTTGTTTAACGAGTCGTTCTAAGTGTTGGTCCGAATATTGAGCCTCCAAATTTGCTGCTGCAACTTGAGCGGTTGCCGCAAGATCGGCGTCAGTTTTCATGTTATCAGTGACTCGGCGCCAGGCTTCGAGATAGGCTTCACTACCGCCCTTATCGGCTCGCATCGCGGCGCGATCGATCGCGGCTTGAAAACGATGGGATAACAGAGCCTTGGCTTTCTGGCGGCCGGATTTGATCATCACCTGAGAGGGGATATCCCGCCAATAGATGGTGATTCGTTTCATGCGGCGCACCAGGTGAGGGGTTCGGCCAGGGCATCCAAACCCACTGGCTGGTGATGCAAAGTAAGTCCTAAAAAATCTGCTGCCGCTTGCGCTTGGCAAAGCAAGGCATCATCTTCTTGCTGCGATAAATAGCGCGCCTGAGTGTAATGGCCGAAATACAGAGGCAAGAGTTCCGGATGGGAATCTAGTTTTAAAGATTTCACCACCATGGTTTCGAAATGGCGAACTAAAAAGTCGGTTAACCAAAAAATACCAGGCTCCGCTGCGCTCAAGTGTTGAAACGCGTCAAGGCCGGCAAAAGTTGCAAAGCAATGAGGCCCGGGTAGACGCTCAACATGATCGAGATCGTCGATCAATCGATCAATGGCGCCATTGGTGCCGCAGTCGCCATAGGCGATGAGAATGCGCCGATAGTGCTGGGCAGCTTTTTCAAGCTTGGCCGCGATTAACCCCGGGATCTTAATAGGGGTGTTATGTAGCGATGCATCTAAACATTCTAGGGTCATGTGATGCCAAGCGTTTTTGACTTTGAGGTACTGGATTTCCCTGGCCAAGGCACCGCAGGCGATCACAAGACAGGGGTCATGCATGTGCTGCTCGACGTTCCTGAATCAGTCGGGTCGCTAAATCTGCCGCTTCGGCTGCATCTCGGCAATAGGCGTCAGCGCCTATGGCGCGGCCGAATTCTTCGTTGAGCGGTGCGCCGCCAACCATGACGATGTATTGGCTGCGAATGTTACGTTTAACCAGCTCCTCAATCACCACTTTCATGTACGGCATGGTGGTTGTGAGTAGTGCAGATAAACCCAGGATATCGGGCTGGTGCTCCTCCAGCGCCTCAAGATATTCATCCACAGAATTGTTGATGCCGATATCGATAACCTCGAAGCCGGCGCCTTCCATCATCATACCCACGAGGTTCTTTCCGATGTCGTGAATGTCACCTTTAACCGTCCCAATGACCATCTTGCCAATCGGTTTGGCGCCAGTTTCGGCAAGCAGCGGCCGTAAAACCTCCATACCACCTTTCATGGCGTTGGCGGCAAGCAGCACTTCCGGAACGAATAAGATGCCATCTCGAAAATCAACCCCGACGATCTGCATCCCACCCACCAAAGAGTCGTTAAGCACCCGATCCGCGCCCCAGCCTCGGGATAGTAAAATCTCGGTTCCTTCGATGATCTCGTCTTTTAAGCCATCGTACAGATCGTCGTGCATTTGCTCGACGAGCTCAGAATCATCGAGTTCACTAAGCTCAAAATCGTCGTCTTGGTCATCGGTCATGTGGGTACCTATCAGTAGTCTTGGTCGGCAAATTCTGCCTTCCGTCTGTCCATGTAATCATTCAATGCCTCGTCAATTGCGGCATCAAGTGGTGGTGCCTCAAAATTGGCAAGACGAGCTTTCCATTGCTCGTTGGCGCGAGCCTCAGCGCTTAAAGCCCCGTCAGCTTGCCATTGCTCAAAGCTGTTGTTGTCGGCCATGGTTGATCGATAGAAGGCTTGTTCAAAATTGGCTTGGGTGTGGGTAGCGCCGAGAAAATGGGCGCCGGGGCCAATTTCTCGCAAGGCGTCCATGGCTTGACCATTTTCAGATAAATCTACACCTTTAAGTAGCACCGCAAGCATGTTCGCTTGATCGACGTCCATCATGAATTTTTCATAGCTCATGACCAGACCTCCCTCGAGCCAGCCCGCGGTATGAAGCATAAAGTTAACACCGGCCAGTGCCGCTGATTGCAGCGTGTTAGCAGCCTCATAAGCTGCCTGGGCATCGGCGACTTTAGAGGCACATAGACCGCCGCCTGATCGAAAGGGCACGCCCAAGCGTCGGGCAAGAGCGGCTGCGCCCATTAAGACTAGGCTTGGCTCTGGCGTGCCAAAGGTCGGCGCACCACTTTGCATTGAGATGGCGCTGGCAAAGGAGCCAAAAATAACTGGCGCGCCTGGTCGAACAAGCTGGGTATACGCCAGCCCTGCAAGCGCTTCCGCTAGAATTTGGGTCAGAGTGCCGGCGACCGTGACCGGGGACATGGCGCCAGCGAGTATAAAAGGCGAGATGATGGTGGCTTGATTGTTTTCGGCATACACCCGGGCAGCGCCTAGCATAGTACTGTCAAAGGTCATCGGCGAATTCACGTTGATCAAACTGGTGAGTACGGCATTTTGATCAACAAACTCATCGCCGAAAACGATTTTTACCATGTCGACGGTGTCTTGCGCTCGTTCCGGATGGGTAACCGATCCCATAAAGGGTTTATCGGAGTATTTGATATGGCTGTAGATCATATCAAAATGGCGTTTATTCACCGGCAAGTCCACGGGTTCGCAAACAGTTCCGCCTGAGTGATGTAAGCCTTGACTCATGTAAGTCAGTTTAACGAAATTCCTAAAGTCCTCGATGGTTGCATACCGTCGACCTTGATCGAGATCACGCACAAAGGGCGAGCCATAAGCTGGCGCCAGTACCATACGGTCTCCGCCTATAATCGTGGATCGCAATGGGTTACGGGCATGTTGGGTGTATTCGCTCGGTGCGGTGGCTTGGATTAATGATCGACAAAGACCTTTGGGGAAGCGTACCCGTTCACCTTGAATGTTTGCGCCGGCTTGACGCCAAAGGGCAAGGGCTGAGGCATCGTCTTTGAAGTCAATGCCTATCTCCTCTAAAACGATATCAGCATTGGTCTCAATGACAGTTAGAGCTTCTTCGTCGAGCACACCATAATAAGGGATTTTCCGTTCGATAAAGGTAACTAACTGATCCGCCGCAGAGGCCTTTCGGGCGGCGACACGTCCTGATCGGCCACCGGTTCGTCGTCTTCCAGATTTTTCCATAACTCAAGCTCGTTTGAGGCTATCCCTTAGGGTTAAAAAGGCCGCTATTATTTCGAGATTCTCCGATAGCCTCGGAAAATTGAGATGCAAATTTACGACAAGAAAGCACGTCTAAACGACATCTAATTGGCCTATACCGCGAAGTATAGCTGTCGTCATTTTGAGGCCAGTCAGGCACATCGTTGCGGCGATTGAATTCAAGCATGCGGTGACTGGTTACTAAAGCCATTGGGTGATGGTCTCTTGCATCGGGCGCAGTGATTCCGAATGAACTGCGCGCTCGAGCGTCCGAAAATTTCGGAAGACATTAGGATACCGAGAGCACTTTGCATTTCGCCGGGGTCGGTCTCGGCGGCGCTGTGGCTGGCAGGTAAGATCTCTAACCCGGATGCGCTGGATGAAACACAATGGCACCGGCGGTGGATGTCATGAGCGAGGTTGAACGCGCGCTCCGAACGCATCCTACGGTATGATGATGGGTCAAATGGTTTGGAAGTTAGGTTATGACGCTATCAGTGCAAGGTTATTGCGACCCGCGTTTTGATTCGGTTAAACAGGTTTTTGAGGCCCAGCTGGAATCGGGCGCTGATTTAGGCGCCTCATTTTCAGCGACCTACCAAGG
>Ga0181557_1000799_pt1 | contig 37652 bp, 27 predicted proteins | sample 011ome_23_FD_148632 | JGI IMG/M metagenome (GOLD analysis project Ga0181557, IMG submission 148632) | Coastal salt marsh microbial communities from the Groves Creek Marsh, Skidaway Island, Georgia - 011506CT metaG (spades assembly) | ecosystem: Environmental > Aquatic > Marine > Intertidal zone...
CCTACTCTAAAGCGACGATAATCCCCACCATCGGGTGTTTTTGTTGCCATCACCAGTCCACCCGGGTCGAGGTCACGCGTCGGCGCATCGTTAATCGCCGCCAAAACGCGACAAGGCACCAGGCAGTGACGATCCCTAAGGTGTTGGCGAGCACGTCCTCGACATGGGTCTCACGGCCCACGGAGGGCTGGATGAACTCGATCGTGACCCCGAAGGCAAAAAGCATCAGCGCGGCCAGCCACGGGCGGAGCTTGGCCAGCACCATGAGGCACCCGGTCGCAAGCCCATAGGCCACGAGGTGGATAATTTTGTCCGGTCTAAACTCATCGATGACAGTCTCCATCCGATGGCTGTCCTCGACCATATCCTCAATGTATGTGTAGTTCGGGCCCTCCGACAGGATCGCGTCCCATTGCCTCTTTAGACTGACTTCATAGTAGTCGGTCATCTCGTGGGAGCCATGCACGACCGCACCCTCCTCCAGCAACAGCTTGGCCAGATGGAAACAAATGAAACCGGCGGTCCCGGTGACAAATACACAACTCATGACCGGCGTCTTATCATGCCTGCCCCGGGCACACATCTATCGCTTGCGGCTGTGTACAGCTCACACCATATCTCCATGCTATTAATCAAACGCTGCAGCGGCGGGTTACTCTGGCACCTTGCCATCGCCGACACCCTAACGCCGTAGACCCGCGACTGCCATGAGCGCGTCGGTCAGCGGGTAGTGGTGGTTGCCGATGAACAGCCCGTCGAAATGGGCACGGTCGGCCGCATCGAGCGACTCGGATATCTCGGCGTTCATGTACCGCATCACCTCGTTGCGGGTAAAGTTTCCAGCTACGATCGGTCGGGTCTCAAACCCACGCGCGGCCAGCGCGTCGAGCAACATTTTCCTGGTCCAACCGGACCCCTCCCGGATCACCAGGCTGAACCCAAACCAGCTGCTGTGACCGATTTCTTTTTGGATCATCAGCTCGGGGTGGTCGGCCATCGCGTCCTGCCAGATCATGCCGTTCTTCCTGCGCTCAGAGATCAGGGTCGGTAGCTTCTTCAGCTGCTCGAGCCCGATCGCGCCGGATAGCTCGAGCGGACGCAAATTGTATCCAGGTAACACAAATCGGAAAGACTCCAGGAAGGGGTCATCACCCTTTGGCGCGACCCAGTTCTCGGTGGGCAGGCTCCGGGTCCATCCGTGCGACCTGAGCGACAGCATGACATGGTAGAGCTCTTCGTCGTCGGTCACGGTCAGGCCGCCCTCCATGGTCGAGATGTGGTGAGAGAAGAAGGAACTGAAAGACCCCATCGCACCGAAGGTGCCGGCCTTGCGGCTCCCAAGCTCGGCCCCCATCGACTCGCAGTTGTCCTCGATCAGCCGGATTCGTCGATCCCCGATCACCGCACCGATGCGGTCAAAGTCGTTCGGGTTACCGAGCAGGTTCACGGCCATGATCAGCCGGGTCTCGTCGGTCACGGCAGACGCCAGCGCGTCGAGGTCGTAGTTCAGTGTCTCGAGATCGATATCAACGAACTTGAGCCTGAGACCATACTGCTGCAACGGGTAGTAGGTCGTGCTCCAGGACACCGCGGGGACGATTACCTCGTCGCCTGCCCGGAGCGGGTCGTCCTTCACGAAGAACAACGACGCCACCATCAACAGGTTAGCCGACGATCCCGAGTTGGACATGACCGCGTACTGCGAGCCAATAAACTCAGCAAACCGCCGCTCAAACTCAGCCACCCTGGGGCCCATGGTAAAGTTTCCTGACCGGATCACGTCCTGCATCGCGGCGATCTCTTTGTCGTCCCAGGTCGAGGTCGCGAGGGGGTAGTTAGCTGTCACGGGCTTCGTTCTCCAGGAAAAATGCGTAGGCTTCCTCGATCCCCTGGCGGAGCGTCACTGATGACGCCCAGCCGAACGCCCGCTGCTTCGCGGTATCCACCAGCTTGCGCGCCATCCCGACCGGCCGACTGGTGTCATGCCGAAAACCGCCGGTATACCCGACAACATCAGCCACGACCCGGTAGTAGTCATCGACCGAGTGGTCCTCGCCGACACCGATGTTCATCACGGGCGGCGCCTCCCGGTAACGCTCAGCGACATGACATACCGCGTCGGCGAGGTCACCGGCGTACATAAACTCACGACGGGCGGTCCCGTCGCCCCAGATCTCGACCTCGGTGTCGCCTCGATCCTTTGCCTCGTGGAGCTTACGGATTACGGCAGGGATCAGGTGAGATCGCTCAAGATCGAAGTGATCGAAACGCCCATAAAGGTTACACGGGATCAGTGTCTTGTAGTCGGAGCCCGCGTCCTGCCTCGCGAGATAATTGCATAGCCTCGCGGTCACGATCTTGGCGAGCGCGTAGCCCTCGTTGGTCGGCTCAAGCTCACCGGTCAGGACCTGGCCCTCCGTCAGCGGGGCGTCAAAGCCTCGAGGATACATGCACGAACTACCTAGGTTGAGCAACTGACCGACGCCCGCGGCAACGGACGCGGTGACGATATTCTGTCCCATGTTGAGGTTATCGAGCAGGAACCTCACCGGCTCTCGGATGTTGGCCTGGATCCCGCCGACATGCCCGGCGGCGTGGATCACGAGGTCCGGAACTAGATCAGCCACGTAGTCATGGGTCTGGGCGGGGTCTAGCAGGTTCAGCTCCCGGCTCGTTGGCGCGAACAGCTCGTGCTGAGACAGTCGCGGGTGCTCGAGAAGGTTCCTCCCGACCATCCCGGAGCCACCCGTGATCAGGATTTTCAGGCTCAATCCTGGCTCTCCTGTGGCGTCGGGACATGGAACCCGTGGCGCTTCAGGAGCGCGCTCCGTTTGGCGATCTCGAGGTCGGTCTCCACCATCTCCCGGCACATCTCTCGTGCCGAGGTCTCGGGCTCCCACCCGAGCCGCTCTCTGGCTTTGGTCGGATCACCGAGCAGGGTGTCGACCTCGGTCGGGCGGAAGTAACGGGGGTCAACCCGGACGATCACGTCACCGACGCGGACAGCGGGCGCTTTGTCTCCGTTGACCGCGGTCACGGTCGCGTACTCGTCGACGCCCTCACCCTCAAACCGAATCGAGATCTCGAGGTCGGCCGCGGACCACTCAATAAACTGCCGGACGCTGTGCTGGGTCCCGGATGCAATCACAAAGTCCTCCGGCTGGTCTTGCTGCAGCATCAGCCATTGGGCCACTACATAGTCCCTGGCGTGGCCCCAGTCTCGGAGCGCATCCAGGTTACCCATATAGAGACACCGGTCGATGCCCTGGGCGATATTCGCGAGCCCTCGGGTAATCTTCCGGGTCACGAAGGTCTCTCCACGGCGGGGGCTCTCGTGGTTAAACAGGATGCCGTTGCAAGCGTAAACCCCATACGCCTCACGGTAGTTGACCGTGATCCAGTATGCGTACAGCTTGGCCGCCGCGTAGGGGCTCCGTGGGTAAAACGGGGTAGTTTCGCGCTGCGGTGTCGCCTGCACCAGCCCGTAAAGCTCGGAGGTCGAGGCTTGGTAGAACCGGGTGTGGGCCTCGAGCCCCAAGATTCGGATCGCCTCCAGAAGACGAAGTGTTCCCAGCCCGTCGACGTCGGCGGTGTACTCAGGGGACTCGAAACTGACCGCGACATGGCTCTGCGCGGCGAGGTTATAGACTTCGTCCGGACAGATGGTCTGCACCAGTCGGATAAGGTTGCTCGTATCGGTTAAGTCGCCATAATGCAAGAAAAAACGTCGGTAATCTCTGTGCAAGTCCTCAAAAATGTGGTCGATGCGTGACGTATTGAACGAACTTGCGCGGCGCTTGATCCCATGCACCTCGTATCCCTTGGCCAGCAGTAACTCTGCGAGATAGGAGCCATCCTGGCCGGTTATACCTGTAATAAGTGCTTTCTTCATGCTGTCTCGATTATCTACTCACAGTCCAGTTCTACATAATGTATCTCGTGCAGGAGACTGCGGAATCTTTTCCAGCAGCTCAGGGACTCCCTCGACCGTCAGCTGGTGTGCGTGCATGATCCACCGTCCCGTCACAATCTCAGTTAAGCATAGTCGACGACGGTTCCAGGCGCCACGTCCTACAACGAGTCGAAGCGGCGGCGCGAGCGGCGGGCCGTCATGGCCGCCCGGGCGTCGAGTATCCGGGTAGACAACTGTTTGAGGTTGGCGTAGGCCACCACCAGCGCGACGAACACACACAACGAGAGCGCCGACGACAGCGTGGTGAGCACCAAGCCCAGGGCCACGACCAGGGCGTTTCCGGCCAGCATCATCATTACCGTCTTGTGTTTACTGTAGCCCATGTCCACCAGCTGGTAGTGCATGTGCAGGCGGTCGGAGTCGAAGATCGAGCGCCCGGCACGCAGCCGGTTCCACATCACCTGCAGGGTGTCGATCACGGGCACCGCGACACACCAGAGCACGAACACCGGATCAATCACTTCAACTCCCGGCTGCGAGGACTGGATCAGACACACCGCCACCAAGAAGCCGAGGAGCGTCGCACCGCTGTCACCCAAGAAGGTTTTGAACCGCTCGCCGAGGGCGCCCATGTTCGCAAGCCAAAAAATGGCGATGGGCGCGATCAAGACCACCACCGTCAGCGCGTGGCTTGCGTGGCCCGAGGCCAGCGCGCCGAGGCCGACGCCGGCCAGCGAGATGATCGCGAGCCCGGAGGCGAGACCGTCCAGGCCGTCGATCAGGTTGAAGGCGTTAACCAGCCCCAAGATCGCGACCACGGTGAATAAAAAGGCGGCCGTGCTGATCCCGGGGTGTGAGGGAATCTCAATACCCAGTCCCAGGTCAGTCACGGTGATGCCAGAGGCCCAAACGAAGGCCGAAATCAGGCCGGTCTGCATGACCGACCGGAGGGGTCCGTTGAGGTCGAGCTTGTCGTCGACAAGGCCCAAGAGCGCGAACGCGGACGCGGCCATCAAGATCGGTGTGGTAGCGGCCAGCGGCGCGGCCAGCGACACCGACACCAAGAGCCCGGCGAAGATCGCGAGCCCGCCGACGAGTGGCGTCGGCTGGTGGTGGCGCTTCCTGGCGTCGGGGTAGTCGACAAGACCCAGACGCGGGGCGCTGGGGACCAGCACCATCAGTGCGAGAAGCGTCACCAGCATGCCGAGGGCCGCCACAACAAACACCGGACCCACGCCTGCCACGATGGCAAGAATCATTTGCGGTGGATTGAATTCAAACATCGTTCACATCTCGTTCCATGACGCCCGCGCCCTGGTGGCCGTATCCTTAGGCCAGTCAGTCCGTGTTCCCCAGGGGGGCGTGGTCTCACTTTCTGATCTCGGCCCTGCCGAGATGTCTCCGCGCTGTCGCGCCATCCGCACCATTCACACTCGGATCAAGTCACCGACCCGACACAACCGACGCATTGGTACGTAGTTTCCGAAATATTATACGTAGAAACCGAAAGTTCAACCCCCGAACGTTATTTTTTAAAAAAAAATTTTAGCGCGTTCGGATAACAAACGCATTAAGAATCCGTGAAATCACGGATACGACAGGGGGATCAAGGACACATCAATCCGTCTTAGCGACCGATGTTTTGGCCTCGTCGAGGCTCACGTCGCTCGGCAATCGGCCCTGGCGGACCCCAAAGTGACCAAAACAGGTCATGCCCGGATCGACCGGGAATTTAACGGCCGCCTCAACTTCGGCCAAGAGCATACTGACCATCTTGCCGGACGGGTTCTGGCGCTCAAAGACCTCGATGTAGGGAGCGGGGCCGGTCGAGGCCACCTGCAAATCAAGCTCACAATACTCCAACCCGTCACGGCCCGGACGGACCGCGACGCGGTGGATTCCGGCCGGCAGATCGACCACCTCGACCTCGCCGATCGCCAGCTGCACGGTACCCGCCTCGCCGAGCTCAAGCCGCGTGGCCTCATCAGCCCATAGCCCGAAACCAGGTGTGCGGAATACCAGTACCGGATAGGTCTTCTCGGTCGTCGTGTTCAGTGGATTGAGTTGCGTCCAACCGGCCAAGAAAAACGGCTTCTCGACCGGCTCGAGCTGCTTGCAGCCAGCCAGCCACAACGCCGCCGACACAACTATGTAAGTAGAACTACGGATCATGGCCGAACCTTATCACAGGTGTACGACAATTGAGAGTCTGCTAGACGCAGATACCCAAATTCCATTCGCCAACTGGAGGAGACGCTTGACGAGGTCGTACTGGCTGTTACAGAGCTACTCGTAAGATTGAAGACGACCACGTCAGTATAGGAGTCATTAAGGTTGGGGACCGAAAAGATATTTGTCGGTAACCCAGAATTGATGATCAGTTTATATATCTAAAATGAGCGTAGGGTTTCGGAAACTAAGCCTAAATCAGACTCTTGGCCTAGGAACAAGTCCTTAAACTTAGCCGTCAATCCCCACCTCCAATGACCCAGATTTAGAGACTCAAACCCGTTCAGTGGACTCCTACTTTGCGCAGGGTCCAACACCATTCTTCAAAATTTGCAGCAGGAAAATATACGTTCGGATAGTGATTTGGCTGACTTCTTTTAGCTTATAAAAAAAGCCGCCCGAGGGCGGCTTTTTAAATTGGCTTTTGAAGCCTTTAGCCCAGTAGAGACAGAACCATTTGCGCGGACGCATTAGCCTGTGCGAGCATCGCCGTTCCAGCTTGTTGCATAACCTGCATCTTCGCTAAGTTTGCTGATTCAACCGCAAAGTCTGCGTCTTGAATCCGCGAGCGAGCGGCTGTCGTATTTTCAATCACATTTGTTAAATTATTAACCGTATGCGATAAACGATTCTCTACCGCACCGAGTTCCGAGCGGAGCGCAGACACGTACTCTAGCGAGTTATCGATCGAAGTAAGAGCCGCCTCAGCATCCGCTGCGGTAGAAACGGTGATATCAGACAACACCACACCAGTCGCATCACTCGCAGTTCCAGAAGCAGTCAACGTACCACCGAACTGCATTTGAGCGAGATCGTCTCCAGAGATGGTAATTTCACTGTCCGATCCAGTAGTTCCCGATACATCCAGGAATGTGAACGCACTTGTGTCGTTGTCATACGAGACTTGGACATTTGCCACACTAAGATCCGCATTCATCTGACTAACAACGTTATCCATCGTCGTAAAATCTGAGCTAGCAGCAGCTCCAGTCCCTGAAACCACCCCACCGAATGCGTCATCAACGATGTCACCACTCATCTGGAATGTGTAAGCACCCGCCTGATCGAGAGTGAAGGTAACGTCGTTGCCCGACTGTGAGCTACTGAATGAAAGACCGTTAGCCGCAAAAGCCTCATTAGCCTTTGTCAATAGCTCGCTAGTGAAGTCACTAAATGAGCGATTTACGTCTTGGGTCATTGCCAACTGATACGAGTAAGTATTGTCGGCGTCAGAGACCACAACCGACACCAGGCCAGAGCCGGCAGTCGTGTCAACACCACCATCAACTCGAGAGTGAGTTCGATAGTTAGTCTCGTCTGGCTCGATACCAAGCTCCTCAAAGATGGCCGTATCGTCAATGCGAGAGTCTGCTTCGGTACCTAACAGTGCCGAGGTTGCCTCAGTAATCTCAATTTGCTTACCAAACACACTCTGAATCGCTAGATATTTCATCGCTCCAGAGCCATCAGGTGCCTTTTCGCTGGTGTAGTTCAAAACAGTCGCTATCAGCGCGTCTTCGTCCTCAAACTGACCCGACGCATCAAGCTCATACTGAATCGCAGCAGCAACATCCTCTAGGGTATGGTAATCGGCCGTATCAATCGTGATCGCCGACTTGGCAACACCATCGAGGGTGATTGTGAACGTCGAGTTCGCAGCTACAGAAATGTCTGCCATAGTATTCCGCGCAATCGCAGCCGCACTTGTACTAAGGGTTGAATCGACCGCGGTGCCATAGAGTGACTGGTAATCAAATTCACCCGTGGCGATGCTATGAGTGGAGCCGGCGGCAACAGTAAAGGCCCTGCCGTCAGCGTGGGTGATTATAAGATCGTTACCACTCGCGCTGAAGGTGTAGCGCCCAGCAACAGCATCGGAATCACTTGAGGTCGCCGTCGTGACCGCTGAGTTCAATAATGTCACGGCGTTCGCAAGACTAGCCGCGGTAAGTGTCGCGGAAATAGTCGTTGATGCAACTCCGTCGTCTAAGACAAAGCTATAGACATCGGCAGCGGCAAAAGTAACAGCAGTACCAGTCCCGCCGTCTCCGTCTAGAGTTACGGCCCTTGATGAAATATCATCAAATGCTGCAACACGCGTAGATTCTTTCTGGTTCGCAAAATCTACCACCTCAATCGGCGTGCCAGAGACGAAGCTGCCGTATGACACATCCCCATAATTGACTACCGGTGTTGTCGCCGATGCCAGGGAAGCCTTAGCCTGATTTATTTCTAAACTTGTGCCTGAATCGATATAATTGGTGACAAACGTTCCGTCAGTCCCGTCAAGATCAACATCAGCTTCAGAGAGCAGAAGGACTCCGTCTTCTTTGGCAACAGAAAAGGTGAGGGAGCCGTCAAACCGCTGCCCAACCGTAATTGCGTCATCACCGGAGAAATTGTCGTCGAAGGCTGCCTGCAAGATCGATACGACTTCAGCACCAGTAACCTGTGTTGTATCTGCAGCTAGGTCCTGGATGTAGTCTTGGAGATCAATATCAACCTCTTGACCGCCGTTGACTCGGACATTGATGACGAAATTATCATCTTCAAACGCCTCGGTTAACGAATCAGTCGCTGACGCATCCTTCGTTGTGGAACTATTTGAAATAGTGGTGGTACCTGTTGTTACCGACGCTAAAACAAAACCAGAAACAAAATCACCCGCGGTCGACGTTCCGGCGTTGTCATAGGTTCCCTCAGCCATCAAGATCGTCCGTGAACCACCTGCGACACTGAAGTTCAACTGACCTTCTTCATCGAACGAGACCGTCACAGCATTGTCGCCTGAAAGTACCTCATCCAATTCCGCCTGAATTGCATTAACAAATTCATAAGCCATGACATTGTCACGATCGGCGACGATCGAGGTATCATTTAACTTATCCAAAAAGTCAACCGTGGTGTAGTCGGACGCACCATTTACCTTAACTTTAAAGACCGAATACTTATCGTCGGCGAGATCCAACTCGACAATACCTAAACTACGAGTAGTGTCTGCACCCACCGCGATCGATGTATCGACAAAATTGGCAAGGAAAGTCCCGTCGTAAGTGCTAGGATCAGATGTATAACCCTCACGAACTGCGACATCGACAGTGCTGCCCGCTGAATTGGCAAATTCAAGTAGCCCTTTGTTGTTCAACGAGACGCTAACTGCGTTATCACCTGTCATCCCAGCGTTTGCAATAGCCTCATTCAGCACGCTCACCAACACATCAGCCGTTACGTGCTCAGACAATGAAGCCGTGTCAAGTGAAGGTGTGTTGAGGGCGTTCACACTCACGCCATAGTGATCTGCCAATTCTTGCGTAAAGTCAACGTTTACAAAGGTATCACCCAAGCCACGGAGCTGAACCACACGATTGACTGCATCAGTCAGATCGACGGTCGCCTGTTGGAAAGAATCATTTGAGATGACCATTGATGTGGCAGGCCCAAGATCTTCACCTTGCAGCGTAGCGGTTGCAGTGGCCGCACTCGCAGATGTTTCGTCTGCCGTCGGCAGTGTCACCGTAGTTGACACACCGTTGGCTTCCACTACGAACGAGGCGCCTTGGTAATCCTCGGTATCGACCGATGCTCCTGAAACTACAAGAGACGCGGCAGATGCTTCACTGGCAAGGCCAGACACGGATTCACCCATGGCGTTAGTCGCAGTAGACGAAATCGCAAAGCTCATAGTCTGGTCGGCCTGATCACCAAGCTGCAGACTACCAGCGTAAGATCCACTCAAGATCGTTTGGTTGTTAAACCGAGTCGTAGTAGAGATTCGATCAATCTCCGCCAGCAGTTGAGTCACCTCATCATTCAAAGCGACCCGATCTGAATCGCTGTTTGTTCCATTGGAGGCCTGAACTGAAAGTTCGCGCATCCGCTGGAGCATATCAGTGACTTCATCAAGGGCACCCTCCGCTGTCTGAACGAGCGAAATCCCATCATTTGCATTCCGCACCGCCATCGCGAGACCCTTGACCTGTGAGGTCATGCGTTCGGAAATAGCAAGTCCTGCTGCATCGTCCGCCGCTGAGTTAATCCGGGATCCTGACGACAAACGTTCTATGGACTGCTGGAGTTCATTCTGGGTCGCCAGCAACGAACGCTGCGCGTTGACCGAGCTAATATTTGTATTTACCACTAGAGCCATTTTCATTCCCCTCTTCTTTAAGGTTTTCACTGCTCGTTGATGAGGGGATTTCCCTCTGCGAAGTTTTAATCGGCAGTAAAGAGGCAACCTTTAGTCAAAATCCGGATATCTTTTGCCGTACCGATGGCAACCGAGCGCCATATGCGAACATATCGGCAGTTAAGTGAGTGGTAAGAGGAAGAAGCAGGCCGCTACCCTTCGACATTTGCCGCAGGTATTGTCTCTAGCTCGCTGTGTTTTGAGCATCACATCGTTCAATCAGGCCCGCCAAAAGTGGCTTAATACTTGCTGTGAAAACTCGAATAGATCTGAAAAACGTTGTATGAGAGCCACAAATGAATCCAGACAAATTTTATGACTCGATTGTCAACCTGGGCACTTCTAACCACTGGGATATCATGCTCGGCCGCCTACCGGAGTTTTTAAAAAACAAAGCCCGCTTCACAACCCGAGCTAAGGAGGCATTACTTTCATACTTCGCCCAAAGCGCTCACAAGGCGGGAGAAAAACAGCTCGCCAAGACCTTGTTAGAGGAAGCCATTCAGATCGCACCTAATCGAATCGACTTAAAGACAGCCCTTTCCCAGGTTTGTATCGAAACCGATGATCTCGAGCGAGCCGAGGTCTATATTCGTGACGCGATACAACTTAATCCCGAGGATCCTAGTGAGCTTGTCATCGCGCTTTCTCTGGAAATTTTGTTTGGTCTTGGCAAGGTGAGAGAGGCCTCTAGTTTCGTCGATCGGCACGCAATAGCTATTCGAAAATCACCAAAAGCGTTGAGCATTGCCTCGAGTATCAAACAGGCAATGGGGTCATGGGCAGAAACAATCGCGTTTCTAAGACTAGCCGAACAAATCGATCCGACCGACCTCCACGTACAGTATCTCCTAGCCGGCCACTTTATTGACAAGACATGGTACGACGAGGCTGAAAAGACCATAGATAAGTTACTTCTTCGCGAGCCAGAAAACCCACTATTTATTGCCGCATTGGGGATGCTCAAATCAAAAATGGGGTATCAGCGCGAGGGGATCAAGCTGATGGAAGCCGCTCTCGACATACAGTCATTCCCATTTATTCATCATAATCTTGCCTGCCTCTATAGCCAGGAGGGAGATAAAGAACAGTCAACCAAGCACCTGATGATCTCTGCAAACGGTTCAACTGGAAGAATGCGAGCGCCGAGCCTCGCGATGCTGAGTGACAACGTTTCTGCGACACCCGATTCGCCGATCGCTGCCAAGCTGACAGAAATTCTGACGGATAGCCGTCAAGCCCCAGAAAATTGGACTCATGCAAGTTTTGCACTCGCTCGCATCTATCATCGTGGGAAAGATTATCCAAAGGCATTTGCTTTCTTCAAAAAAGGAAATCGAATTCAACGCGGCAATTTTCACTATAATATCGAGCAGGACCAAAAACGGATCCGCTTTTTTAGTGAGATCATCGAGCCGGCAGCCAAGATTAAGGTGTCAAGGAGCAACGTTTCACATGTCCCAATTTTTATACTAGGGATGCCAAGGTCTGGTACGACGTTAATTGAATCATTGGTTGGAAAGGTCTCTACGGTCGATCAGCTTGGAGAGCTGGAATTCTCAGGACAGATCATTCGCAAACAAATTAAACAAAATCAAGATTTGACGAGCGAACATAACCTCGCATTATTCCGAGAAATCTACTTTCGTCGGGTGCGAGCCATCCTAACTAATGAAAGCGGAAGTACTCACTTTACAGATAAGATGCCTCTCAACTTCATGCATGTTCCGTTGATACTCGCAAGCATTCCAGAAGCAAAGGTTATACACACTGTAAGACAACCTATCGCAACCTGTTGGTCAAATTTTCGTCATTTCTTCCCAGCCGATGGCAACGCATTCGGCTGCGACTTAAAGGATGTTGCCATTTTCTACAACCTTTATTCGGAGTATATGGATCGCGTAGAACGGAGATTTCCTGATCGTATTTTCCGGCTGAGTTACGAGAATTTTATCGATGATCCGGAGAAGATCGGGGAAAGTATGTTCAATTATCTAGGGCTAGCCTGGGATCCGTCACTCATTCGCAAACCAACAACCGGCGCAATAAAGACAGCGTCACAAGACCAAGTTAGAAAACCCATCTATACTGGGAGCAATGACGGATGGAAACATTATGAACAGTTCATTACCCCAATGATTGATATTTTGACGCAACGCGGGGCCTTTTGTGAACGCTGAATTTCAATAGTACTGACGTTACCCAAGTTCATCGAACAAAATGCCGCGCAGCGACTCAATATTCTTCACTGCATGTAAAACTTTATCGTCAGGTAACTGATGAACAACTTCACCCGTGTCTTGACTAATGACCGTGACGACTGGACGCTTTAGCGTTTCATCAATCCTAAACTGCAATCGAACGTCTTCCCTGCCTAAATTTTCATTGAGCGTCCGGACGGCCTGTTCGACCTCTTTGATAGTAGCTACAGGATCGATTGGCGTAGACGCACCTCCCGAGTCAAGGACAGAACCCTTCCCCTTAATTGCAGTCACCACGGTATCCTGAGCCTGTTTGGGACCAGCAAAATCACCAATATTAGTGTCAGCATTAATAACCGCCATAGCAGCCTCTCTTGTAGCATCTTACGCCATCACCTAAGAGTATCGGTTATTTGTTGAAAAACTTAAATGGATTAAGAATCTCTGTTCGTAAACGGAAGATTCTCTAACGTTGTTTTGAGGAAATCCCTTGTACTGTTCATCTGATCGACAAGAGACTCCATCGCTGAAAATTGATTGATGTAACGCTCATAGACACCTTCCATCCTCGCTTCCAATTCAGCTAATGCGAGTGTGTAATCGCTACTAGCGTTTTGAGCTTGGGTTGTTATCTCGTTAATCGTTCCGTCTGATGCCAAAAAATCTGCTATAGCTTTAGAGGCATCGCCTGCGATGCCACGACTAGCCTCACCAATTTCAGAGTCATCGTCAGTATCCGCAGATAACGCCGTGACTACGTCGGAAAAGCTGCTCGAAAGAGCGTCGCTTAAAACTTCTGTATCAAGCTCTAGGGTGCCGGAACGCGTTACTTGTATACCGATATCTGACAAATAATTTATATCGCCAGAGGCGGTGCTTGACGAACTTGTTACCATTTCTCGAATCTGATTCCGAATGAATCGTAAGGTTGAATCTCCGGACAACGCTCCGGAATCGTCGGTCACACCCCCAAAGGTAGCTAAATCAGTAAAAATGATATCGACATCGTTATAGACATCTACAAGTGTTTGGGCCGCTTCCTCAATCGCAGTTGTGTCACGTGTCACTGACAGTTTGGTGGCTTCTGTCATCGTCTCTGTAATGTTTATCGTAAGCCCAGTAATTGCGTCGTCGATTTGATTAGTCGATCTAAACAAAGCCAGACCATCAATCTCTAATTGTGCGTCCTGGGCACTAGATAAACGCGTTGAAAAATCCAAACTCGCTGAATTCGTTGACACAGTGAAGCTATTTTCAGACCCAGTGTCCCCGTTTAAAACGATCGCATATGGGTCAGAATCTGTTCCGGTATCGTAAAGTGTTGCCGTAATTCCAAGGTCAGCTTCGTTAATAGCCTCGATAATAGCTTGAGGGGTGGGCGAATCAATTTCTAAGCTTGTCACTGACCCACCCCCCGAGGGGGCTTCAATCTGGACAGTGATAGTTGCACCACTATTCAGGCTTACATCTGCCGCAGAAAATCCATTGCTGGCAAATGCATCTTTATCTGCAAGCTGCACAACTTCTACTGAAAAAGTACCTGGTGACGCGGACGATGATGCTGTAACACTGAAAGAATCGGTCGAGGAATTTGAAACATTGAACGCTGCAAAATCGCTGGCATCTTTCAACAAGCCAAATGCCGACCGTAGTGAGTCCAGAGTTGACGATACGATCCCATAAGCAGATATCTGTGCCTCGGTCTCTCGCAGCCCACGATCAATCTGGGATTGCTTGGGGGCTCGCTCAGCTGCTACCAAGGCGTCCACGATGGCTTTGGTATCAAAGCCTGAGCCGGCACCTAAGGCGCTTATAATATCTGAACCAGCCATCGCCTATTCTCAACCTAGTTATTTAAGTTATCGACACTTACTGTAGCAACTTGAGAACGTTCTGAGCCGATGCATTGGCCTGGGCCAGCATCGCCACTGACGCCTGCTGTAATACCTGAGCCCTCGCCAGTCGTGTCGACTCTGCCGCAAAGTCAGCGTCCATCACCCGAGACATCGAAGCCGAGGTATTCTCTGAAATATTCATCAGGTTAGAGATCGTCGACTCCAGTCGGTTCGCTACCGCACCTAGACTACCGCGAACGCTCGCGAGTGTCTCGAGCGCCGCATCGACTACGGTCATAGCCAAGGAGGCACCTTCACGCGTCGAAATATCGATCTGTGATACGTAGCGGACATCCTCTGCGATGTGGACACCCCCGCCGATCGCGTCAAGGGATCCACTGAATCCGAGCTCAACGAGATCGTCGCCAGACAGGGAGATCGTGCTCGTCGCGTCTGCTGGTCCATCAGTCACAGCAAAATGGAAGGTGTCTCCGCCGCGGTTGAAAGTCGCAGTCATGCCAATCCCGTTCGCCGCGAATTGTGCGTTGAGTTCTGACACCACGTCGTCCATCGACTCGAAGGTAGCGCCGTCCATGTTGGAGGCCTCACCCGTGGCCGATATTGGGCCACCGAACGCCTCGGTTACGCTTGTCCCACTGAACGAGACCTCGTAACCACCGGCCGGTTCAAAGGTCAGACTGTAACTGGTCCCCGACCCTGCCGAGGCAAAAGTAAAGCCTTCATCGATGAAACTGGCGTTCGCGGCCGCCTCGAGGTAAGACATGTACTCGTCAAATGAGACTGAGCTTGCAACTGACCCCAGCGCGACGGTCTGAGAATGAATCGCACCGGTAACCGTATCAATGACCTCGATGGTCACCTCGTTATCAGTCTCCAGGTTGATCCCGTTGGCGTAGGCGCCTGCCGATACCGAGCTACGATATCCGGCCTCACCAACCGGGGACGCCCCAACCGCAGCGATTGTGATCGGGTCGCCTGTGAGCGTGAGCGATTGATCGTCGGACCCCAAGCCATCTAGCGTGATTGCAGTTCCGGCAGTAGCGTTACCAGTAGAGCTCGCCAGTTGGATCGTGTTCGAGTCGACGACAATCGCGTAGTAGGTCGTCGCATCAACAAGCGGCAGGCCCCCATCCGCGGTTGTTCCATCCGAGTAGACTAGCGCGTCACCGGTCGTCAGACCGTGGTTGTCAATCGTAATCTGGTCGTTGGTGGCGTCAATATCAGCGCCTACATTCGCAAACGTCTGTGAGGATCGACCGAGCTGGGTGGCGTTGTCCGAGCCTGTACTGACAGACAGCGTCGATCCGAGGAAGTTACCGAATAAATCGACCTGTGAGCCATCCGAGCTCGCGAACGAGAGGCCCCACGTATCATCGGAGGTATCCTGGACAGCGGATACCGTGACAGTCACAGCGGCCGATGATCCAATCTGGACTGACGCATCGATCTGCGCCTGCACCGCAGTCGCCAGATCAGCCATGTTGAGATAATCGCCAGCCGGTATGGTGAGCAATGTCTCAGCACCGCTGTCAATTGAGATGTAAAGCTCATCCCCGGTATTAGCCACCACCTCAAGCGGGGCAATACCGAACGGCTTCACGTAGTTAGAATCTTGTGCGTCACCATTAGCGGTATTCGCAGTAGCCCCTAGAACAATTGAACCACCGGTTCCTGACTGGGCGGCGTCAGATGTACCAAAACCGTTCCCCAGATCCGAGGCGTTAGCAACCGTTCCCGTCAATGTCTCTGCGAGCCCACTCGAGACACCGAGGCCTCGGTAAGCACTATGCTCGGCAACGACAATCGTACCGTCACCGCCCGCGACATCGAGTTGAATTAGGCCAGCGCTCGTGACAGACACGGTGACCGCCTCGTCCCCTGTAAAGTAAACACTATCGTCGAGAGCCGCCTGAAGCGCCTCGACGAACTGGTCCTCCGTGACAGTTGTAGCGGTGGAGCCGACCCCGGCATCAGTGAGATACGACGCCAAGTTGATATCATAGAACCCACCGCCGTTCACATTAATCGCCAGCCGTGTCGCCGCCTCATCCACCGGACCGGCAGAGATTGTCAGCGTTTGCTCAGCAGAGACATCAACGTCAGGCGTCGACGAGACCGTCGATACGTTCATCGCCAGCACGTCGGTTAAGAACTTCGTCCCACCGAGCTGTATGCTGTAGCCGTCCTCAGACCCAAAAGTCAGACCCCAGTGGCCATTTTCGTCAGTCGTGGCCTCGACCGTAATCGGGAAATCACCGGTCTGAGCGAACGGGCTGCTGTCGATCGCAGCCTGAACCGCGACCGCGACTTCTTCCATCGCGTAGTAGGTACCCGCAGCGACCTCGATAATTGTCGGAGAACCATCGTTGATTGCTAACGTGAAGGTGTCGTTTGAACCGGCTACGATCACCCGGTCAACGATACCGAGCGGATTCACCGGGCCGTAGATGCTATCGGCCGCATCATTAATGGTCTCACCTAAAATCAGCGTACCGTCAGTCGCCGATTCTGTGATTGAGCCATCCCCGGGAGTGGCGTTCGTAATCAGCGCGCGAGCAAGCCCATCGTCAGCAGCCCTAGAAATCTGTTCGCTCGTGCCATCACCAGCGAGAGTTACTGCCGTTCCAGCCAACGCATTGGCTGACGAGGTAGCGAGCTGAATTGTATTTGCGTCGACGACGATAACATAGTACGGATTATTGCCCGCCGCCAAAGGTGTACCTTGATCAGCAGTGCCAGTCGTGCTGTAAGTAACCTCATCACCGGTCGTGTAACCGTGACCTGTCAACGTAATTGTGTCATTCGTCGCATCAACATCTGACGCGCCCGTCCAGGTCTCGGCATACGCTGTGCTATAACGTGTTGATTCTGCGAAGGTCACAGATCCGACGCCGCCGGCCACGCTCAGTTGGATCTGACCGTAATCGGTCAGCGTGACTGTGACCTGCTCATCACCGCTATCAAAATAAGCGTTATTGGCGATTGTTGTCTGCAAGGCGGCCGCGAAATCCTCAGCCGTCACCGCGTCTCCGCTCTCATAACCCAGATCAGACAGCGCATCGGCCATATCTAGATTCTGTGCAGTCCCACCGTTAACGCTAAGAGAGAACTGTAAATTGGCAGAGCCCCTCGCAGGATCAGTCGACGTATCGATCGTCGTCGCGGTATATGTGTTTCTGCTTAAAGCACCGATTTGCTCACCAGAAGGGCCCTGTGTCTGGGCCGTCGCTGTGAACTCAACCGCCATCACCGGATTGGTAGCCCCTGTCGGGACGGCAGGCGGTGGTGCAGATAACTCAATGGTCTTCGTCACCCCGCTGACATTGACATCAAAGCTGATATCTTGGTACGCGGAGGGGTCATTATTGACACCGACAACCTCAAGAGACGCGCGGGTTCCCTGTAAAATGGTATTGTATTCGTCATCCGAGGAGATCAAGAATGATTCGGGTGCATCGATGGTAATCAAACCGCCAATAATAGTAGCCGTTTCACCGTAGGCCCCTGTCAGCTCGTTTGACCCATCCCCGCCAAAATCGACTGTCGAATCACCTGTCGTCACATAATCCTCAACGCGGATATCATAGCCGTCATCTTGGAGGAGGCGCACGAACTCGGTTCCATCATCATCCACTTCAATTGTGGCTGAGATATTATGCTCCGAATACGCACTGTTCACTTCAGCGGCCATAGCAGCCGCCTGAGAACCAGCCGTCGCACCCACGGTAATCACGTCTTGGATATCAGGTGTCGCGCTTGAAGAAATCTTAAAGGTGAAGCTACCGCTTCCCCCAATGTAGACATCGACCTCGGTACGCGCGGTCGTATTGATCATCGCGCCGGCCTGGTTTAACTTGTCTGAGATTGTTCTCGCATCATCGCCTTGCTTCACGGCAACAGTGCGGGGTACTTCAGAACCCACGCCCACAATCAGTGTTTGCTGATTCACGCCGTTGTTAATCTCATCAAGGCTGGCGCCCTGGCTAATCAGGCCAACGTTTTCCACGGTAGATTGGGTATATGCCCCGATTCGCTCCGGCCTTACGTCACCAATATTTACCGTGATCTCTTCGTTGTTTGACTGACCGATCTGGAAGTCTGTCTCGACAAAGGTCCCGTTTAGCAATAATCCACCGTTAAAGCGAGTGGTATTCGCGATCCGAGATAATTCTTCTTGCAGCTGGACCACTTCTTTATTGAGGTTGACCCGATCCGCATTAGAGGGCGCGCCACCTGCCGATTGGATCGCGAGTTCACGAATCCGTTGCAGAATGTTTGTCGTCTCTTGTAGGGCACCTTCAGCGGTCTGAACCAACGAAATCGCGTCGTTCGCGTTCCTGACGGCCTGGTTCAAACCCGAAATCTGGTTTTCCATCCGTGCGGCAATCGCGAGGCCTGCGGCGTCATCCCGAGCACTATTAATACGCTTACCCGATGCTAAGCGCTCCATAGCGCTGGCCATCTCATTTTGCGAATCAAGGGTTGACCGCTGCGCGTTTAACGCGGACACGTTTGTATTGACAGTAAGTGCCATGAGTATCTACTCCTCATTTGCCGACAACGACCCCTGTCGCGTCGGAAAAATTCTTCCTCGCTAACGATCAAGCGAGATTTGTGCCAACTTTTACAAATTAGAACTTGAGAGGCTTGGAGGGCAGAGATTACAAGGCCCTGAGCTGCCTGGTACAAAACATCTATAGTGAATTCACGAATCAAAACTGAGTTAAAAATGTGGTTGCCGGTTTTTTGACAGCAGGCGGAAATTTGTTGCCAGGCCCTACCGAATATAATCAAACAGCGAGAGCTGCGAGATTTTTGCGAACGACGACTGCGCAGCCTCTAGGGCCATCATTTTCGCCTGTAATTCGGTGATCGCAGACGCGTAGTCGAGATCCTCTTTTCCAGCAAGAGTAGCTTCAAGTTGCAGCTTGATATCATCATTCACCGCTAGTTCATTATCGATCGAATTCATCTCGGCACCGATATCTGCCAATGAAAGCGTGGTGATATCAATCATCTGATCTAGGTGATCCAGCTTCGCCTGCATCTGGTCCTGGGAACCTGTGCGCAGGAGTAACGAGATCTCTTGCAAAGCCTCGAAAAACTCGATGCGTTCCGGTAAAGCTGGTGTCGGCTTTTGCACCAGTGCGATGGTCGATGACTGATCATTGATGTTGGTGCGCTCAATCGCATTAAGACTGACCACCCCAATATTCTCGCGAAGCGCCTGAATTTGGAGTTCAGCGGGTTCTGTCGCCGTCATCTGAAAACTCGCTGATTGCGAAAAGAGACCTGATGATTCCACCGCCTCTTTGAGAGCGGAAAGAACGGCCTCTGGAGTTGTCGGCGACAATCCCCCCTCGTCGCCCTTGATGTGATAAGTCATCGAACGGGCCCCAATCGAGAGTGTGAGTGCGTCACCGCGCTCCATCGTTCCAGACAGTGAAGCCACCGTGATCGCTGCCTCTGGATCAGTAACAGCAAACGCGTCAAGATCGTCAGTGACCATTGATCCATTCGTCGAATCCGATGAAATCGCTCGAGCGACCCCGTCAATGGCTCGAATCTGAAGAGCCCCATCAACGACTTGCGCCTCAATATTTTGAAGTTGACTTGATCGGTTAGCTTCATTGAGGCTAAACGCCAGTCGTCCGAACACTGCATCAGCGTCATCCCCGGGGCGTACCTCGTAACTAAAAGACTGATCATCAATCTGCAGATTGTAACTATCTCCAGGCTCAAGAGTCCCTCCGAAAGTCAGTTCGTAAATTGCAGGAATAGGATCTGAAAATTGTCCTGATAGGATAGGTTTAAAGACGTCTAATCCGTTTCTTCCAATCGACGAACGACGATTTGATGTGTAATCAATGTTGGGCCGATAATTATCTCCCTGATATCGAATGATTCCATCTTCGTCCTTGGCATAAGGCTCGGTCGCAACACGTGACCCAGCAAATAAAAAATTGCCATTTGCGTCGGTTCCGTTCGCCAGATTTTGAATCTCTGAAGTGAGCTCATCAATCTCAAGAGCGATCACTTCCCGATCTCGACCGGTCATGGAACCATTCGATCCTTGGAGGGTGAGCTGCTTCATCTTGATGAGCACATCCTTTGACCCCTCCAGATAACTTTCCTCGATCCTCAACCGATCATTGACTGAATTGAGTGAATTTTTATAGGCATCAAGCTGTCCGATGGTCGACTTAATACGAGCGATATTCACGGCTAATTCTGGAGAGTCTGAGGGTCGTACCAGCTCCTTGCCTGTGGCGACTCGTTCTTGAATGCTGGCTAGATCGCCTTGCTGTTTGGTCATCAATTGAACACTGCGATCAAAAAGAAGGGAAGTCGAGATGGTCATGATAATTACCTCACTTGCAGCACAGTATCAAAAAGTTTAGTCGCCACCTGCATCACTTGAGCGGACGCCTGGTAAGCCTGTTGAAATCGGATTAAATCAGCTGCCTCTTTATCTAAGCTCACGCCCGACACTCGATCTTTAGCCTCAATTGCCTGTTGTCGCACAATACGCAGCGCATCTCTGGCAATCTCAGACTGAGTCGTAACATTTCCAACGTCACCGACAAATTTGAGGTAACCCTCCGTAATCGTCTCGCCACCCGAGAGCACGCTCTTCGATTCAAGGTCGACAAACCGAAGGATATTGGAATTGTTACCCTGCCCGTCAAAACTACCGTTCGGGCCCAGGTTGTTACCGTCGACAACAAACCGATCTCCAATCACCGCTCGATTATCGAGATTGATATCGATTCCCTGATAATCTAAAGCCAACTCTCCTTGATAAGTTCTGTTGGCCAAAACTGTGTTAGTCACCAAATCTCGAATCTGGTAGGAGTTTTCCGAGTCAAAGTAGAACTCGAGCTGTCTACCCCGGAGTTGGTCAATCACGTCAGACTCTGAGGCTAGCGCAAATGCTTCGAGAGAACTTTGGCCATCACCCGTGAGGAAAACAACCAAATCTTCGTCAATATCCCCACTTAACTGAATCTGAGTATTCAGGCCCAAAAGGTTTAAATCAGAAGGCTCTCCGTCTTCTCCTAACTCAAAAACAACTGATTCTGCTGACGACGAGGTTAGCTCCAGCTCTAGCTTTCCAATGTACGTCTTACTTCCGATACCGAGTACATTTCCAGGAAGGCCTGAAGTTCCTCCTAGAACGATGTTCTCACCACCCAAATCTAAATTTTGAATTTGGAGATCACCTAACTGGTTTCGAGACGCAAAAACACCACTCTCATCAGTCACAGCGTTAATTGAAGAAACCAGATCATCGATGCTGCTGAAAGACGACTGAGTGTTGGTTGCCAGAGACAAGACACTGACGCCGTTGAGAGTCAATCCATAACCAGAACTCAACTGCACAAGCTCTGAAGGAATCTCCACGATATTAGATACTGAGACCTCAATATCTGTCTCAGCAGCATCCAACCAATTTTTAACATCTGAAGTGGATAACACACCTGAGTCATTAACAACGAGCTCTCCCAGATTGACACCGTTGAGCCGAAGATCACCGGCGTCAATCAGGACGCGTCCAGCACCAGAGGCATAAGCCACGTTTCGCGAAACGAGCTTGGCAACAAATTGATCTTGCCCTGTGACTATTTGTCCAGACGCAACGAGTTCTGAACTGACGAAGTCTCGACTCTCGATTAAATTGACAGAGAAATCGGCTGTAAATAATTCCCCGTTAATTCGCTTCTTGATAGGGTTCTCGGCATCAGTCAAATCCTCGCCACTCGAGTAAGTCACGAGCGATGCAATACGACCAGCCAGTTCATCAGTGACAAAGTCTGAAGCCAAATCTTCAGCAAACTGAACTCTCAAAGTCTGAGAATTTCCATCGTAAAAATCAGACGTTGACGCGATCACTGATGAACTTGCACCATCGCCCATGTAGATATCCCCATCAGCGACACTCAGAGCGCCAACGCTGGTATCGAGATAACGGCTGCTGAGCAGGCTGAGGCGGTCGTTCGCATTGGCTGGTTCAAGCGTAAAGTCGAGTCCCCCACCTGCAAAATCAGTCCCGACAGGTGCTTCAAAAAATAAACTATTCAGCGGTAAGAGTTGAGTAATGGGTGCCGCTTCCGAAGAAACTCCATAAAAAACGTCAAGACCTTTGTAGCCGCGCTGACCAGAAGTATTGAGGTATTCACTGCTGTAATTCGATCCGGCGGAAAACTGAGTCGACTGCCTCATTGCCTGCCCAAGAACTTCACTATTTGCTGCCGAACCAATCAGATGCTGTCCATCTGTTGTCATGATCTGCAAGACGTTTCCTGATCCTTGATTCAAGTCGAGTTCAAACTCAACCTGATCTTGACCCGCCGAAATCACAGTCAATGGGTTGAGCAAAGAGGAATCGACACCGATCGCTCTCCCAGAACCGAAGTCTTCAAAATTGACCAAACCGCTATCTGTGTTCGGAATACCGCTAAAAGTGGCAACAGGATCATAAATCCCATTGTTTTTGGCATTAGGTGTAATACGAAACATGGAGGCGGCAGCGATACCAAGGCCATCTTTTAACGCAAGACGTATACCGCGGGCAGCGCTCACATCAGGAACGAGCTGGAATCGATCACCTAACGCTTCATCTCCCGTGATCTGAATTGAAATATCATCCAGAACCAAAAATCCGTTTTGATTAGCAAACACCACGGAGCCATCGACGTTCTCTGCATACCACCGTTTCCGACTATCGTCATAAATCACACCCACCGGCCGCATTTGATAAGTCTCAGGATCAGTCACGGAGACCTCAACCTGAAAATCAGATGCTGAGGCATCACGTTGGACATCAAACGTAGGTTCAATTGAAAAAAACGCTTGTCCCTGTTCACCTTTGCCGTTGAGACCGGTTGTCTGAATATCATTGACTTCGGTCACCAAAACTCGCGCTAGTTCATTCAGCCTACTATTGACAGTGACTAAGGTTTTTTCGTAAAAATCTGCGTATCCAGATACCTTTCCACTAGGCACACCAGTTAAGGACTCGGTTCCCAAGCGGCCTTGGAGTCGATACTCAAGCCGATTTTTATCCGAAGACAATGGACTGACGTAAAGCTCCGACGATTGCAGACCTGCGACGATTTTTCCTTTCGCCGTTGATTCCGAAACGGAGACTGTCACTAGACCGCGATTATCAAAACTGGTTCGTATCTGAACGTACTCTGACAAATCCCTCAACAACTGATCGCGCCGATCGAGTAGTTCAGGCGGTTGAGCTTGTGCCGAGCTTTGTTTTTGTAACTGTCGATTCACTTCGGCAAGCTGGGAGGACAGCGCATTTGCAGACCGGACACTAGCCTCTAATGCTGACAGCGACTGCTCACCCAAATCACTCATCTGTTCAGATAAGCTCTGAAACCGAGTCGCCAATGCTTCACCATCGCGGAGCATCGAACCTCGCAGCGCTGGAGATGCCGGTTCTGTCGATAACGCTTTGGCCGCTGAGAAAAACTGATTTAGGGCAGTTGTGAGACCGATCTTTTCGTCCCCAAGAATATCCAAGAGCCGACTCGCATACTCAGCAGCAGCCCCCTCGGATTCTAAATCAGCTGTCGCCTGTTGCAGAGACGACTCCAAAAATCCATCATATTGTCTCGATACGCCATCAAAGTAGGCACCGGTTCCAATATAGCCATTACCAACTTCTACAGGCTGGTTTTGTCTAATCTCAGTGGTCTGTCTGCTGTACCCGTCGGTACTCAAATTCGCAATATTGTTGGACACGGTCGCCAGAGCTCGTTGGTAGACACTGATACCACTCGCGCCGATTGATAGGAGATCAGCCATTACTCAAGACCTCCCAGACCCAATCGTGAACGATTCAATAAAAACTGTTGTGTCGTCCCTTTAGAAATAGGAAATGCATCCGATTGTTTGATTAATGGAAGTGGAGATGACTGGTTGTTTTCTAGCGAAAAAGAACGGGGGCCATCGTCATCCAAAGATGGGTTCTGCGATTGTCGGATAAAGTCCTCAACCATCTGACTCAAGCCAGTTGATCTTCGGCCAGCCATCGCCATCGCGACCTGTTGGTCTAGCATCTGTTCAAATGTTTCTGTACCCGACGAATTCAACAAGCCACCATCAGGTATGGTGGCGCGCATTGATTTCATCATCATTTGCAAAAACATTGCCTCAAATTGACCGGCTGTTTTTTGAATCGTTGCCTCGTCCGTTTGATCGCGAGCGGCCTGAGCTCTTAACTCACCCAGTCCTCTGAAATCGTATGTTGATTTGACGTCAGCTTCCAAACTCATTAGATCACCACCAGTTCAGCTCGGAGGCTTCCAGAGGACTTCAACGCCTCAAGAATAGCGATTAATGACGAGGGCGTAGCACCTGTCTCATTCACAGCATCTACGATCTCTCTGAGATCAACGCCTGGCTGAAATAGAAACATTTTGTTCGCGGGCTCTTCAATGGCGACCTCGGCATTTTGGATCTCGACGGTCTCTCCTTGATCCGCAAACGGATTGGCCTGACTCACCTCGTTGGTTGCAGACACGGTCACTGTGATGGGACCGTGCGTGACCGCGGCTGCAGTCACTTTGACGTTTCGACTGATCACCACCGTTCCAGTCCGGCTGTTGACTACAATTTTTGCTGATGGCTCTCCAGGTGTAACGTCAAGGTTTTCCAGCAACGACAAAAATGAGACGCGACCATTGGGATCTTCTGGAGCTCTCACTGCCACTGAAACTCCATCAATAGCAGAAGCGGTTCCCTCACCAAAAATCGTATTGATTTTGTCGACAATTTCTTTAGAGGTCGTAAAGTCACCAGTCGAGACATTGAGAACGATGTGTTGTGATCGGTTAAATGGAGACTCGATCATGCGCTCAACAGTTGCACCATTGGGGATTCGACCCGCAGTTGGCACCCCGATCGTGATTTCATCACCGGCTGCATTCACCTCGACTCCAGTTGAAGTCAATGGACCCTGAGCCAACGCATAGACCTCACCATCGATCCCGCGCAATCGCGTCATAATCAAGGTGCCGCCGCGCAATGAGCTTGCAGCACCAATCGTTGAAATATTGACATCGATGTTCTGTCCAGGCTTCGCGAACGCAGGCAATGATGCTGTCACCATGACTGCCGCGACGTTATCTGCCGGAATGCTATTGGTCTGAGTGCCAGCCACGTCAAAATCGGATAAAACACCATCGACATTGACACCCAAACGCCCAAGGATGGATCGCAAGGATTGCCCAGTGTAGGGAACCGCTCCACCGTCACCAGTGCCGTTCAAACCAACAACCAGACCATATCCAATCAGTTGGTTGGAGCGAACGCCTGCGACGGTGGTCAAGTCTTTGATCCGGTCAGCGATCGCCGAACCCGAAACTAGAAGACTCATCAATAATACAAATATTTTCATTGGGTCTCCTAGAAGGGCCAGATGCTTAGGAGGAGATTGGTACCCCAGGGAATCTTCTGGACATTGGCATTTGGGCCAACACCTTTATACGTGATTTGGGCTGATGCCAATCGCTTAGATTGGACAGTATTATCAGGTTGAATATCTTGAGGTCGGATGATTCCCTTGACCTGAACCACTTCAGAGCCGGATGAAAAATTAACGATCTTTTCGCCACGAATCAAAAGGTTCCCGTTAGGGTACACTTCGACGACTTGAGCGGTCATCGTCCCTTTTAGAGTAGCACTTTGATCAATCACACCAGAACCGGTTGAAGACACCTCATTTTCTTCCTGCAGATCAGAAGAAAGCAGTCCACCTGGACTTCCCCACTTCGCAAGCTGCAGCGGTGACAAGACATCTGTTTTCGTTTTTCGTGAAGCGGTATTCTTTGTGGTGGTATCCGCATCGACTGATTCATCGAGCACCACGGTCACGATGTCACCAACTCGATACCCTTTTTTTTCTCCAAACCAACTATCCGAAAAAGCAGCGTTATACAAAGATCCAGTGGGAATCGAGGCTTGCTGACTGGCCACTGGTATGATCGGTGCAAATTCTGGAGACGGCCCAGCAACCTTTTGCGGTCCTGCGCAGCCGGCAAGCATTGCCATGCCGAGAATGATCCAATAATGCTGCATATTATCAAGCCTCTTACAAATTCTGATTCAAGAATCGCAACATCGAATCAACTGAAGAAATTGCCTTCGAGTTGATCTCATATGCACGCTGGGTTTCGATCATATTGACCATTTCTTCAACGACATTGACATTGGCCGCTTCAAGTGCACCCTGAGCGATACGCCCTGCGCCATCAGCATCTGGAACACCGATCGCAGCAGCTCCAGAAGCTGATGTTTCCCGATAGAGGTTTTTTCCCATCGCCTCCAAACCAGCGTAGTTGACGAAGCGAGTCAATAGCAGTTGCCCAACGATCTGTTCTTCGGCATTGCCGTATGGCTGAATCGAAACTGTGCCATCTTCACCAATACTGATTGACTCAGCATTTTGAGGAATCGTAATCGCGGGTTGTAGTTGCATCCCGTTCGAAGTCACTAACTCTCGATCAACAGATAGCTTGAATGAACCATCGCGAGTGTAGGCAAACGAACCGTCAGGCTGTAATACCTGGAACATCCCCTCACCCTGAATGGCTAAATCAAGTGCATTTTTAGTCTGGATCATGGATCCTTGCGAGTGTGATTTCTCGGTTGCCACAATCCTAACGCCGGTGCCGATCATCAAACCTGTGGGTGACTGGTTGTCAGCCCCAGTTGATCCTCCTGGTTGACGGATGTTCTGATACAACAAATCCTCAAACACCGCACGATCCCGCTTAAATCCAACTGTATTAACGTTAGCCAGATTGTTTGAAATCACAGTCATACGCATCTGCTGCGCATCGAGACCTGTTTTAGAAACCCAAAGTGACGCTTCCATTCTTTATCTCCTAAGACAACCGCATCATGGCGGCGCCAGATGTGTCGTTATCTTTCATTTCCCGAATAATTTTGGTCTGCATTTCAAATGAGCGTGTGTGATCGATGAATTTGACAAGTGTATGAACCGTATTCACGTTCGAACCCTCCAGGGACCCTGGTGTCAAAGAAGCAGCATTAGGGCCAGCCTCAAAATCAAATCCATCTTCTGTATTGTTCAACGGTCTAAACAGACCATCCTCACGACGACCTAGTTGTGTCTCAGAAGCGTCTTTCATGTTCAATCGCCCGATAGCGATAGGCCCCCCCTGAGGGTCTTCGGGATCGATAAATGAAACAACCCCATCTTCGCCGATTTCGTAATTATTGAAATCTAAAGGAACTTGGAAAGGAGCTGCCGATTCATCGAGAACCAAATAGCCTTCTCCGGTTCGCAAAAAGCCCTCCGGATCAATGCTCAGGTCCCCCCGTCGAGTCCACGCCAACTCACCATTGTCGCTCTGAACACCTAAGACAGTCGCGTTATCAAATGCCACATCCAATGAGCGCCCAGTAAATTGTCTTGAACCCTCCGAAAGATCGATTTGTGGCGATGTTGAGGCGCGAGGTAAGAATCGAGAATCGAAACCATCTCCCTCAACACGCACTGATCGATTGGCAACTTGAAAGGCTTTCTTGAATCCAGTCGTCGCCACATTCGCCAGTTCATGCGTAATATTCTGACGATCCAAACGGTACTCAGACATCGCTGTGTTGGCTGTGAAAACTAAACGATCCATAAATTTCTGCCGTTACTTATCTTTAACTTCTGATGTTGATAATCGTTGACGTCAATGTCGATGAAGTCTCGATCGCTTTGGCGTTAGCCTGGAAGTTCCGCTGTGCGGTAATCAGGTCAACCAGCTCCGATGTCAGATCCACATTCGCCCTCTCCCTTGCACCTGCACGGATCGTGCCAAACCCGGCTCCACCCGGCTCACCTAACGTGGGAGTCCCGGATTCATTGGATTCAAGGAAGGTTGAATCCCCGAGCTGCCGAAGTCCATTAGGTGTCGAAAAAGTGGCAAGGACAATTTTTCCTTTCAGATCCTGCGTACCATTGGAATACGAGGCCGTGACAAGACCATCATCTGCAATATCAACAGAGACAAGGGAACCATTGGGCTGACCATTTTGCCCTTGCGAATTGACCGAAAAATCTCCAGAAAATTGAGTCGAGCCAGCATAATCGATATCGATATTCAACGTATTACCTGATCCACCAATCACAACATTATTCAGTGAGATTCCATCTATCGGAGAAATCAAATTACCTGCAGTGTCAAAGGTCAGCTCACCTTTATCTAAAAATAAAGGTCGATACTCTGGGTCCGTGTCAAAGTCAGGAAATTCATCCGGTAGAGATGCAAGGGTGGTTCCTGATTCTGTAAATTCTTCGTATACACCATCAATTTTTGCTACGAGAATTGGATCACCATTTGACGCACGATCGACCACTGGACTGCGATAGGTGACAGTCTGACCCGCGTTCGAATCGATATTTTCCAAGCCATAACGTGCAGGTCCAGATATCTGCAAGAATGCAGAGTTACCCGTCGTACCTGAAGTAAAGGTGAATACCTCGTTTTCTTGGTCAAAGGTCACACTAACGCCTGAGATCGAATTACCGCGTGAATCTTCCATCGCATTGATTCGATTTTCTAATGCCTCACGAAATCTCGGAAGACTGTATGTCCCTACCGGAAGTCGAAATGTTTCGGTCACATTATCCACGGTGACGGTGAACTGATTGGTTGAATCATCCACAAAGAAGGTTTCATCTGGATCGATACCCACTTGACGACCGAAAACTTTGGCTGGGGTTGAATCAACACCGCGAACCGCTGTTGGTAAATCAACGGCAACCACTTCTAGATTGGCCGCCTCGTCGCCAGTAGCGTTGAATCCGAACAAGGTAGCCGCCGCATCAGAAATATTATCTATTCGAATGGCTGAACTGTCCCCGGTTGTCCCACTAGATATAGAAAAACGACCACCGGTGTCGTCCGACTCGAAATCTACCTTAATCCCATATCGCTGTTGGGCTTCCTCAAGGATTTGTTCACCGTTAGCGATTACCTCGGATGGGTATCGTCCCCGCGAGTCGAGCGTGTAATCTGCGGAAAGATTATTCAGGCCGAAAAGTACGTTGGGAGTAGCGCTACCAGTTAGGGATGCACTCTCTGGAATATTCGTGATACTCATCTGACTTCTGTCGTCGTCTGTCAGGAATACAAATCCTTTGGAAGCGCGGTTATAGCTAACTTCAACCGTCGTGCCTGTAGCAGCTTGTAATTGGCGTTCGATTTCTGCAGACAGTGAACTTTCGGTATAAACGGAGCTTGATGGTAGATATATGTCGACTATCTGCGCTGGCTCGTCCGATGACCGATCAGCTTTAAACGTCATTCTAAACTGACGATTTGCAGCCGAGCTGAGATCAAAGTATCGCTGGTCACCCAACTGACGATTGATTTCTCTAGTCATCAGTTCCGCTATATCTGATCCATGAAGACCATCGTTTGCAGGAATCGCCAAACTTGAGAGATCAATCGTAATTGAATCGGTCTCAAGCGGCTCATCAGGATCTTCATCGATTGTTATATCAAATGCTGCAGTTAGGTCTGGAGCAGTGAGTCCAGTGGTAGTCCTATCAGATGTAACTCCCTCGGCGACAGCAGCGCCACCGATCAACAATAAATCTGTCGTATTGTTAGGGAGCCTAGACATCGTCACACTAAAATTTGTTCCATCAGTGCGAGCGATCGACAATGTATTTGACGATACCGCGGATAATCCCACCGTATAGTTTGTTCCAGCAGATCCAGCAGTTAGTACAGAGGCCAACTCAGCGAGCGTAGTACTACCATCCAAGGTTTTACCATTCTGGGTCTCAACCGATGGAGTGGTAGAAAGAACTGCAGAGCCCGACGAAAGGTTCTCATAAATGGTTGCCTCGCCAGACAATGAGTGATCAGTACCTTCTGCGATCGAGAAATTCTTCCCATCATTTCGAGTAATGATTATTCGAGATGCCAGGTCAACCTCCCCGTTAACATCGGTCGACGCACTAAACAAATACTCACCTCGACCCGAAACTGAATCGAAGGTAAGTGCTGTATTCTCTGTGGTGTCTGTAATGGTGACTGCAGCGCCCGCTGTGGCATTCGAATAAGTAGAAGCAACGCTAAATGTGTCATCGGTCAATCTGATAACAAAGTAGGTTTGGCCGTCCGTCAACCCGGTGCCATGCGCAGCATCACCATGGGCATTGAATACGATCTGATCACCCGTCTCATAGCCATGATCACCTGATGTCACAACATTTGACGTCACGTTGTTAAAGACGATCGAAGTCGCAGCAGATGCTCGATTTAAAGCAGTAATAACATCTGTCACACTGGCATCTGCGTTCAAAGCGGCGGTTGAAATTACTCTTGAGGTTCCATCTTCATCGGTCAATTCGATAGATATACGATCATTAGTCTCGATCTCGTCAGTCTGAATTACGTCGATCGACGCAGACGCGGGGCGAAGAGAGCTGACAATTTCCTCTGAATCATCAGCGGTCGTCATCGTAAAAGTAACCACCTCTGTATAATCAAGCGATTGCGCCGTATTACCTCCAATGAAATTAATTCCCGTTCCGCTGAGTGCATTGGCGTAGGTTGTTGCTAATCGGACGGTGTCATCTGTTATTCCGTCGCTGTCGACGCTCTCTGAGTCTGAGTTGATCACGTAGTAGGTGGCACCATCAATCAGACCACTTGCCACTTCACCGTCATTCGCGTTGTACACTACGCGATCGCCGGTTCGAAGGCCGTGCCCCGCAGCAACGCTGAACTCAGACGAAGAATCAAAGGTCAATTCAGACATAGAATCAAAGGTCAATGTTGTATTCGCGGCAGTGTCCGTGATTGTCTTAACGGTTCCGTCCGATGCGTCTGCCGCCGTACTTGCGATGCTAAACGTATCGTCCGTTAAATAAATTGCGTAGTAAGCTGTGCCACTGGTGAGACCTGTTGCGTTGGCTGCATCCTGATCATTAAAAACAATCTGATCACCCGTTTCGTAGCCGTGACCAACCGCCGTAATCACATCGTCAGTAATGTCAGTGAAAACAGTCGCATTCGCTGGAATATCCGTGATTGTCTTGACGGTTCCGTCCGATGCGTCTGCCGCCGTACTTGCGATGCTAAACGTATCGTCCGTTAAATAAATTGCGTAGTAAGTTGTGCCACTGGTGAGACCTGTTGCATTGGCCGCGCCCTGATCATTAAAAACAATCTGATCACCCGTTTTATAGCCGTGACCAACCGCCGCAATCACATCGTCAGTAATCTCAGTGAACGCAAGTGACTGCGTCGTCGGTGTGCCAAGGGTAACACTATGAATCCCGATATTAGCTAGTTCCGAATCATCTATCGATATATCGATGGAAGGAACTGTCGGGGCAAAATTCACGCCGTCATTTCCATCAAGATAAGCTTCACCCAGTTTCTCACCCGAAGCCTTCGCTGGCGTTGATACGGTCGCATCGGCCAAATCATCAAGAATATATTTCTGTGAAATCTGGCGCTCGTTAATCACGGGTAGCTCAGTCTCCGGTACGATCGTTCCGTACTTGTCGACAAACAGCGGGGTTCCGTCTGCGGACGTAGCTTGACCCAATCCCGGAGTAATTTCCTGCCCATCAAGAAGAATATGCGTCTGCCATTTGTTAAAAGGATCGGCCGATGACGCGACACCAACTCGGCGATAGTAAAACGTGACCAGGAAGTCATTTCCGTTTTCGTCAAAAATTGTAACCGCGGCTGACTTCGCGTATGTGGTTGGATCATCCGGGTTGAAAGGCTTAATCGTTTCAACATTTGCATCATTGAGCTGAGTCTCAGGTAGTGCTTCGGCTGGAAAGTTAATCGATAGATCAATCTGACTAGTTGCGATGGCCTGACCCACTGTGCTTGGCGCTATCGTCAATGGGACAAGATCTGCTTGAAAATCCGCTTTACCCAAGGAGTCAACGCTTGCAACTCTCAAAAACTGACCCGCAGAGTTCACCACCGTATTCTGCTCATCAAGTAAGAAAGAACCATTTCGGGTAAAGAGATCTTGACCGTCCGACGACTTTATAGGGAAAAATCCCTCCCCGGTAACAGCCAGATCAAGGGAGTTTCCGGATAACTCAATATTGCCTTGAGAAAATTCCTGAGTCACCTGTTTCAAGGCCGTTCCCTGACCAACAACGGTTGACGCCTTCTGAAGCGGTGACGTGGCAAAGATATCACCGAAATCTGAGCGAGATCGCTTAAAGCCAGTGGTGCCAGCGTTAGCAATGTTGTTCGACGTCACAGAAAGCTGAGTTGTTGCGGCATTAAGTCCGGTGAGTGAGGTAAAAAACGACATTATTTATCTCCTGCTTGATCAATTTGGCTTTTTGCATTGGCATTCATCGAATCGTCACCTATCCGATATACTTGGCTAATTGGAATAGAAACGTTCCCAGACAGGTTTAACTTCAGATCTGCCGTCTGCGCATCCCAAGAAACGGTCTCGACTTGCGTAAACGTACTCGGAACAAATTCTTGTGCTGACCCATTAACAGTTGCGATACCCCGGATGATGTAAGTCCTGGCTGGTGCCACACTGCCATCGGCAATTCGACCATCCCAGTTAAACGATGCGATGCCAGATGTTTGAGGTCCCGACACGATCGATCGCATCAAGGCTCCCGAATCCGCATCGTAAATCCCAAGGTCTACTTGCTCAGCACCATAAGGTAGAGAGACCTCTATTTTCGATGGGGTCGATCCGTCTGTGGCAATACGACCCGTCTGGGCCAACACCGACTTACCAACTAAATTGGCACCCGCCATTATTCGATCCGAGCGCATGACATCTGCGACGTCTGCAAGCGACGTGGACATATTGGTAATGCCTTCGAGTTGTGAAAATTGAGCGAGCTGCGCAACAAAAGCTTCATTTTTCATCGGATCGAGAGGGTTTTGATTCTGAAGTTGCGTGGTCAGAAGCTGTAAAAATGCGTTTCTGTCCAACTCGTCTTCAGACGATTTCAATAACTGAGATTCTTCATACTCTGCCGTTGTCAGAGTCCCAGTCGACGCTAAAGAAAGATCTGTGTTCATCATTAAGCCTTCGTAATATCGAGTGTTCGCATCATGAGCTGGCGAGCGGTGGTCACCACCTCCACGTTATTTTGAAATGAGCGTGAGGCAGCAACCATTTCAACCATCTCAGTGACCTCGTTGACATTAGAGAGAAAGACGAATCCTTCCTCGTTCGCTTCCGGGTTGCCTGGATCATGAACTTTCCGAACAGGATCAGAGCTGTCAACCACCTCTTTAACCTTCACTCCACCCAATACGTTAAATCCGGCATTTAAGTCCGCTTGATCCACTAATGCCCTAAAGACGGGCCGTTTGGCACGAAAGGCTTCTTCTTCTGTGGGCGAAACCGAGCCAGCGTTCGCAAGGTTCGAAGCAGTTGTATTCATCCGAATGGTCTGCGCTGTCAGCGCCGTACCTGCAATTTCAAAAATGTTCTTCAACATGTGCTAATCCTTAATCGCCACGTAGCGACTTTCTGATTCCAGCAATTCGACTCTCAAGAAATTGCAACGTTGCCTGGTATTGAGTTGCAGCCTCACCGTATTTCGCTTGCTCGACGTTGATCTCTACTGTGTTTCCATCAACTGAAGAGTTATACGGAGTTCGATAGACGATCCCGTTCATATTCTCGACTTCTCCGGTATCGAAGTGGCGACTGTTAGTCGCCGCCATTGGGCTCGGATTTGTGTTCGCTAGCACTTTTTTAAAATCGATATCCTTTGCACGAAATAATGGAGTATCAGCATTTGCAATGTTTGCTGAGATCAATTCCATTCTCTGATTTCTAACCGCTAAGGCTTTCTCATGAATACCAAACGGATTTTCTAGCAATTTCATCAACGACCCCTAAAGTTCCCAGACATTGTGTCGATTCATTACGTGGGATTCCCAGATCGAAGAAGCAAACTGTGTGCCAAGCTGAAAGCAGGGGTTTGCTGTCGGAAATTGGCGAGAACGGCAACGATGATCCGGTTTTAGCCGGCAACTGTCTGCCGTGGGCGTTTGCATTCTTCGCCAAGAGACGCATACTGCGATCATGCAGGCAATATTCATGGTCCTTGGACTCCTTACAGCAAACATTGGCCATGCCGCAGTATTTCCGGGCGGCCATGAGGCTTTAATCGCAGTGACCGCGGAATGGATCGCAGCCGATCAATCAATCGACCAACATCAAGTCCAGATCACACCGCCCGATCGTCGGATTCCAATCGACTCCTGCGAAGAATCCCTCTCCATCCGCTTTCCTTTTACCAACAATCGAAAAACCCTGGAGGTCAGCTGCCAAACCCCTCAGTGGAAGCGCTATTTACGGGTGAAAATCGAAGAGAAAGCTGACGCTTGGGTCTTCATACAAGATTTAGTTGAAGGAACCCTGGTGCTCGATCAGCACATTGAAAATGTTCCAGTCGCACAAGCCCTATCGAATCAATCATTGGAAAAAAGTGACATCATTGGTCGAGTGATCAGTCAAAATGTCGCATCAGGCGATATTGTGGTCACAGACGTATTGAGGAATGAAATCACCGTTTATTTACCGAGTCGAGCCTACGAGGCCGGAGAAATGATTCGGCTTGACGATCTCAGCCTCGAAACATACACCGAGGAATCGCTGCAAAAGCCCTTAACGCTCTGGCCTCAGCAAACAGTGATTGCAAAAAATCCGCTCAAACCAGGTGAACCGATACGATCCGATGATGTGGAAATTGCTCAGTCCGTCTTGATTGCCAAAACCACAATCGTCAACGGCCAAGTCGCAACCGCGGATTTGGTCGAATCTCGGCTGGAGTCGGTCAATGCCTACGGGGCACAACCATTGGCCAATGTGGAAGAAATTCTCGGCTTAGAAGCGACTCGAACCATTCGGGCGGGTCAACGGCTAGTTGCCAGTGATTTTGTCGCAGCCGACTTGGTCCGGAAAAATGAAACAGTCCGACTCACTATCAAGCGCGGCGCGCTTGAGATCACAGTCGAAACCGTCGCATTAGAAAATGCAAAGATTGGTGAGCAAGTTTTGTTACAAAACCCTGATTCTGGTCGAGAAATCCGCGGAATTGTGACTGGCCGACATGAAGCGCGGGGCCTTTAAAAAGGCTCAAAGTTTTTTAAAAAAAAATGCTAAAGTTTTCTGAAAAGGTGTCGATCCTTAGATTGTAAAGAATTTCCAAACGGTAAGGAGATGGAAATGACAGATCCTATTTCAGGCATTGGTGGCAAAGCGTTATCCGCCATCAAGCCCGAGCAAAAGAAAGACGAGCCAGTCAAAGTCGCTGAATCTGATGCGCAAACCACATCATCTGCTCCAAAAGCTTCTGACGAAGTGAAGTTAAGCGATGAAACAGTCGTCGAACTGAAGCGGGCTGGATTTGATGAAGAAAAAGTCTCTCAAATCAAGCAAGCACTGGCTGATGGGAATTATCCGCTTGATCCAAAGCGGATCGCACAAGGCTTTACGGACATCGAGAAGTTGCTGTAGCCTCAGGGCATGCAGCAACTTGACCTAATCACAACTCTTGCGTCGGTTCGGCGACTAGACTCTCTCCTTACCGAAGAGTTTGAGGCGCTAAAGAACCAAAAGCTTGACGTATTTGAAGCGCTACAGACCGAGAAAATCGATATTTTAGAGTCTTTAGCAAATATTAATCTATCTGAAGAACAGATGGACCGAGAGATACTTGAACGACTGATTAACGATCCGACATGGAACGAAATCACCTCCATCTTAGAGCGATGCAAACGCTCACACCAACGCAACGAACTTCTTATTTCAAAGCAGCTTGATAGTATCCGCGGAGCCCTCTCGGCACTGCAAAACCAAGACCCCACAGCGACCCTAGAGCTTTACACTAAACTTGGTAAAACCCGAGCTACGCGACGGTCGATTCTATCCGGTGATGCTTAAAGCGAACGAAGCGAACAATCGTCCAGACCCAGGTCTCATCCGATTGAGCATCGCAATTTCTTGCGTCTTTTTATCTGTCGCCATCTTAAACCTTGGTAAGACCTCGCTGTCTCAATGGCAACCGCGGCCTGCTGTGGCTTGTGATAATGGTGATCCGGTTCATCGCTTCGCGCGCGTGAATGCCAATCGAGTCAACATCAGAGATCTGCCCACTGTCTTTTCCAATGTGTTGGATCAGAAGAATCGAGACGACGCGATCACTGTTGTCTGTGAGTTCGGCGTGTGGTCAAGGATTGATGCACCGACTATTGGAGCCGACACTTGGATTTCCTCAGGTTTAATCACCCTAGAACAGGCACAACCATTGTCGATCCGAATGAAAGGCGCGTTATTATTCTTTTTGATTCTGGGCTCATCTGGACTCATCATCAGTCGCTGGTATCCGTCTTGGATTGAGAGGTTTGTTGATTTGCTACTCCAAACTCAACAACTGCCTCCACATGCAAGACCGTTGATCTCCGTCCAACCGCAATACCATCCAGCTCGAGATCGCCAAGCTTGAGTCGCATTTAGTTTTCGGAGGGCGACAATCCTTTCAACCAATAGGCCCAAGCAAGCATGACGGCCACTGCCTGATACAACTCTTCAGGAATCTCTTCTGACAAACCTACCTGCGATAAGGCAGCAACCAACTGCGGATCTTCCGCGATAAAAATGCCATGTTTTTTCGCTTCAGCGATGATCTCAAGAGCAAGCTCATCATCACCCTTAGCGATCACACTGGGTGACTCTTGCTGACCATATTCCAAGGCAACGGCTTTTTTCGATTTCAATCTCATGCCTCTAAATCCAAGTTGGAATGCGTTGGGATCGATCGTTCCGGAAAGTTTGTGCGCTCTGAATTCAATATCTGAAACGACTGCATCGTCAATCCAAGCTCTGAAAAAGCCTCTTGCAAATCTAGACTGCCTTCTTTGGCAAGTTCAGCAGTTTTCTTCTCCACAGCCCACATGACTAACTCTACATTCGATTGCGAGAATGTGGACTTCAGCCAGATCTCGCCAAGATGCTCAAGCGAGGTATGTAAATTAATTACCCACGAGGAATGTCTTTCGTCATCGACTGACTGAAATCGCTCGAAAATTAACTCAACCGGTGGCTGGTCACGAAACAATAAGAGTGACGCAAATCCCGAATACTCACGACTCGTTGAACTCGGGATAGAATCCAGCTGAAAACGCTCCAAATCCCCAATCAACTCTCCAATTCGAGTCGTCAATTCCGACTGCGCTGGTAATAGCCGAAGG
>Ga0181557_1000803_pt1 | contig 37589 bp, 35 predicted proteins | sample 011ome_23_FD_148632 | JGI IMG/M metagenome (GOLD analysis project Ga0181557, IMG submission 148632) | Coastal salt marsh microbial communities from the Groves Creek Marsh, Skidaway Island, Georgia - 011506CT metaG (spades assembly) | ecosystem: Environmental > Aquatic > Marine > Intertidal zone...
GGTGCTTGAGAATTCCGGCAGCCTCTTCGATGAAGCGTCGACGGTCTTCAGGGCTGGCGTGCAGGATCTGATCGAGTTGACCCTGACCCACGATGACGTGCATCTCTCGACCCAGACCACTGTCACTGAGGAGCTCTTGGACGTCGAGAAGTCGACAAGGTTCTTTGTTGATCGCGTATTCGCTCCCCCCGTTACGAAACAGGGTTCGGGAGATGGTGACCTCGGTGTAGTCAATGGGCAGCGCGCCATCAGAGTTGTCGATGGTGAGAATCACTTCGGCGCGACCGAGAGGCGCTTTGTTCGCGGTTCCCGCGAAGATGACGTCCTCCATGGACCCACCGCGAAGCGTTTTTGCGCCCTGCTCACCCATCACCCAGGCGAGAGCGTCCACGACATTGGATTTCCCGGAACCATTGGGCCCCACCACACAGGTGACACCGGGTTCAAAGTCGAAGGTGGTGGGTTGAGCGAAGGACTTAAATCCCTTAAGGGTGAGGGATTTCAGATGCACCTGCCCACCAACCTTCCGAGATGACGCGAAGAAAGTGTGCACTTCGCACCCTCAAACCTACCGGTTTCTGGGGGTCCTTTGGCAGGAGGGACACCGGTGGGAGGAGCGGTTCATGAACGGTTCACGGCGAATAATTCCCCCACACCGATCACACGGTGTTCCCTGACGCCCATAGGCGTGCAAGGAGTGCGCAAAGTATCCGGCTTGACCATTCACGTTCACGTATTGGCTATCAAAACTTGTCCCGCCCTCTGCCAGCGCCTTCCGCAGCACTGCTCGTACTTCGCTGAGCAGTTCTCGAACTCTGGCAGGCGTGAGCCGCTGCGTGGGGGTCAGGTAGTGCAGCTTTGCTCCCCACAGCGCCTCGTCCGCATAGATATTGCCGATGCCACTCATCAGATTCTGATCCAACAGGGCGCGCTTGATGTCGGTGTTCTTGGCTCGCAGTGCCCGCGAGAACGCACGGTCATCAAAATGCGGGTCCAGAGGGTCCCTCTGGATGTGGGCCACCGACCGAGGAATACGAGAGTCATCAGAGCCCCTGCCTGCGGGGGCGCCATCCCGCGTGGGAATCAGGTCATCAATCGCCATGGAGCCAAAAATGCGTTGATCGACGAACCCCACGACCATCGGATCACCCTGAGCAGTGGTGATGTCGAATCGGATACGCAGCAGTGACCCAAAATCGGAGCTCTCATCACCCAAGAGCACTTGACCGCTCATCCCCAGGTGGACGACGAGGGCTTCCTGGGTGCCGTGCAGCGGAAACCACAGGAACTTGCCCCGACGAATCGCCGCCTCCACGACCTGACCTTCGAGTCGCTCGATAAAGTCCTCCGGGGGACCCGGGTGACGCTTCAGGCTCCGAGGCTCCACAACGTCGACCCGGTCAATCCTCGCGCCCCGGAGCGCTGGCGCGAGCCCTGCTCGCACCACCTCAACCTCGGGAAGTTCAGGCATTGCTGGCGCGTGGCCCGCGGAGAGAGTTCAACGCTGCTTGGGCGGCTGCTAGCTCAGCAGCTTTCTTAGAACTGCCAGTGCCATGCCCCACGGCGGTGCTGGAGCGGTCATGACCATCCAGGAACACATCGGCGGTGAACACTTTCTGGTGATCCGGGCCCGAATCGGTGATGTTGTATTTCGGGACCCCGTGATTGTGGGCGGCGGCCCACTCCTGCAGCGCAGTTTTGGGATCACTGGATTCGCGCAACTCGTCGGCGCGCTTGACCAAATCCCCCATCAGGCGGTGCACGGCATCGTGGGCGGCCTGATGGCCCTTATCCAAAAAGATCGCGCCTACAAGGGCTTCCAGGGCGTCTGCCAACAGAGAGGGCTTCTCGCGACCACCGGTGAGTTCTTCCCCGCGGCCCAGGCGCAGGTAACCACCGAGGCTGATGCCCCTTGCCACCTCGGCGAGAGCACCGGTAGACACAATGCTCGCGCGTCGTTTAGCGAGCTCCCCCTCGGGAAGGTCCGGGTAGTGGTGATAGAGAGCAGCGGTAATCGCCTGGCCCACGACGGCGTCGCCCAAAAATTCAAGGCGCTCGTTATCGAGTCCCCCCTGCTCATACGCGTACGAGGAGTGGGTCAGCGATTGCTGGAGAATCTCCGGCGACACATCTACGCCCACCGCGGTGAGCAGTGTGCTGGGGTCCAAAGCCTCGGGGGCTTCGTCGATACCCTCTGGCACGTTAGACGTCGGCGACCTTGCGGCCCTTGTATTCCATGAACAGCGGGGTGCCGGCAGAGTCCTCGACCACGCGGGCGCGGTGGGGGAGACTGTAGACGGTCTTGCCGTTCTCAACGCTCTTGACCAGGGTGGGTACCTCAGCCTTCCACGCCGAACGACGGTGACGAGTGTTCGAGCGCGACATTTTCCGCTTGGGTACAGCCATGATCTTCTGCTTTCGTAGGGGTCTTAGGGTTTCTCAGGATCAGACTCGAGAAGCTTACTGAGTTCCTGCCATCTCGGGTCAATCTCATCCGCCACGTTCTCACCCGGTGGTTCTGTGCGCTTCTCGCCAGAGGCCGGGTCTAATCCGTAGCAGTCCTCTTTGCACACAGGTTGGAAGGGAAGTTCAAGAACAACCGCATCCCGAATGATGTCCTCAAGATTGAGGGAGTCATCCACCACCGTGTACGAATCGGAATCGCTAGAAGAATACGCGAAAAGCTCCTGAAAATCGACCCGGAGCTCGAAGCTGAAGGGGTCAAGACATCGCACACACTCGGCGTGAGCCTCCACCACAACATCCGCGGTGGCCAAAATTCCCTCGTGCAGGCCCTCGAGGCGTAGCTCCAGAGTCATGGGTGTGCCCTGGGGAACGGTGGCCATCGCCTCACCGTATTTTTCGGGTGCCACCAGCTCGAGCGAGAGCTCGCGCATCTCCCCTGCCTGGTGGACAAGGTCTTTGACCCCTACGACGAGGGGATTCTTACTGGTGGCCATGCCCCCAGTCTAGAAGCCCGCGGCCGTGAGAGCTTCGTCGTAGATGTGAAGCGCGGTCTCGATCTGCTCGCGCGTCACAATCAGCGGGGGAACCACGTGAATGCGGTTATCCACCACAAAGGGCAGAAGCTTCCTGGCCACCATTTCACCCTTCAGGCGACCCATGGCGCCCGCATCGAGCGGAGCCTTGGTGATGGGGTCCGCCACCAAGTCCAGGGCAAAGAAACATCCAAGTCCCCGGACATCGCCGATGACGGGGTGCTTCGCCTGGAGGGCGAGGAGGCCCGGACGCAGGTGATCCTCCCCCATTGCCTTCGCGTTCTCGACCATTCCCTCGTCGGCCATGGCCTGGAGGGCTGCATTGATGGACGCCATGGCGAGCGGGTGACCGGAGTAGGTCAAACCCCCCGGGAACATCGTGTCCTCAAAGAAATCAGCGATGCGCTGGTGGAAGATCACGCCACCCACTGGCACATAACCAGAGTTAACACCTTTGGCGAAGGTGATGAGATCCGGCACCACATCGTGCGCCTGGAACGCAAACCAGTGACCGGTCCGACCAAACCCCGCCATGACCTCATCGAGAATCATGACCAGACCGTAGCGATCACAGAGTTCGCGAACACCCTGGAGGTATCCAGGGGGCGGGACCATGATGCCGGCTGTTCCTGGCACGCTCTCGAGCAGGATTGCGGCAATCGTGTCGGGGCCCTCTGATTGGATCACCCGCTCGAGGTGATGCAGGGCGCGCTCACCCTCCTGTGCCTCAGAATCTGACCAGAACTCGCTGCGATACGCGAAGGGTCCAAAGAAGTGGGCGTGGTGGGTGGAGTACTCGTTGGGTTGGCGCCGCCAGTCACCAGTGGCCACAATCGCTGCTCCGGTGTTCCCGTGGTAGCTGCGATAGGTGGAGAGCACCTTGTTCTTCTTCGTGAACAACCGGGCAGCCCGAATCGCGTTCTCTATCGCGTCAGCGCCACCATTGGTGAAGAACACTTTCTGGAAATCTTTGCCGGCCAGCTCGACAATGCGCGTGGCGGCTTCGACGCGGGGCTCGGATGAATAGGCAGGCCCAACGGTGGCAAGCGTCTCCGCCTGCTCTTGAATAGCCTTCACGACGGCGGGGTGTGAGTGGCCAATGTTGGTGTTGACCAATTGGCTGGAGAAATCGAGAAATTCGGTGCCCTCGGTGTCATAGACATACATACCCTTGGCGTGCGAGACCATCATCGGAGCAAGAGTCCCCTGCACTGACCACGAGTAGAAATTGTGGGCCTTATCGAGCTTCTTCAGCTCGGCGGTGTCCTTCGGTGCAGCCACCAGGTCTCCTTCACTCCACGAGTAGTGAGAACAGACTAAGGCAACTCTGTCTTCGCCAGATAGTCAGCCACGGCAGGGGGAACATACGGGGAGACATCTCCACCGAGTGCTGCCACCTGGCGCACCAGAGAGCTCGACACGTGAGCGTTTGCGGGGTGAGGAAGAAGGAAGACCGTCTCCACTCCGGCGAGGTTTCGGTTCACGATGGCCATTGGCTGTTCATAGGCAACATCCACTTGGGATCGAATGCCTTTCACCAAGACACTCGCCCCCACATCGGTGCAGTAATCCACCAGCAATCCCACACTCCACGACGTGACGACCAGTTTTCCTGTGAGCCCCGCCTGCGCAATGGCCTGCTCCAGCAGTGTCACCCGCTGGGCAATGGGGAACATGGCCTCTTTGCCGGGGTTGTGAACCACCACCACGTGGACTTCGTCAAACAGGCCAGCAGCACGCTCAATGACGTCCAAATGGCCCAGCGTCACGGGGTCAAAAGACCCGGGAACCACAGCAACAGTGCTCATGGAATAAGCCTAGCGAGGTCCATGTTTCAGGGAAATGACATCGAGGGCAATGTCTAGTTCTTTTCCAGATAATCCTCGGAGCTCTCATCCAAGCGCGCCTGGATCGTGGATAACAGCTGGGGATGACCCGATAGGTCGGGGTCCGAGGCGAGAATCGCCTCGGCATACTCCCTCGCCTGATCAATCAGCTCACCATCACTGGTGACCCGGACCAGCCTCAGGCTGGAGCGTCGACCGGATTGGCTAGCCCCCAGCACATCGCCCTCACGGCGAAGCTCGAGATCTTTGGCCGCTAACTCAAAACCATCCAGCGTGCTCGCAACAGCTTCCACCCGCGCCCGGGCAGTGCTGCCCTCCTCGGCATGGGTGACCAGTAAGCACGTCCCTTTGTGTCCGCCTCGACCCACACGACCGCGCAACTGGTGGAGCTGGCTCACCCCAAAGCGATCAGCATCGAGAATCACCATGATGGACGCGTTCGGGACATCGATTCCGACCTCAATCACCGTGGTGGCGACGAGAACATCGATGTCCCCTGCAGCAAACGCCTGCATCACCTCGTCCTTCTCGGCAGTGGGCATTCGGCCGTGAATGGCCTCCACTCGAAGTGACGCAAAGGCGGGGAGGGCTCGAATCATCGGCAGTGTTTCTTCCACGCTGGCCCTTGGCACAGAAGGAGTGCCATCCGTCTCCTGGTCGCCTGGCTCCCCGTCACCCAGCTCGCCTTCCTCCTGAATACTGGCGGAGATAGCAGAGGTGACCACGAAGGCTTGTTGCCCAGTTGCCACCTCTTCAGCAACCCGAGACCAGACCCTGGGATACCAGGTCGGGTGATCAGCCAGCGCGACCACGTGAGATTCAATCGGCGAGCGGCCCTGGGGCAACACGGCAATAGTGGAGACATCGAGATCGCCAAAGACTGTCATCGCCACCGTCCGGGGAATGGGGGTGGCGGTGAGGACGAGAACATGAGGATGTGAGCCCTTGTGGCGAAGGGCATCGCGCTGATCCACCCCAAATCGGTGTTGCTCATCGATGACCACCAGTCCCAGGTCCGCAAATTGCACGTTCTCCCCCAGAAGCGCATGGGTTCCGACCACCAACTGGGAAGCCCCCGATGCAGCCGCGAGCAGGGCTTTTTTGCGCTCTGCGGCACCCAGTGCACCCGTGAGCAAGACCGGATTCAGAGATGCCGCCATGTCGGGACCGAGTGTCTGAATCAGCGATCGAAAGTGTTGGTTCGCCAGCACCTCGGTTGGGGCTAGCAAGGCGGTTTGACCGCCGGTCCCCGCCACTGTGACCATCGCGGTGGCGGCCACCACGGTTTTTCCCGAACCCACCTCACCCTGGACCAAACGATTCATCGGGTGACCACTGGCCATATCGTCGTGAATGTCCTCCACGACCGTCAGTTGATCCTCGGTCAAGGTGAAAGGAAGACCCTTGAGGAACGTATTGGTCATATCGCCTGGTGTGCGAGGGGTGCTCTGGACTAACTGGTTGCGAAGTCTCCTCCGCACCAGAGCTGTTTGGAGAATGAGCGCCTCATGAAAGCGCAGTGTCTCCCGTGCAGCTTTCCAGTCCGCGTCTTCAGCAGGTCGGTGAATCTTGTGGAGTGCGTCTCGAAAATCCAGTAGCCCCTCACTAGCTCGAATGTCATCCGGAAGCGGGTCTGTCACCTCATCCAGCACATCCAGCACAATCTCGAGGGACTTTGCAATCTGCCAGCTCGCCACTGTGGAAGTTGCCGGGTAGAGAGGAATGGGGCGCTTCGCCCATTCCTCACTGTTCTGCGCCAGGGCGTCCTCATCGCTGAAGAGTTCATAGTCCGGGTGCGCGAGCTGACGCTCTCCGCGATAGGCGCCAACCTTCCCCGCGAACATGCCCCGGGCACCAGGGACCAGATCTTTTTGGCGCCAGGCTTGGTTGAAAAACGTCAGGGTGACCAGTCCGGTGCCATCAGAGATAACCACCTCCAGAACGGAGCCGCGCTTTTGACGCATGGGGCGCTGCTTCGCCGACACCACCTCGGCGACAAGGGTCACCTGCTCGCCGAGAGGGACCCCTGCAATGGAGGTGAGCTCACCTCGGCTCGCGTAGCGCCTGGGGTAGTGCTGCAGAAGATCTCCGACGGTGGCATAGCCAAAAGCTTTCGACAGGGCCTTCTGGGTGCGATCCCCCAGAATCCCCTGCAGTTTGGTCTCTAACCCCACGCTCACACTGCCACGCTATCGCCTGGAGGGTGAGGGGCCAGGAAAGCCCGCTAGCGTTGTGGAATGACCAGAATCATCGCGGGAGCCGCGGGCTCTCTGCGACTGAAAGCCCCGGATAAGGTCTCCAGGCCCACCTCCGACCGGGTGCGAGAGGCCATCTTCTCGAGGCTTGAGTCCCTGATCGATATGGAGGGTGCTGCCGTGCTGGATTTGTTCGCCGGGACCGGAGCGCTCGGCCTGGAGGCAGCCTCCCGTGGGGCACGCTCGGTCTGTCTGGTCGACAATCATGCCGGAGCCGCGAGTGTGGTCAAGGCCAATATTCAGTTGGTGGCAAAGGCGCTCACCCACGCTCCAACGCTGCAGGCGAGCACTACCAGCGTCGCCAGTTTCTTGTCCAGCGCGGCCCTCGGTGACATCTCCGTTGCCTTTCTCGATCCTCCCTATGACTACTCCTCGGGCGCAGTGGATGATCATCTGCTCGCACTCCGGTCTTGGCTGGCCGATGACGCGATCGTCATCGTGGAGCGCTCATCGAAGGGAACACCACCCCAGTTCCCCGACGGTTACGAGGAGCTCACCCCCAAAACGTATGGGGACACCACCGTTTACTGGGCGAGGTTTCTAAAGGGATCCCAACCGCCACTCTGAGCATCAAGCTCGCGCTTCCCCAGAAACACTCCGGGATCACCTGCGGTGACCACCCCTATTGCTCGGAACCCTTCGGGGGGTGTGGCGGAGGGCGGGAAGGTGGCCAATAGGCCATGATCTTCGCCGCCATAGAGGGCATGCTCATCAAGTCCCGCGCTCGCATCGAGCTCCATACGAACGCCACTGGCCTTCGCGATACGGGAAGCATCCAGCACCAGGCCATCGGAGATGTCCATCATCGCAGTGGAACCGGCCTGGGCGGCCAGGGGACCCAGAGCTATCGGGGGTTTCGGTCGCAGATGATGTGCCACAGCAGGATCGCTCATCACCAGTCCGGCGACCGCCAGTTCGTCATCACCGGCAGCGAGGAGTGCCTGAAGGCCTCGATGGGAGAGCCCCACCTCGCCCGCCACACAGAGAACATCTCCCGGAGTTGCACCCGAGCGCACTACCGGCGCCAATCCCTGCATCGACCCCAAGACGGTGACCGCAATGGTGAACACCTCGGAGCGGGAGAGGTCTCCCCCAAAAACGCCTGCGCCAGGGGTCAGAGCAGCAATGCCCTCGGCAAACCCCTCCGCAAGTCCCATCAGCATGCGCAGTGGGGTGGAGGCTGGCACCGCCACGGCCAGTTCAAACCCGAGGACAACACCGCCCATGGCGGCAATATCTGCGGCATTACTGGCGATGGCCTTGAAGCCGACATCGGAAGGGCGCGACCAGTCGAAGCGGAAGTCTGGTCCCTGCATCATCATGTCCGTGGAGATCAACACCTGGGATTCGGGCAGAGACACCAGTGCCGAATCATCTCCCGGACCAAGGAGGACTCCGTCCCCGGTGGGCAACAGCGGCAACACCCATCGAAGCGCTGCGTTCTCGCCAATCTCACCCACGGTGAGATCCCGGGGCGCCAGGGAATCACTCATCCCTCCACGCTAGCCTTTCTCTGTGAGAGCGTCATCGATTGCGAGGGCTTGCCTAATTCTGGTGGGTGTCAGCATCCTCGCCGGATGCGCTCCCACTGTTGCTTTGGAACCAGCGGTCAACGCGAACACTCCGGAGTGCGCCAACATGATGGTGCGCTTGCCCGACACTGTTGCCGAATTACCCAGACGAAACGTAAACGCTCAGTCCACTGCAGCATGGGGTGAACCGGTCGCCGTGATTGTGCGCTGCGGCCTTCCCACACCACCACCCAGCACCCTCCCCTGCGCCACGGTCGAGGGAATCGACTGGCTCCGTGATGACTCCGATGCGCCCAGCTTCGTGTTCACCACGTATGGACTCGATCCCGCCACAGAGGTCATCGTGGACTCTGAAGTGGTGTCAGGAACCTCTGTGTTGCGCGATATCGCTCGCGCCGTGGGAAGCCAATCGACGCCTATTGGTCAGTGTCTTGATCCCGCCAGCGTCCTGGACTAGCGGACGCTAGCCTCTCGGGCCATCGAGGCCGACAAGCTTTCCAGCGATACCGCCGGCAGCCCGAAGGGCAACACCCTGGCCAAATCCACTGTGAGGAAGAACCACGGGGTGATCCTTAGCCTCGGTGAGGGCATCCTCGAGAACTCGGAGAGCAGGGTGCTTCGGGGCCCACAAATACAACGACAGCGCGCCGGGGATGGTGTTCACCTCGTTGACGAACAGGTCTCCAGACTTCTCATCCCAGAGAAGATCAACGCGAACAATGCCGCTGAGGCGGGTCACCTCTGCCACCTGGGTGGCAAGCTCTCGAGCTCTCTGGTGGATCGCCTCAGGGGCATTCGCCGGAAATTCACGAGGGGCGTGCGTAAGACCCGCACCTCCCCCGGCTAAATACTTCTCCTGGTAGGAATACAGCCCAGTCTTTTCTCCCTCGGAGCGAAGCGGGCGCTCCAGGTCGGTGAGCTCAAGCTGGGGGTATGTCCGAAACGAAATATTGAGATCCACGAGCTCGGGACGGTAGGGCTCAAGGACCGCACCGGCTTTGAGGTGTGGAGACGTCGCCAGGAGAGTCCGTGCCGTCTGAATATCGTCGACGATTTCAATACCAATGGAGGAGCCACCAAACCGAGGCTTCACGATGTAGGGGCCGGGGAACGAGGGATCCTGGGAGGTGAGAACCGCTTCTCTCTGCAACGAGGAAACACCGGCCTGTGTCATCAAGCCACCAAAGGCGAGCTTGTCCATTCCCACTGCACCGGCGAACACACTCGAGCCCGTGGCGGGAATCTCTAGGAAGTTAAACAGGGCAGCAGCACCGCCACCCTCTCCTAAACCTCCGTGGAAGCACAGCAGTGCCGCATCAATCTCCAGAGCCTTTTTACCCATGCCCTTTTTGGCATAAATCCCCGGGCTCGAGGACAACACAATCTCGAGCTCCTTGGACCCTGAGGGAGCACCGGTCAGAAAATCTTTGGCCTCAGACTTGGAGGGAACCTGAAACCATGCACCATTGGCAGCGAGATAGATCGGCACCACATCGTGGCCTCCATCCACCAGCACTCGCTCAGCTTGCAACCCGGTGAGGATAGAAATTTCGTGCTCGGGGCTCGGGCCTCCAAACACTACGGCCCAGGTGCTCTGGCTCATCAACATCCTCGCCTGCTGGCAGTCCCCGGTTTAGGGGTAATGATCGGGTAAGTCGTTCTCATAGAGAATAACGCCCTGCTCCCCCGCAATCTGGAGGGCATGGGTGACGGCCTCGCCTCGCGTGTCGAAGACGTCGGCTTTGCCACCTGCACCCTTCAGCATGGCTTTGCGATTGGTGCGACCCACAATGACCAGGGTGCCACCGGCTTTCACCACCGACTGGGCGAGTTGGGAGTTTCGCTCACGCTGAACTGGGCCAAGCTCCACCATCCCGGGAGTCACCACGACCAGCGGTGATTTTCTTTCTTTGGCCAGGCGCGCAGCGGACTCCACCGCGTGCTTCGCGCCCAATGGGTTCGAGTTGTAGGTGTCATCGATGATGGCGACACCCGCCTCGTGAGTAGCCACTTCGGCGCGGTGAGCGGCCACTGGCAAGTGCGCGAGGCGCGAGAGCGCCTGATCGGCAGGAACCTCAAGCTGCCACGCAATACCCAGCGCGACCGCCACATTAACCGCGTGGCCAAAGGGTGGCATATCCAGGGGCACTGGGGTTGCCCCTGGACCATACGTCACGGTCCCCAAGTCAGGATCAACGATCACGTCGGCTTTCTTGCCTTGGGCGCTCACCCGCACAACATGTTTGCCCTGTCGTTCACACTTATCGGCCAGTGCTCGAAGTTCTTTCTGATCCACCGGCAACACCACGATGGGGGCCTTCTCGGTGATTTCTGCTTTGGCCCGGAAAATGGCTTCCTGGGAACCCAGGCGCTCCATATGAGCTTCGCCGATAACGGTGATGGCGGCAATGTCGGGAGGGAACCAGTTCGTGAGCTCACGAATCCGACCCTCCGCGTTCATCCCCATCTCCGCCACAAAGACGCTGGTGCCAGCGACAAGGTGCTCGTTAATGGTGCGGGAGAGTCCCATCAGGTTGTTGAAGCTTGCCGGGGAGGCCATAGTGCTCTGAGCTCCCCCCACGATGTGGGCGACATAACCCTTGGTGGAGGTTTTGCCATAAGAACCCGTGATCGCCACCACGGTGGGCTTCACCTTCGCAAGACGCTTTTGGGCTTGGTGCACAAATTTCATCGACAGGTTGCGCTCGAGATACCAGAGGAAACCGAGTGCAAGATCAGCCAGGTTGGCCGTGAAAAGAAGGGGAATAAGCACCCCGGCAGGGCCCAAGAGGTAGACCGTGAGAGCTCCTACCAGCACCTGCGCCAGAAGAATTCCCGCATATGCCCGCACCGCCCGCGGCGTCCACGCTAGAGGGCTGGTGACGCCACGAAAGGGGAGTTTCCAGGGTGTGGGAAGGATGAACAGAGGGGCAACCACGGCCGCCCAGGCAAGCTCGGGCATGTCCAGCCAGGCGGTTCCTTGAACTGAGAGCAGGGCAAAGATCGCCGCGAGACCCCACCAGAGAGCTCCGAGGGGACGTCGGTCAAACCAGAGCCGCTCCACCCTGGCAACTTCCCGGGGTAAGTAGTGAACGCGCTGCGCCACGCGCAACCATTTGAGGTTCTGCAGTGCCGCAGTAACCACACCAGTGGTGATGGCGGCGAGGAGGATGAGGGTCTCGGTGGCCATCACAGTCCTTTTAGTCGCGCAGTGCATCGGCCACAGCCGATGCGACCTCTTGCTCGAGGGTACCCTCCAGCAGGTGCTCTGCCCCGGAGACAACGCGGAGCGTTGCGGAGGGGAAAAACTCCAGAGCACGCTCTGCGGCAGCCAGTGGCGCAGGCTTATCCCGCTCCCCCCACACCATGGTCACCGGGCAGGTCACTCGAGCAGCGTCATCCAAGTAGTCCTCCGCGATGACCTGCACCAGGATCTCCCGCATGACCCCTGTCGCCATGCGGTAATCGAGCGAGCCATACTTCTGGCGAGCTGACTCCATCACTGACTCGGGGATCAGCTTTGCTCGGTACAAAGCCTTCGCCACTTGGAACCCACGCTGTGGCTTCGAGGGTCCATTCACTCGGGTGAGGGGGACTCCGGTCACCACAAGATGAGAAACCAGGTGCGGGTATGCGGCCGCCAAGCGCACAGCAATGCGCCCGCCAAAGGAGTGCCCCACCACCACGAGGGGACCCATTCCTTCGAGTGCCACAGCGATTTCCCGCGCATAGTCCTTACTCGACCAGGCTGTCGGGGGCGCTGGCGCTGGTCCAAAACCCGGAAGGTGCAGGGCAAGAGCACTGTGTCCCTCGAGGATGCGCGCAAAATCGGCGCCGCTTCTGCCCCAGCCATGAAGTGCGATAGCCCGCACGGGACCTGACCCAAACTTTTCGGCGACCAGGGAGCTGGTCCCCACGGTGGTGAGCATGACTACTCGCCCTCAGGAGTGTCCGAATCGGTGGCGAAATGCGGCGCCAGTTCCCGTGGGTCTCTCGAGCCATCCAAAACCTGCCCCACTTGCGTCACAATCGGCATCGCAATGCCCTTGCTGGCTGCTAAATCGAGGACTGGTTTAACTGCAGAGAGACCTTCCGCGGTTTGGTTCATGGTGGAAACCACGTCGGTGAAGCTATGACCTTGACCCAGAAGACGACCAGCCGTGTTGTTTCTCGACAGTGGCGATTCGCACGTTGCAATCAGGTCTCCCAAGCCAGCAAGACCCGACATGGTCTGGGGCTTTGCTCCAAAGGCTGCGGCGAACGCACTGATTTCGGCCAGTCCACGAGTAATGATGGAGGCTTTCGTGTTTTCCCCATAGCCCACCCCGTCGGCGATGCCTACGGCCACCGCAATGAGGTTCTTCAACACTCCGCCAAACTCTGTTCCCACCACATCCGTGTTGATGAAGGTCTTGAAGTAGGGGTTGGTGGCGGCACTCGCCACAGCAGTGGCCACTTGAGCGTTTTCGGAGGATGCCACCGCCGCTGTGGGTTGCTCTCGGGCAATTTCCAACGCAAGGTTGGGCCCACTCACGACCGCAATACGGGACGACTCAATGCCTTCCTCGGCGATGACCTCGCTCATCCGAAGCCCAGTACCGGCTTCGACGCCTTTCATCAGGCTGACCACGAGGGCGTCAGGCGCAATGTGAGCACTCGCGTCTCGCAGATTGGCCCGCAAGTGTTGGCTGGGCACAGCGAGGTAGACCTGATGAGCTCCCTGAAGAACCTCAGCCATATCAGTGGAGGCGCCAAGATTCTTCGGCAGATTAATTCCCGGGAGGTAGTCGGAGTTGCGATTGGTGTCGCGAATCTCGCGAGCAATTTCTTGACGTCTCGCCCACACCATCACCTCCGAGCCACCATCGGCAAGGACCTTGGCGAAGGTGGTCCCCCAGGATCCTGCGCCCAAAACAGCAATGTGAGTCATCGGGTCTCCTTGGGTCCAGTGCCATCATGCAGAATTGCGGGCGGGTTCTCTCCACGGAGGGAACCCGCGAGCCGGGCAATCTCCTGCATGAGCTTGTCCGTGGCTTCCTGCAACAGCTCGCGGGTGAGGGTCTTGCCCTGGTATTCGCTCAGATCGAAGGGTTCTCCCACGACGGCGTCGATCATGGTCCTGGGGAAGAAGCGGATCTTCTTGGCATAGCGACCCATCCAGTGTTGGGTTCCCCAGTGTGCCGCCGGATACAGGGGGATGTTTTGCTCCAAAGCCATTCGCACCGCACCTGACTTGCCTCGCATGGGCCACAGGTCAGGGTCTTTCGTGAGAGTTCCCTCCGGATAGACGATGACCCCCTGGTTTCTATCCGTCAGAACTTTTGCTGCCTGAAGGGGCTGCCCCAGTTGCGCAGACGCATCACGCTCCACCGGAATCTGACCGCTAAAGCGCATCAACCAGCCGAGTGCTGGAACCCGGAAGAGCGACGCTTTGGCCAGAAATCGTGGTGTTCGTCGAAGCTTCCAGACCACCACGCCCATGACGATGGGATCGATTTCGCTGTAGTGATTCGGGGAAAGGATAAAGGGCCCTGAGGCGGGCAGTTTCGACCCCTCACGAATTCGAAGCTTGACCATGGCCCCAAAGATGGGCAGCACCAGGAAAGCGATGACCCTCCACCGAATTTCAGCAGAGCGCCTCGTCACCGGAGTCTTCGACACCGTAGCTATGCTCCGAGCTCGAAGCTCACACCTAAACCGTCAAGCTTTTGCAGCAGGTGCTCATAACCCCTCGAGATGATGCCAATGTTGCTGACCTCGGACTTGCCCTGGGAGGTCACCGCGGCAATCACGTGGCTAAATCCTCCGCGGAGGTCGGGCACCCTGATGTTGGCGCCGTGGAGCGGTGTCGGACCGGTGATGACAGCCGCCTGCTCCAGAGGGCGCCTTGGCACACGGCGGGTAATGCTGGCGATGCCTTCTTTGTAGACCTCGATGTTGGCGCCCATTTGGACCAAGGCGTCAGTAAACCCAAAGCGGTTTTCGTACACGGTCTCGTGCACGATGGAGCGACCCTCAGCTTGAGTGAGTGCCACAACCATGGGCTGTTGCCAGTCGGTCATGAAGCCGGGGTGTACGTCTGTTTCAATGACGACCGGGTTGATCGCTCCACCAGGGTGGCGGAAGCGGATGCCTTCGTCGTCAATGTCGAACAGGCCACCTACCTTCCGGTAAACGTTCAAGAACGTCATCAAATCTTGTTGCTTCGCACCGCGGACATAAATGTCACCGCGGGTGGCGAGCGCTGCTGCTGCCCAGCTGGCCGCCTCATTACGGTCCGCAATGGCCCGGTGGTCATACCCCTGGAGAGACTCCACACCCTCGATCACGATGGTGCGATTGGGTTCCACCACGATGATGGCGCCCATCTTCTGCAAGATGGCGATCAGGTCGATGATTTCGGGTTCGATGGCAGCGTTGGTGAGCTCGGTCACACCTTTGGCGCGCACGGCCGTGAGCAAGACCTGCTCAGTGGCTCCCACGCTCGGGTAAGGGAGATCCACTTTGGCTCCCACCAGACGCTGGGGAGCTTTCAGACGAATGCCTTCGTAGCTCTTCTCGAGCTCCGCACCAAACGCCCGGAGCGCATCGAGGTGGAAGTTGATGGGACGGTCTCCAATGCGACACCCACCGAGGTCGGGGATGAACGCCTCCCCCAACTGGTGGAGCAGCGGGCCACAAAACAGAATCGGGATGCGACTGGACCCGGCGTGAGCATCGATCTCCGCAAAGTGGGCGCTCTTGACGCCTCGAGGATCGAGGACGAGCTCGCCATCGACGTCTTCGGTGACGGTGACAGCGTGGGCTTCGAGAAGACCTCGGACCACTGCGACATCACTGATAGCGGGAACGCCTTTGAGGGTGCTCGGTGTGTCAGCCAACAGTGCCGCGACCATGGCCTTGGTGACCAGGTTTTTTGCACCACGGACAGAGACCTCACCAACGAGCGGTTTCCCACCCTCGAAAATGACGGTGTCCGCGGTCTCCGGCTGGGCCACCGCAGCGTTCTTGGCTGCCGCTCCCGCCGGGCTCATCTACTGACTCCTCGGCGGAAGTGTTGCTGGCCGCCAGGAATCCCGCGAGCCCTCGAAAGCATCGATGGCCTCCGCATGCTGGAGGGTGAGAGCGATGTCATCGAGTCCCTCCATCAGGCGCCAACGCGTGTAATCGTCGATATCAAAAGCGGAATGTACCGCTCCACACCGTACCTCACGGGCTTCTAAGTCGACGGTAACGTCCAGGCCCGGGTGTGCCTCAATTTCTGCCCACATGGCCTCAACCACGGACTCCGGAACCACCGCGGTCACCAGCCCCTGCTTGCCCGAGTTTGAGCGGAAAATATCTCCGAAACGCGAGGAGATGACAGCCTGGAAACCATAATCCCGCAACGCCCAGACCGCGTGCTCGCGGGAGGATCCTGTGCCAAAGTCGGGGCCTGCGACCAAGACCTGACCTGCTGTGTAGGGCTCCTGGTTCAGGATGAACTCTGGGTCATCGCGCCAGGCAGAAAAGAGCGCGTCGTCATAGCCAGTCTTGGTGACGCGCTTGAGAAACTTGGCGGGGATGATCTGGTCGGTGTCGACGTTGCTGCGTCGAAGAGGTACCCCCACACCACTGATCAGAGTGACCTTGTCCATTAGACGCCTGCTTCCTGCATCAAATCCGCGGGGCTCGAGAGGGTCCCACGAATAGCCGTAGCGGCTGCCACCACGGGCGAGACCAGGTGAGTTCTCGCACCCTTGCCCTGGCGGCCCTCAAAGTTTCGATTCGAGGTGGACGCGGCACGCTCTCCGGGTCCCAACTGGTCGGGGTTCATCCCCAAACACATGGAACAGCCGGCGAATCGCCACTCCCCGCCAAACTCCTCGACAATCTTGTCGATGCCTTCGGCTTCGGCTTCGAGGCGGACCCGGGCAGAGCCCGGAACGACCATGACGCGGACATGGTCCGCCTTTTTCTGACCTTTGATGATGGATGCGAAGGTGCGAAGGTCATCCAGGCGCGAGTTCGTGCAGGACCCCATGAACACCGTGTCGACTTTGATGTCTTTCATTCGAGTTCCAGGCTGCAGGTCCATGTATTCCAGGGCGCGAAGCGCTGCCGCTTTGTCGTTGGGGTCTGAGATGGTTGCTGGGTCAGGGACCACGTCATTCAGGGGAACACCTTGACCCGGGTTCGTCCCCCACGTCACGAAGGGCTCCAACTCGTTGGCATCGAGGAACACCTCGGCGTCGAAAACGGCGCCATCGTCGGTGGGCAGGGTCTTCCAATACGCGAGAGCTTTCTCCCAGTCCTCCCCTTGCGGAGCGTGGGGGCGACCCTTCACATACTCAAACGTGGTCTCGTCAGGTGCGACCATTCCTGCCCGGGCTCCCGCCTCGATCGACATGTTGCAAATCGTCATGCGACCGTCCATCGAGAGCGAGCGAATAGCGGAACCGCGGTACTCGAGGACGTAGCCTTGACCACCACCGGTCCCAATCTTGGCGATGACCGCCAAGATGATGTCCTTAGCCGTCACGCCGGGCTTGAGCTCTCCCTCGACAGTGATCGCCATGGTCTTGAACGGCTTCACCGGTAGGGTTTGGGTGGCGAGCACGTGCTCGACTTCGCTGGTTCCAATACCAAAGGCCATCGCCCCAAAGGCGCCATGGGTGGAGGTGTGGGAGTCACCACACACCACCGTGATGCCGGGCATCGTCAAGCCCAGCTGGGGCCCCACCACGTGAACGATGCCCTGCTCGATGTCACCGAGAGAGTGCAGGCGAATGCCGAACTCTTTCGCGTTGGAACGAAGCGTCTCGATTTGGGTTCTCGAGGTGGGTTCCGCAATGGGCTTATCGATGTCGATAGTCGGAGTGTTGTGGTCCTCTGTGGCGATAGTGAGGTCGGGCCTGCGAACAGGACGCCCCGCGACGCGAAGACCATCAAAAGCTTGGGGGCTCGTCACTTCATGGACGAGGTGGAGGTCGATATAGATCAGGTCGGGCTCGCCCTCCTTGCCCTTCTGGACAAGGTGATCAGCCCACAGCTTTTCTGCGAGTGTGCGGGGTTCTGAGGTAGTCATACTGTGTGCTCTCCTTGAGGAATACCGTGTGTTGGGTGGCCACAGGAGAAACTCCGCAGCGGTTCGGGCCTAATTAGCGTCCGCTGCGGCATCCAAGAAGTGTGAGCCTGAACACCCTCCAAGAGTAACACTCAGGGGCGAGAGGAGCCCGTGGAGGGAGAATGCACGCGGTCCTTGCGAAGCTTCCAGAGGCTCGCTCCCACGGCCACCGCCATGGCCAGCACAATCACGATCAACGACTCCCAGGTTCCGATATCGGGCGCCCACTCCACGTGCTCTCCACCGTTGATGAAAGGCAGTTCGTTCTCGTGCAGCGCGTGCATGACGAGCTTCACCCCAATGAAGCTCAAGATGAACGCAATGCCAAAGTGCAAGTAGACGAGCTTGTCAATCAGGTGGCCCAGCAGGAAGTAGAGCTGGCGAAGACCCATGAGTGCGAACACGTTTGCTGTGAACACGATAAACGGGCTCTCGGTAATCCCATAGATGGCGGGGATGGAGTCCACCGCAAAAACCACGTCAGCGGTCCCAATCGCCACCAACACGATGACCAGCGGTGTCCATAGCTTCTTACTCTCGACCTGGATGCGGAATTTCAGACCGTGGAACTCATTTGTCATCTCCAGACGCCGTTGGAGGAAACTCAGGAGCGAGTTGTTCCTCTCAACATCGTCTTCTCGACCCGAGAAGAACTGTTGGATTCCAATGACGAGCAGGAACGCGCCGAAGACATAAAAAATCCAGCTAAAGCTCGCGATCAGGGCAGCTCCCAGCAGGATGAAGATTCCCCGGAACAGGATCGCCAACAAGATTCCGATCATCAAGATTTCCTGCTGATACTTCCGAGGGACAGCAAAGGAGGCCATGATCAGGACAAACACGAACAGGTTGTCAATCGACAAGCTGTATTCGGTCACCCAGCCCGCGAGGAACTCGGAGCCCGCTTGTTCCCCACCGATCCCAAACATCACGCCACCAAACACCAGAGCCAAGGTGACGTAGAACGCAACCCACAGGCCAGACTCTTTGCTCGAAGGCACGTGAGGGCGGCAGATAATGAGTAACAGGTCCGCGATGAGAACCAGTGACAGGACAATCAGCGATGTCACTTGGAACCAGAGCGGGAGTGACATCGTGAGTGGTCATCTCCTCGGGGTTGTCTGGTGGACAAAACTACTCCGGCCACCATCTGCGACAGATGATGGCCGTTGATTGTTCCGTGACCCCAGCGGGATTCGAACCCGCGTTACCGCCGTGAGAGGGCGGCGTACTAGGCCGCTATACGATGGGGCCGATCACGCAACAAGACAGTATGACATGCCCCCTGGTCGCCAGGCAAACGATCATGCAAAGACTGCGAGACGAGAAGGTTCGACGCTCACGTCGAGCGGCAACGCCTCGAGTCGCTCGCCATCGGCGTAGGCGACTATCCTCTCGCTTGCCACGCGGACCTGGGTGGCGCGGCGAATGTGCACCCGCCGGTCAGTTACATGCAAACCCTTGAAGACGCGGGGGTAAATGCGGAGGAACGCGAGTCGTGACAACGGGTCGAGTGTGAAAACATCTAGCTTCCCATCGACGAGGGAAGCATCCGGAGTAACTTTCATGCCGCCCCCGAAGCTCTGCGAGTTAGCCACTGCCACCAGGAGGTAGGAACCGGTCTCCTCCACCCCGTCAACCGTGAGGGTGTAGGTAATGGGGCGAAGCTTTGCCAGCTCAATAAGCAAGGCGAGTGTGTAGCGGTGTCGACCCCGCACAAAGCGAAGCGTGTTGGCTCGCTCATTGACGAGAGCATCAAAACCGGCAGAAAAAACACACGCGAAGGGGTGCTCAACTCCGTGCTGGGAGGTTGCCACCCCCAGGTCAATGTGTTGCGGGGCGCCCTCGAGAGCGCGAAGAAGGTGTTCGGTGGCCAATGGGATGGACCCGAGGGGTAGCCCCAAATGCCGCGCGAGATCATTACCGGTTCCCGCAGGCACGAGCCCGAGGGGCACGTTCTTCTCACGAGCGAGGTGGACTCCCAAGTGCACCATGCCATCGCCACCCACGACCACGAGGACTGACTCGGGACGAAGCGCATCTCTGGTCACGTTTTCGAGAGTTACATAGTCCTTCTCACGCAACGCGACGACATCGTGACCCGCTGAGACGAGCAGCCTGGCCACTTCATGTCCAGCGTCCTCATTCTTCCCAAAAGAAGCCCGCGGATTCATGGCAACCACAATGTGGCGAGGAGTCATCGACGACATAAGACCCCATTATGAGGCCAGTGTCAGCGCTAGTTCGCCATTTGCTGGGGTGCCTGGACTCGAACCAAGAACAACTGAACCAGAATCAGCCGTGTTGCCAATTACACCACACCCCACCGAGGCGGAGTTTCCTCCGCCGGGACCCTCGATACTCTAGCGCACGCCTACAGCGATTGTCGCAGAGCCCTCAGTCGTTGGAGGCTGGAGCCACGGCCAAGAACCTCCATGGACTCAAACAACGGTGGGCTCACACGACGCCCCGAAATCGCCACACGGAGCGGTCCAAAAGCGTGGCGGGGCGACACTTCTAAACGCTCCACAAGGGCATCGCGGAGGACTTCTTCCAGGGAAGCGGCGGCCCAGCCCTCCATACTGTCTAGAGCCTCGAGGGCGGCATCAAGAACTTCAGCACTGCGATCACCAAGGGTCTTCCTGGCATCGTCCTCGATAACCAGAGCGTCATCGGCCGTGAACAGGAATGCGATCATGCCGGGAACTTCGCCGAGCAATGCAACCCTCTCCTGCACGAAGGGCAGGATGTCCGTGAGCGTGGCTGATTGGTCGTCAGTGATGGGGTCCGACACCAGCGAGGCGCTCTGGAGATAGGGCACACAGCGCGCGAGGAAGACCTCAGGAGTCAGCAGGCGAATGTGGTCGCCATTGATTGATTCAGCCTTTTTGACATCGAACCGGGCGGGGTTGGGGTTAATGCTCGTCACCTCGAAGGCGTCGACCATCTCATCCATGGTGAAAACATCGCGATCCGGGGCAATTGACCACCCCAGAAGTGCCAAGTAGTTAAGTAAGCCCTCCTTGATGAATCCGCGATCGCGGTGAAGGAACAGGTTTGACTCGGGGTCACGCTTGGAGAGTTTCTTGTTGCCCTCCCCCATCACATAGGGCAGGTGACCGAAGCGGGGAATGTGGGAGGCAACACCAATGTCCTGCAGAGCCAGATACAGAGCAATCTGACGAGGAGTGGAGGAAAGAAGGTCTTCTCCCCGCAAGACGTGGGTCACCCCCATTAGGGCATCATCCACGGGGTTCACAAACGTATAGAGCGGCTTTCCGCCTGCCCGGACAATCACGAAGTCGGTGGTTGAGCCTGCGGGGAAAGACACCTCTCCTCGCACGAGGTCATCGAAACTAAAGTCTTGGTCGGGAACCCGCAAGCGCAAGGCGGGCTCGCGCCCTTCATCCCGATACGCCTGTTTCTGGGCTTCGGTGAGCTCGCGCTCGTGGTTGTCATAGCCCTGTTTGGGGTCACGGCCCAGGGATTCGTTCCGGGCCGCCATTTCCTCAGGGGTGACATAGCTCTCGTAGAGGTGTCCGGATTCCACCAGACGGGCAATCAAGTCCTGGTAGATCTCGCTGCGCTGTGATTGCCGGTAGGGCTCGTGAGGACCACCGGTCTCGACGCCCTCATCCCATTGCAGACCCAACCACTGGAGTGCTTCGACTAGTTGTTGGTAGCTCTCCTCGCTGTCGCGCTCAGCATCGGTGTCTTCGACACGGAAAATGAACGTCCCGCCAGTGTGCTTGGCATTGGCCCAGTTGAAAAGGGCAGTGCGAATCAACCCGACATGGGGTGTTCCCGTGGGAGATGGACAGAATCGGACACGGACATCGCTGCCGGTTGCAGTCGAGAAATCAAGGCTCATGAGACCACCAGTCTAGGAGTCAGGAGAGCTCACACTAGATGTCGTACGCGATGGGTTCGACATCTCCGGAGGCAGGTGTGCTCGCCTTTGCTCGCGTGAGAGTGATGCGGGCCACCACACTTGCCACCAATGCAAGCGCCACAAATGACAATCCGCTGTAACCCAAGAAGGCGAGCACCACGCCGGCAAGAGCTCCACCAGCAGCCCCCGAGCCGCTCATCACCAGGTCGGAGACACCTTGCCTGGCTGCTCGCTTCTCAATAATGGTGGATTCTGAGAGCAAAGTGGAGCCCGCAACAGTGGCAGCGCTCCAGCCCAGCCCTAGCAGCACCAAGCCAATGACGACTGCGAGCTCATTCTCGGACCCAAAGCCCGTGAACAGCAGACTGGCCAGAAGAATAACCTGCCCTACGAGGATGGTCGGAATACGGCCAATGCGGTCTGACAGGATTCCAAAAACCGGAGCCAGCGCATACATGCCGGCAATGTGAAGGGAGATGGTGAACCCCACGATGGCCAGTGACGCTCCGTGATGCACCAGGTGGACGGGGGTCATCGCCATCACCGCGACCATGGTCGCGTGGCTCAATGCAATAGAGATGATGGCAGTGCGTGCCACCACGACGTTGTCAACACTGGGGCCAAGAGACTTCGCACCCGCGCCGTTGGGGTCGCGGGCTAGCTCTCTCGCAAGAAGTAGAGGGTCGGGACGAAGCCCCACAAAGTAGACAACTGCCGCGAGCGTCTGCGCCGCCAGGGTGAACACAAAGGGTCCTGCAAGCTCGGGAAGGCCGAGAAAGGATCCCAATGCCTCACCGGGGGTGATCAGGTTGGGCCCCGACACAGCCCCCACCGTTGTCGCCCAGACCACCAGAGAGAGATCCCTCGAGCGGGTTCTGTCGTTAGCGATATCGGTGGCTGCGAAGCGGGATTGCAGGTTGACTGCCGTCCCCACTCCAATGAGGGCAAGTCCTACCAGCAACAGAGGAAAGAAGGCCACCATCGTGGACACGATGGTGACGATTGCTCCTGATGCCGCCAGGAGCGCACCAGTGAACAGTGAAATCCGGCGCCCTGAACGGCCCGCGAGACGAGCCAGTGGAACTGCAGCAAGAGCAGCACCCAGGGTGGACATGGTTGCTGCCATTCCCGACCAGGCTTCAGAGCCCGACAGTCTGCTGGCAAGAATTGCGCCCATGGACAGCGTTGCCCCCATACCGAGCCCCGCCATGACTTGGCCCGTGATAAGGATCCTCCGAACCCGCTGCTGGAGTACCTCCAGATCGCGCTCAGTAGTCGCGGTCATCACGATTCTTAGCGGGGTTAGAGAGAGTTCCTAGACCTTCAATGGTGATGTCGATGGTTTGGCCATCCACGAAACCGCCCGTTCCTGATGGTGTCCCGGTGCAAATCACGTCACCGGGGAGCAGAGTCCACACATCAGAGGCGAACTCAATTATCTCGGGGATCCCATAGATGAGGTCTTTGGTGCTGCCTTTGCGCCGAAGCTCACCATCGACAAAGGTTTCGATCATCAGATTTGAGGGGTCGATTTCAGTGTCGATGAAGGGTCCCAATGGACAGAAGGTGTCATAGCCCTTGGCTCTCGCCCATTGACCATCAGCAAACATGACATCCCGGGCTGAGACGTCATTAGCAATAGTGAAGCCAAAGACAACGTCTCGCCAGTCTTCTGCCTTGACTCTCTTCGCCACTGCGCCAATGACGATGGCGAGTTCACCCTCGTGAACAATGCGGCCCTCGACCGGAGGAATGATGATGGGATCTCCCGGTCCAATGACCGCGGTGTTGGGCTTCAAGAAAATCAGCGGGTTATCGGGTCCCTCATGGGCCATATCCGCTTTGTGCTCGGCGTAATTCATTCCCACACACACCACTTTGGAGCGTGGGATGACGGGGGCTAGCAGGTGAGCCTTGTCGAGTGGCACTCGCTGCTCGGTCGGATTGATACCGTGAAACAGCGGATCGCCTGAGAGGACTACAAGGTCTTCTCCATCGACAACACCGAAGAGTGGTTCCCCACCCTCCAGGCTAAATCTGGCGACCTTCATAAGCCCCAGCGTACCTAGTCGTTTTGACGCTTGAGGCGTGAGGCGGAGCGTGCGCGCAGGGTCTGGTCGAGCTCAACCTTGCGGATGCGCACAACCTCAGGCGTAATCTCCACGCACTCATCCTCGCGAGCAAACTCCAAGCACTCCTCGAGGGAAAGCTGACGAGGTGGAGTGAGACGCTCGAGTTCTTCCGCAGTGGAGGAGCGAATGTTATTGAGCTTCTTCTCCTTGGTGATGTTCACATCCATGTCATCAGCCCGAGAGTTCTCGCCCACCACCATGCCCTCGTAGACCGCGTCCGTGGGCTTCACAAAGAAGCTCATGCGCTCTTGCAGCGCCATCATGGCGTTCGAGGTGACCACACCCTGCCGGTCCGCGACAATGGAGCCCGAGTTCCTGGTCACAATCGCACCAGCCCACGGACCAAATCCTGCAGCGATCGCGTTCGCGATTCCCTGACCACGGGTCATGGTGAGAAATTCAGTGCGGAACCCAATGAGTCCCCTCGAGGGAACCGTGAACTCCATGCGAACCCAGCCGGTGCCGTGGTTGGACATATTGTCCATCCGACCTTTACGTGCTGCGAGCAACTGCGTGATGGCGCCCACAAACTCCTCGGGTGCATCAATGGTGAGAGCTTCGAAAGGTTCGTGAACAGCGCCATCGACCTTCTTGGTCACCACCTGAGGTTTACCCACCGTCAGCTCAAAGCCTTCGCGGCGCATGTTCTCTACCAAGATCGCGAGTGCAAGTTCACCACGACCCTGGACTTCCCACGCGTCAGGGCGTCCCACGTCGACAACCTTGATGGAGACGTTTCCGATCAACTCACGATCGAGGCGGTCTTTCACCATGCGGGCCGTCAGCTTGTGACCTTTCACCAAGCCCGCAAGGGGTGAGGTGTTGGTCCCGATGGTCATCGAGATGGCAGGCTCGTCGACCGTGATGGCAGGCAGGGGCCTGACATCATCGGCGTCGGCAATGGTTTCACCAATAGTGATGTCTTCGATTCCAGCGACCGCGACAATGTCACCCGCCATGGCGCTCTCGGCGGGGTAGCGCTCGAGGGCTCGAGTCTTCAACAATTCGGTGATGCGCACATTCTGGATGGAACCATCGTGCTTCACCCAGGCCACATTCTGACCCTTAGCAATGGTGCCCTGGAAGATACGCAACAGGGCAATGCGGCCGAGGAACGGAGACGCATCCAGGTTGGTCACGTGAGCCTGGAGGGGATGCTCGTCGTCGTAGCTGGGGGCTGGAATGTGGGTCATGATGGCGCCAAAGAGAGGCTCTAGGTCGCCATTGTCCGGCAGTGAACCATCCGCGGGACGGTTCGTGGAAGCCGCACCCGCACGGCCTGAGGCATAAATAATCGGGAGCTCGAGCAGGGAGTCCACGTCCACATCGGGGACCTCATCAGCAAGGTCAGAGGCGAGGCCGAGCAGGAGGTCTTGCGTTTCGTGAACCACGGCGTCAATACGAGAGTCAGGGCGGTCAGTCTTGTTGACGACCAAAATCACCGGCAATTTAGCGGCAAGCGCCTTCCGCAACACAAAGCGGGTCTGAGGCAGAGGGCCTTCGGAGGCGTCAACCAGGAGCACCACACCATCGACCATGCTGAGTCCACGCTCGACCTCGCCACCAAAGTCAGCGTGACCGGGGGTGTCGATCACGTTGATGGTGATTTCTTTCCCGCCGGAGTGCGGACCCGCGTAGGTGACGGCGGTGTTCTTGGCGAGGATGGTGATGCCTTTTTCTTTCTCCAGATCACCGGAGTCCATGGCGCGATCGGCGACGGCGGCGTGGGCGGAGAAAGCACCCGTTTGGGTGAGCATGGCATCAACCAGGGTGGTCTTACCGTGGTCTACGTGAGCGACGATGGCGACGTTTCGCACGTCATCGCGAGTGGCATGAGCCATGAGAGTGTCCTTAGGGGCTTGGTGGTGCAGAAACTATCAACCAAAGCCCTGCTCCCCTATCTTACCGGGCTCTAAGGCTGGGGCTTTAGCATGGGGTCATGCCTCGCCACAGCGCCATCGATTCGCACGTCCTCATCTATGACGGCGACTGTGCTTTCTGCACGCTCTGGGTGAACCGCCTCCGCGAGTGGTTGCCCGTGTTCCCTGATGCAAAAACCTCTCAGAGCATCACTCTCGACTCTTTTGCCCTCACGAAGGACGATGTGGAGAAGTACGCCTGGTACATCACCCCGTCGCACCAGTACGCCGGTCACCTCGCGACCAGCGCACTGCTTCGGGCTCAACCCCGCTTTACGCTGCGACTCTTGGGTCGACTGCTGGCCACCTGGCCGATTTCCTGGATTGCCGCGGCAGTGTATGCGTTTATTGCTCGGTTCCGACACAAACTTCCGGGCGGAACACCCGCCTGTGACCCGGCAACCCCTCTTCGCTAACTATGTCCAGAGCGAGGCTCGTCACCGAGATCATTATTATCTTGGGCCTCAGCATTGGGATGAGCGCGCTCTACTCGATCGTGAACATTGCGGTCAGGCTGTCGCGCGAACAGGGGCTTTCCACCCAAACAGCAACACTTAACCGGTCCGCCAGTGAGCTGGAGTGGGCTGATTTTCTGTACCAAACGCTCGGAATCGTCTCGAGTTTGGTTCCCGTTGCCCTGGTGGTGTTCCTGCTCTGGAATACCCAAAAACCACACCTCTCAGCCTTGGGCCTGGATGGTGGGAGACTCGGGCGCGATAGCGCAGCGGGAGTGGGTCTTGCTGCCCTCATTGGCATCCCAGGCCTCGGTCTCTATCTGCTGGGTCGCGAGCTCGATATCACCGTAACCGTGGTTCCCACCGCACTCACCACCTATTGGTGGACGATTCCGATGCTGATTGCCTTGGCGCTTCGTGCCGGAATTCTCGAGGAGGTCATTGCGGTGGGGTATCTCTTCGCAAGGCTTCGAGAGCTCGGTGTCTCAACCTGGGGGATCATCCTGATTCAGTCTTTTCTCCGTGCGAGCTATCACCTCTATCAAGGGTTCGGCGCTTTCGTAGGAAACTTTGTGATGGGACTCATCTTTGGCTGGATCTATGCAAGGACGGGGCGTCTCGCCCCGTTGATCGTCGGTCACACCGTGATCGATATCGTCGCTTTCGTCGGTTATCCCTTAGCTGTGAGCTTTATGCCAGAAATTCTCGGGATTGTGCTCTAGCGTTTGCTCTCGTGACAACTCCCGATATTGGTCAGCAAGCTCCTGACTTCACCCTTCCTGGAATCACCATGGTCGAGGGCGAGCCGGTGAAGTCGCATTTCACGCTTTCGGAACGACGGGGTCACCCCGTTGTTCTGGCGTTCTATCCCGCCGATAACTCGCCGGGCTGCACCGCACAGCTGTGTAGCTACCAGGACGAGATGGACACTTTCCGCGACCTTGGTGCAGAGATCTGGGGAATCTCGCGTCAGCACACCGGGTCCCATGAAAAGTTTGCTCGCACGAAGCGCCTGGGTTTCCCCCTGCTCGCTGATGAAAAGGGTGATGTGGTCAGTGCCTACGGCGTGGGCCTCTTGGGTGTGGGCGTTCGCCGCAGCATTTTCATCATCGACGCCGAAGGGCGCATCGCCTGGAAGCACGTTGCCCTCGTGGGCGTCACCTTCCAGAGTGCGGACACCCTGAAGCGCGAACTGCTAAAGCTTTAGGCAAACGCCTCAATCGGCGGGCACGCACACACAAGGTTGCGATCCCCGAAGGCTTGGTCGATGCGCCTCACCGGTGGCCAGTACTTACTCGCGACCCCGGGGAATGCCGAGAGGGCAACCCCCGCATCGTGGGCACTCGAGTGCTGAGCGGGGTACGCGCCCACCTCTCGGGAGTAGGGGTGTGACCAGTCGGTGCCCGCAACGTGGGCCGCGGTGTGAGGAGCATTGACCAGCGGGTTATCCTCCGCAGGCCAGACGCCGGCGGCGACCTGGTCAGCTTCCTTGCGAATACTGATCATCGCGTCGATGAAGCGATCGATTTCGCCCAAGTCTTCACTCTCCGTGGGCTCAATCATGAGTGTTCCTGCCACCGGGAAGGACATTGTGGGGGCGTGGAAACCATAGTCAACGAGGCGCTTCGCCACATCATCCACCGTGATACCGGTCGCTTGAGTCAGGGGCCGAATATCAAGCACCGCTTCGTGAGCCACCAACCCGTTTTCTCCCGTGTAGAGGACGGGGTAGTAGTCCCGGAGCCTTGCTGCCACGTAGTTGGCAGCAAGTACCGCGGACGCGGTGGCTTTCGCGAGACCATCAGGTCCCATCATGCGGATGTAGGCCCAAGGAATAGGCAAGATGCTGGGGCTTCCATAGGGAGCCGCTGAGACGGGCACCCCACCGTGAACAACAGATCCTGGCTCTCCGGTCTCCTGATCGAACGGTGGGTGCTGGGTCATCTGTGCGAGGGGGTGACCGGGAAGGAATGGTGCCAGGTGGGCTTTCGCCCCGACCGGTCCCACTCCTGGACCACCACCACCGTGGGGGATGCAGAACGTCTTGTGGAGATTGAGGTGTGAGACATCTCCCCCGATGTCGCCATAGCGGGCGAAGCCCACGAGAGCGTTCAAGTTAGCACCATCGATGTAAACCTGGCCTCCGGCTTGGTGAACAGCGTCGGTCACGTCCTTAATCCCGTGCTCATACACACCGTGAGTGGAGGGGTAGGTGACCATAAGGGCAGCGAGGTTATCGCCATGCTCAGCAATTTTGGCCATCACATCATCGATATCCACATCGCCGTTGTCCTTACAGGCCACAACAACCACCTGCATGCCCGCCAGCACCGCGCTCGCGGCATTCGTGCCGTGAGCGCTGGAGGGGATCAAACAGATGGTGCGGTGAGCATCGCCACGGGAGAGGTGGTAGCCGCGAATCGCGAGCAGTCCCGCGTATTCACCTTGGCTACCGGCGTTGGGCTGCAGAGAAATCGAGTCATACCCGGTCAGCTCAGACAGCCAGGTTTCCAGATGGGACATCATGATCAGATATCCCTGGGTGTCTTCGGTGGGAGCAAACGGGTGGAGGGAGTTGAACTCCGGCCAACTGACAGCCTCCATCTCAGTGGCGGCGTTGAGTTTCATGGTGCAACTGCCCAGCGGAATCATGCCGCGATCAAGCGCATAGTCCTTGTCGGACAAGCGCTTGATGTAGCGCATCATGGAGGTTTCAGACCGGTGCGTGTGGAACACAGGGTGGGAAAGGAACTCACTCGTGCGCACCTGTCTAGCAGGCAGTGCAGCATCTCCACTCGCTCCGGTGTAGTCGGGTAGCTCAAAAAGTGTCGCCAAGGTTTGCTCGAGTGAGCCACTGAGAATCCCCGTGTGGTCTCCCACGCTGGTCTCATCCAAAGACAGCGAGACGGTGTCGTCATCGACAACGGTGATCAACACACCAAGCTCCTGGGCCTTCGCCGCAAGCTCGCGTGCACGCCCAGGGGTTCGAATAGACAGGGTGTCGAAGAAGTTCTCGTGCACAACCTCATGGCCGGCCTTGACCAGCGCGTCTCTGAGTCCCGCGGTCTTTTCGGCCACGTCACGAGCAATGCTCTTCAGGCCTTCGGGTCCGTGATAGACGGCAAACATGCCCGCCATGACGGCAAGCAGGACCTGAGCGGTGCAGATGTTGCTGGTTGCCTTGTCGCGGCGAATGTGCTGCTCTCTGGTCTGGAGGGTCAAGCGGTAGGCAGCGTTCCCCTCGGCGTCTTTGGAGACCCCAATGAGGCGGCCGGGAAGCTGGCGCTCGAGACCAGCCTTCACAGCCAGGTAGCCAGCGTGGGGACCACCAAAGCCCAGTGGGATTCCAAAGCGCTGTGTGGTGCCCGCGGCGATGTCCGCTCCCATTTCGCCGGGTGAGCGCAGGAGGGTCATCGCCAGGAGGTCTGCTGCCACGATTGCTAAGCCACCCTGAGCCTTGGTCGCCTCGATAACGGAGCTTGGGTCCCATATGCGACCGGATGCCCCCGGGTATTGGATGAATGCTCCAAAGTGCTCAGGAAGGTCACCCTGGAAGTCCGTCTCCACAATCTCGATTCCCAATGGCTCCGCGCGCCCCGCCAGCACAGCTTTGGTCTGGACAAAAGTGTCAGCGTCCATGAGGAACACGTTGGAGGCTTGGCCAGACGCGCGCCTGGCCAAAAGCATTGCTTCCGCGACGGCGGTGCCCTCGTCAAGCATCGAGGCATTAGCGGTCGCGAGCCCGGTGAGATCGGCGACCATGGTCTGGAAATTCAGCAACGCTTCCAGGCGCCCCTGAGAGATTTCAGGCTGGTAGGGGGTGTAGGCGGTATACCAACTGGGGTTCTCCAGAATGTTCCGCTTGATGACCGAGGGTGTGTAGGTGCCGTAGTAACCCTGCCCCATCAAAGAAGTTCGCACAGTGTTGGCATCAGCCAGTGCCCGCAACTCTGCCAGCGTTTCTGCCTCAGAGGCAGCAGCAGGAATAACGGAGCGTGCAATTTCTGCCATCCGCAGGTGCCCGGGCACCGCAGCATTCATCAGGTCATCCAGGGTGGAATACCCGATGCGGTTCAGCATCAGGGCTTGTTGATCAGAATCCGTCCCAATGTGACGAGCAGAAAAAGCAGTGGCCATCGACTTACTCTCCAATCAGTGCGGTGTAGGCAGTGGCGTCCAACAGCTCGGGAAGCTCAGCGAAACGAACCTTGATCAACCAACCGCCGCCGTAAGGGTCTGAGTTGACGGTGTCAGGAGCATCGACCACAGCATTGTTGGCCTCGACCACCTCACCGGCGACAGGGGCAAAAATCTCACCGACTGACTTAGTAGATTCCACCTCGCCGACGATGGCGCCCTTCTGGACATTGTCACCGACGTTCGGCAGTGCCACAAAGACAACATCACCGAGGGCGTCGGCGGCGTATTGGGTGATACCGATGGTGGCGACATCGCCCTCAACGGACACCCATTCATGGTCAGAGGTGTAGTGCAGGGAATCAGGAACGGTACTCACGAGGTGACCTTCTTTCTGGAGTAAAACGGCAATGATGTCACCGTTACAGGGAGGCTAGCGCCCCTCACATCGACGAAGAGTTCGGTTCCCACGTCGCGGTGGGCCGCCTCCACGTAGGCCATCGCAATGGGGAAGCCCAGTGTTGGTGAGAGTGCACCGGAGGTGATCTCTCCGATCACGGCGCCCTCTTGATCGAGCACGGGATACTCCGCGCGCGGAGCGCGCTTTCCCTCCGCACTTAGCCCCACCAGTACTCGGGAGGACTTCACACCAACAGCGTGGTCCTTGCCCACAAAAGATTCTTTGGCGTTCACGACAACACCCGCGAGACCGGCCTGAGCCGGGGTGACATCCCGGGAGAGCTCGTGCCCGTAGAGAGGCATCCCTGCCTCAAGGCGGAGCGTGTCCCGGCAGGCCAGTCCGCAGAGAGTGAGCTGATCTCCACCGGTCTCCATCAGTGCCTTCCACAGTGCTTCTGCGTGGGCGGAGTGAACGAAGATTTCCATGCCATCCTCGCCGGTGTATCCGGTGCGGGCCACCAGGATGGGCTCGGAACCAAATGCACCCCCCACAATGCGGTAGTACCCTAGCTCAGCAAGTGGGCTTTCCAGAGTGATCGGTGACGCTTCGAGAATCCCGGCAGCGAGTGGCCCCTGTAGGGCAATGAGCGCCCACTCATCACTCGTGTCGGACACCTGGACATCAAAACCCGCAGACCGCGCCTGCAGTGCCTGCACCGCGGCGTCGCGGTTGGAGGCATTGGCCACAATCAGATACTTGTGCTCGCCCAGTCGATAGACGATGAGGTCATCGATGACCCCACCATCCTCCGCCAGAAGTAGCGAGTACTTCGCTTGCCCGTCCACCAAGGCGGAGAGGGAGTTGGAGAGGGCGTAGTCCAAAAACGCCTCAACGCCTGAACCCTGGCACTCAATTTCTGCCATGTGAGAGAGATCGAAAAGGCCAGCGCCGTGGCGCACAGCATGGTGCTCGGCCAAGTCAGAGGTATAGCGCACCGGCATTTGGTACCCGGCGAAATCGGTGAAGCTTGCGCCCAGGCGCTCATGCACCGCGTGAAGTGGTGTCTCGCGAGTCATACGGGCTCCTGGAGTCAGAGGGAAACAATAGTTTCCCTGACTCCCCCTCTGTCATTGGCCTGAGAGTTTCGAGCAGTGGTGCTCTTTCACCGTCGGCGGGAATGGTGGCATTCCGCTTTCCAGAGTGGCTTCACTATGCGGTACTGATGACCTGAGAGATTGGCGGGGAGGCTTGCTCCTTCGGTGACACCGCAACATCCGGTGTCTCTCCCGCATAGTACATAGCCCTGTATGCAGTTATAGGGGAACGATAGCAGTGGCACCTGACCGCTCCCCACGCCACACCTTCAGCACAGGTTGAAACTTAGGCAAGCTCCACGAGTGCATCATTCCGTCGCAGAAACACCGGCGTCATGGGTGGGTCATATCGGGCAAAGAACACCCTGCCCGCGGTGGTTCGCCCAGCACTGTGAAGGGAGGCCAGAAGTTTCTGTTCGGCTTTGTGTGCGCCACGATCGTCAAAGCCGCCCCGCCATCGAAGAGCGGCCACCGTGGAGTCGGGTTTATCCACGATGCGAACACTCGCATCGACCGGTAGAGGGGCATCCTCGGGAGTCATCCCCTCGGGCAACACAAAGCTGATGGTGTGGACGGACTCAGACTGAGGCAGGTGAGTAACGGGGGTGGTCATAGCAATCTGTCGACGCGCTTGGTTGGCACCCGAGATATAACTGACAAGCGGCCGAAAGCCCGCGTTCCCCGCATTCTGGAAGGGCCCAGCCACGTCCACGGAGATTAAGGTATGGGCGGGATAGTGCCGAACTTCAACAGAACCGGAGAGCTCCTCCAAAATCGTGTACGGCTGGGATGCGACCATCTCTAACCTCCTTGGCTCGTAGACCCTACCCTCCGAACCTGAGTCGGGAAACAACGGAAATTGGACCGGTCCGAAGATCTCCGAACCTAATGGGCATTCTGGGCCCGGGAGGAGCTGCCTGGAAGGGCCCAGGGACAACGAGCCTCGTGGAGTAGCTCTCGTCGCCTTTCGGTCTGCTACTTGACAGCCCCCGCCGACACACCAGAGATGATCTGCTTCTGCATCACAAAATAGAACAAAACAATGGGAGCCACCGAAAGCACCAATCCGGCCATCGCCAGGCCGTAATCCGAAGTATACGTTCCATAGAACACATAGGTTCTTAGCGGCAGAGTCCTCAAATCCTGCGTGAGAACCAGCGAGGGAAGTAGGAAATCGTTCCAAATCCACAGACCGTTCACGATGGCAACCGTTGCGGTCACCGGAGAGAGCATTGGAAAGATGATCCGGCGGAAAATCATAAAGTCCGATGCCCCGTCCATTGCAGCCGCCTCGTCGAGTTCGTAGGGGATGTTGGAGATGAAACCGTGGTAGAGGAAGGTCGATAGAGCAACGCCGAAACCCACGTAGAAGAAGACCAATGCGGTTCGCGAATTCAACATCCCAAAGTCACCAAACAATCCGACAAACGGAATCATGAGTGCCTGAAACGGAACAATCATCGAGGCAACGAGAATAAGAAAGGTCGCCGAACTGAACTTATTTTTAGTGCGCGCAAGGTAATAGGCAAGCATCGACGAGGTGACAATGATCGCCGCCACACTAGTGATTGTCACCACAATTGAGTTGGTCAGCGATTGGAAGTATTCCATTCGCTCCGCAGCCTCGAGATAATTACTGAAAAGCCAGTCCTGAGGCGGAGACAACGGGTTATTGCGGATGTCGCGTTTCTCTTTGAAGGAGTTGAGAAGCACGAGAAAGAAGGGGAAAGCATAAATGGCGGCAAGAATCCCACCTCCGATCGCGAATCCGCGACGAATATTGCGTGACTTTTTCATCGCTGAACCTCAGCTCTCTTACTCAGGACAACTTGGGTGAGTGCTGCTGCCGCAATAACCAGGAACATCATGACTGCCTGAGACTGGCCGGTGGCAAAATTTCCAAACCCGAAAGCCTCTTTGAACACATGCAAGGAAATGAGCTCGGTAGTTCGGTACGGCCCGCCCCCTGTAAGTGCAAGGTTCAAGTCATAGGCCATGAAGCTATTCCTAATCGTCAAGAACATCGAGATAGTAAATGCCGAAGCCATGAGCGGAATCTTGATGGATAGCAGTGTTCGAAGTGCAGAGGCGCCGTCAATAATGGCAGCTTCCAGAACGTCTTTCTCAATGCTCATGAGACCAGTCACATAAATAATCATCATGTAGCCACCCATTTGCCAGACCGTGACGATAACCATCGCCCAGAATGCCGTGGTCGGCGACAGGAGCCAATTGTCATTAAATATCGGCAGTGAAAAAGCTTTAGATATCGAGGGAAGCGCCTCTCCAAAAATAAACTGCCAAATGAGGCCAAGAATTACACCACCGATGAGGTTCGGCACGAAAAAGAAAGTTCGGTAGACATTTGCTGCCCTCATGGGGATCGTCACGAGGAGCGCAAGACCAAAACCGACGAGGTTGACCAGAATCAGTGAAGCGATGACGTATCCGAAGGTCATCGTCATCGCTGACCAAAACGCTTCATCTTGAACCGACAACACGTAGTTATCGAGTCCTACGAAGGAGTCAAACTCAAAACCGTCCCAGTTTGTGAATGTGAGGAAGATGCCTCTCAGAAAGGGAACGATGAGCACCAGCGCAAAAACAGCTAGAGGTAAGGCGGCAAAAATGCCAAAACGTTTAAAGCTCTTCAAACTCTTCTTTGATGTTTCAGACTTCATCGTCCTCTACTTTTCGATTTCTAAGGGCGCGTGGCCCCAGCCATTTTAGCGACTAGGGCCACGCAACCATTAAGTCAGCCGAAGCCGAGTGAACTGGCGACTATCGCCAACTCTTCTCTGCTCCAACCCATGCGCCTTCCAGCACTTCTGCATAGCCGGCGCGATCGACGACGCCGTCATAGTAAGGCTGTCCACCTTCATAACCGTAGACATCCTGCAGACCTGCGGGATAGTAACTGTTCATCCACTCGAGGGTCTTACCCCCGGCGATGTATGCAGCAATGTCCTGCGACATGTACGTGCTCGGGCTCACGGTGAAGCCTTCGTACATCGGGATGAAGTTCATGCCGTCTTCCTCAATGGGACCAGCCCAACGAGCTTGACCCTCTGGGGTCGTCAGCAGCCAGCTGAGGAAGTCAATTGCGCCTGCGCGCTCTCCCTCGGTCGACTGAGTTTCGTCGATCATGATGTAGAAGGGAACACCAACTGAGATGGAGTCGTTGCCGTAGTCACCAGCGTTTGCGCCGGTAGGCATCGGCATCACACCAAAGGATCCCTCAGGAGTTGTCTGGAGCAAGTTGGGCTCGGCCCAGTTACCCATGAACCAGAAGCCAACTTCGCCCGTGGCAAGGTTCTCAACGCCCTGGTCGTAGTCGGTGTCGGCGATGGATGCCGAGTCAATCGAGTACTCCTTCATTAGGTCGAAGGTGTCAAGCCACTCAATGAACTTGGGGTCATCCATCAGTGAGTAAGTCTCGTCAACAAGGCCGTCCAAAACGGTCAGCTTGCCTTCGAGGTCCTCAGCAGCGGTGGTGTGGTAGATGTTGCTGAAGTGAGCACCTAGTGACCACCAAAGACCTGAGAAGTGCACGGCCGAACGGCCGGTTGCCTCTACAGCCTGGAATGCCTCTTCAAGGTCGGCACGGGACTGGATAGCCGTGGGATCAACCCCAGCCTCGTCCAAAACGGCCTTGTTGTAGAGAAGCCCAAAGGCCTCAGCGGTAACAGGAATACCAACCTGCTTGCCGCCGATGTTTGCTCCGTCGAGTGATCCAGGAGCAGCCAGTGCAGCGAGGTCCGAACCAGTCCAGTCCATGACACGGTCCGCCATGTCAGGGAGTTCCTGTAGAGCAGTCATCACTACTGGCGCCTGCTCGGACTCGTAAAGGGGAGTCACTACAGAGAAGAAGGGCTCACCCTGTGGGTAGTCAAGAACAACGATTTCGTAGCATTCCTGGGACGCGTTGTACTCATCAACTGCTCCAAGGAACTGATCGCGAATCTCAATCTTGATGGTGTTGAGCCACGTAACCTCAGTTACAGACTCACACGCAGCGCTGTCTCCGCTTGAGGCGGGTGCACTCGAGGTGTCACTGTCGGCATCAGCCGCACATGCCGACAATGCGATTGTCAGCCCAGCTGCCGTAGCGACAGCCAACCATTTCTTAATCAATCTGTTCTCCTTTGTCCAGATCATGGAACCGGTTGCGCAATTGCACAATGTCGTTACTCTACCGGCGAGGGAAGACTTTTCAAACCCTGATTGAAGCGTGTTACCAATCTGGAATAAACCAAGAGGGCACGCGGGTGACCTGCAGACAGGTCTGAATTTAGGACAGAACTATAAGCCCGGATTCTCTTGTCGCCGACACTCTGCAGGGGTCGGACAACTCACCCACGAACACACCATCGTGATACCCCGTGAAGCCGATGAGATACCACTCACCAGTCGGCTTCTGCACGAGGCGCCCTGCATAAACACTCGGATCGAGGATGGGTCGCGCAGAGTTGAAATCAATGAAGTCCTCGAGGGACGCCACCACGACTGAGTAGGTGGCGTCGACCTTTCCCCACTGTGCCAGCCGCTCCGGAGAAAGCTCTCGCCATCCGCAGCAAAACAAAAGAATAGGCACCCCGTCCACCTCGGCGTATTGGAAGACCTCCATTTGACCAAAACCATGGTGAGGTTCGGACAGTGGCGGGCGCACGGCCCAGGTGACAAGGTCGTCTGAGTGAGCAACGCCCAGAGCACCTCGCCTCGCTGGGTCGCCATGACGGTGTCTTGCGGTAATGAACATCGTCCATGAGGAGCTCCCTGGTTTTTGAAAGACCCAAGGATCTCTCCACGCTTGGTCAGGCCAATCTCCCTGCTCAAGCGTTTCGTACCATTGGGAATCTGCTTCGATGACGGGGGTAGTGCGTTTCTCCCACGTGATGAGGTCGTCTGAGGTCGCAACTCCGATTCGTTGGATCATTCCTCCGTCTTCCCTCGAAGAGCCGGTGTAGAACATCAGCCACGAGCCATCATCTGCCCGAATGACCGAACCAGTCCAGGTGGTCCACGAATCGAATCCTTCACCCTGAGTTGGAGCCAACGCATCGGGGAGAATCTCCCACTTCACGAGATCGCGAGAAACCGCGTGACCAATAGATGGTGCTCTGTGGCGCTCTTCGGGATCTTTGAGCCCTTTAGAAGCGCAGAGGTAAAAAGCGTGGCAGTCGTCACCGTCCCATACGAACCACGAATCCCATACCCATCTGTCAGGCAAAGCTAAAGCCATCTCACGGTCCCTCCATGGATTAACAACGAGGGAAACCTTAGTCCTCGCCTTCCTCGTTTCGAGACATCTTAAAAACCTCAAGAGCGGCCGTGACGGTCTGTTCAACCTCCGTGAGGAGGGTCGACACGTCAGCCGATTCCAGCAAATCTTGATGGTCGAGGGTTCCGAGCGGTGCGATGCCCGCAAGCTGCCACGCCTTTTCCACGGGATTCTCCGCCAGTTCGATATCTGTGGGCCAAGGAATCGAGAGGTCAAGCTCCAGCAAATAAGCCAAGGTGTCGCGGACAACCTTCTCCGCCGATTCCAGAGCGGAAGGCTCGACCTCATCGCTCGGGAATTCTTCAAGGAACTCGACCTCGGCTTGCGGATAGGGGTCTTCGTCCAACCACGACAGCACTCGAAAACGACGGTCGCCTTTGGCAACCACCTGCAACGGCCCCTCCGGCGCTTCTATTTGCAACACCCGAGCGGTGGTTCCGAGGTCGAATCTCTGGTCCCCTCCCCCGACTTCTGATCCACGCTCGATGAGGACAACACCGAAGACAGGCTCTTCGGCGTCCAGAATCGCGCCCATCATCT